>ENA-UPTA01005856-UPTA01005856.1-activated-sludge-metagenome-genome-assembly--contig:-NODE-5856-length-11106-cov-9.728622_pt1 | contig 11106 bp, 12 predicted proteins | sample MGYA00238184_ERZ773361 | MGnify/ENA primary metagenome ERZ773361 (study PRJEB29100, sample SAMN05720205) | activated sludge metagenome | isolation source: anaerobic digester from wastewater...
CCTCCTATGTTTATCTGGATCTCTCCTTCTTCTGCTGAAATGGTGAAGGAAAAAAAGATGATCAGAATTAAAATAATTTTCATATTTTCTCGGCTCCTTATCTGGGCAGACACATGGATCTGCCCCTACTCTAAATAAATAAAAAAGCTTGTTCCGGCTGGTACTCTGTATTCAGAAGTCATCTTATTGGCTTCCTGCTGTTTTTTTATTTCTGCACTGGCGGGGTCAACTGTGTTTGCAGCAGCATCTCCTGTTACATTTCCAGCAACTTCCGCATATTTTGCAACAACATTTGCTGCCGTCTGAGCGATTCCCTGTTTTACCGAGGAATCAATGTTTTCTTTGGCAATATCAGTTACTTCCGATTCTATTCCAGGATCGTGACCTGAAATCGCAAACCCTTTTACTGAAAATTCTTCTCCATTCATAATGAGTTTGTTAAACCTGATCTGTGTTCTTTTGTTCACATATCCAGACGCAGAACCATAGAATTTAGAACCTTTTGGTATTTTGTCGTTTTCTTCAGTTACAACGGCAACAATAGTCGAAGCGGCCGTTGAACGGATAGAGAATTCAAGACGCACTTTTATTTTTATGTCGCTTATGTCAAGTGTCTTTCCGTTCTCTTTATTTTTGCTCCCCCCTTTTATGAACACTCCTCCCTGATTTGATGATCCGCCGGGGACAAAATGTCTTCTTCCTGATCTTATTCCGGCTATGTTTTCAGAACTTGCAGGGTCAACAGCAGTTGCATATTTAGCAAGGATTTCTTCATCTTTCAGTCTATTCTTTCCACCTTGATAATTATTAATTCTTACCTTTTCTTTCTCAGGTTTAACAGCCGGTAATTCGAGTTCTTCTTCCTTTTTTTCACTTGAATTCATTGCTGATTTCAGACTTCCTGAAATTCGTCCCCTTTTAAATTCATCGAAATTATTAATTTCAGGAGTATCAGGTTCAATATTTTTTTCTTTTGAGATAAGCGACAGGGCTATTCCCGCACCAAGAAGAGTTGAAAACATAACCACAAAAAGGATAACTATGCCGTTTTTTTTCCGGTTATACTTTTCTGTGACCTTTTCTTCTTCAACATGGTTATCCGGCTTTTTTTCAACAGTTTCCGACTCATCAAGCAACAAGTTCAAGACATTGTTTTCTTTGTTGTTTTCATTCATTTAAAACGACACCTTCAGTTCAAGTTTTCTCTTCTTTCCGGCACTTTCAATAACCTCAACGGTATATTCAGTTGAATAGTCCTCGTCCTTTATTTTAAATGCCAGAGCTCCGTTCACAACTTCATCAAACTGCATTGAGAACCGGTCAATGTGATACTGGGCGTTATCTATCTCGACCTTGCCCCCTTTCATTGAATAGACCTTGACACTTTCAATGTGAAACCGCTGACGGTAACGGTTCTTTATCGAAAAGTTCACTGTGATGAGCCCGTCCCTGCCTATTTTGCATATCCGGTCACTTCTTAAGAATACAAGATTCTCTTCAACCCTTGCCGAGTAGTTGTTGCACTGATAAAACTCTGAAAATGACTTCGCCATGAACTGTATCATCATCTTTTCTGAGTCTTTCTCCAGACTCTTTATCTTCTTTCCGTGCTCGTTCATCAGATCTTTCTTAAGTGTCTCAAGCTGTCTGTTTATGTCTTTCTGTGCATTCTCCCATTCAGGATAGCTGAAAATTACTCTGTTGCTGGCATTTGAAGCCGGTTGAAGCACCATATTCAGAATAAATGTCTGACCCGAATTGATCTTGAACTGGATGTTTGAGTTGAGTCCGTACATTGATGATTCATCCGCATCGGGGAACATCAGTCCCCATATTCTCATTTTAAGGGGATCGTTCTCTACTTCGATCTTCAGGAGTCCCGCATCACCGATGGTCGGGGTTTCCTCAAGTATTATGTTTTTCGGAAATTCAAGTACAAAGACTTCACCTATTGCGATGTTGACCGTTCTGTAAATGACGGTGTCACTGTTTTTAAGCGTAATTACTGCAACTTTCTCGGTTATCGGGATAAAACGGGGGTCTTTTGCCTTGACTTCAATAGTGTCGTCCGCCATAACTGTAAAAAAGCTGAACATTATTATAATGATTTTAAATATCATTCAAACACCTCTTTGTTTTCGCCATCAATTAAATATTCTTTTTTGTTTTCAAGCAGATATGCCCTTAAACTTCTAAAGTCACCAAGACTTTTGCCGTGGTAGAACTCAACAAAAAGTCCGTCTGGAGATAGTTCAAATGAAACCGGCGTGACTATTAAAAGTGCCGAAAAATATACAAAATCCTTCCTCTGTTCATTTTCTCCTGAATAGTTGATCACATTTTTAAAAGTCATCTCACCTATCCCTTCAAGTGTAAGTGATGACCCGTGCTCGAAACTTCCTTTTAAGATCTTAAGATTCTTTATTATAAATTGAGTTTCAAAGTTTTTGTTTTTCCATGAATCTATCTTTTCTTTGTGAACTGCTTTATCAAGAAGTATCTGCCTGAATTTCGGTGTAAGCATGTTGTAGGCATCTTTGAGATCTTCTTCAATATTTGGACTGACACCTTCAAATTTATTCACAAATTCGGTCATGAACCTGTGAATTCTCACTTTTGAAGTTTCGCTTTCAACGGTGTCATCAGGAGAAAAGACCGCTTTTTTACCATCTTTATCAAAAGCGATTACCGGAGTCGGTTTCATTGTCACAGTAAACGCAAAAAGCATTGAAACAGTTGCGAGCACAAACATGAATATAAGGGCAAGAAGCATGAAAAAAGAGTAAGTTTTCCTTAAAACCTGAACATCTTTAAATTTCATTGCTGAAAAAAACATATCCGCATCAGTCAGTTTGTTTTGTTTTGTCATGTTATTTCACCCTTTTTGACACTATTTCAATTATCGGAGAAGACTTAATATTTGCCACTATTGAATTTAATTCCGAAGAATTCACTATTTTTGAGGAAATGAAAGGAACAAGTGCTATGCCAAGAACAAAGAATAAAATTCCCGATATGGAAACAACGGTGTTTTTTCCCACTTCAAATACTTCGGGACACACTATGCACGACTGAGCAAGTTTAAATGTGGATATTAACGCATCTTTTGTGATAACGATAAATACTGAATATATGACAGGCCAGAGGGAAAATACCGCTACAGACTTAAAAAAACTTCCGACACTGCCGAATCCTTTGCCTGGAAATGCAGGAACGACTAATGCCGCACAGAGTCCGATCATATTTATTGACATCATGACCGGCCATGCCCACGAAAAAATGAGTTCTTTAACAACCCATACTGAAACCAGAAGAATGAAAATGAACAGTTTTGCAAAATACTGAAAATAATATGAGCTGATCAGTTGAAACCCTGCTTGAACAAGGGTTGCATCAAAATTTGACGGGCAGGTTTCAGCGTTTATTTCTGCCGTATTTCCTGTGCCGCTGAGATTTGCACTGTAAAGCGAAAACGCTTTGTAAAATTCATTGTCCAGCTCACTTGAAGTAATTGTGGAATTTACAAAATTCATTGTTTTTTCAATTAGTCCGGGCAAAGATGTGTACATAAGAACTATTATGACCGTTTTCCATATCACTCCTGAAAAATCGGGGTTACCTTTTTTCTGTATCTTGAACACTTCAACGACAAAACTTATCGTAAGCCCGATGAGTATGATGAGAAATGTTACTTCCCATACCCATCCTGCTCCTGCTTGCTGTAAAAGAGTTTTAGGATTGTAGTAGATATTTATGTTCATTGTGCTTGCTCGATCAGTTTTTTAACGGCATCTATGACAAACAGATTGTTTCTACTAGCAAATGCGGCTGATTCGGCACATGCATCAATGAGCCTTATCTTCCTTAAGTCCGCATATTTCTTCAAAAGTCTGTTGTCTTCCTTGTCACTTGTTGCGACTGCATAATCAAAAGGTGAAAGCTCGATTCTGACCACTTCCGATTCAACGGTGTCAGATATCTGAGTTCTGAAAAGGGCAAGGGCATATTCTCCTTTGACAGTTCGCAATGAATCGAATGCACCTCGTTCAGAATCAGAGAATCCGAAATCACTTGCGACAAGCCGTTTTGCCTCTTCATCGTTAGCGTGACTTAAAAATATTGTCGTTGTGGTGTTTATCTTGATCTTAGACGAAAGAGCGACCTCTTTAAAGCTCAAAAAGTTCTGGGTTATAGTCCAGATGCCAGTATTATATTTTCTTGCTGTAGCAAAAAGCTCTTCAATGAGATCGCCGAGCCGCGGGTCTTTAATGAGCTGTGCCGCTTCATCAAACATTATAAAGCTGTTCGTTATCTCAAATGCGGTCTTTTTGGCTTCCTGAATAACTATGAAGGTGAGAAGTTCCTTCAATTTATCATTCAGTCCTGTTATCCCCTGAAGATCATATATCACAAAAGGGTCGTTTCCGTAATCTATTGTTGACTGTCCGTTTATTATCTTTGACACCGGATCATCAAGAAAACCGTTAAGGAGTTTTTTAAGTGTATCGGTCTTTTCCCTGTCATCATCATTAATGAACTTCACAAGGTCGCTTAACACCGGTCTTTCAATGTTCTGATACATTTCCTTAATGGCTTTTGATATGATTATTCTGTAAAGGTCAGCTTTCATGCTCTTTTCACGCACTTCAAGGATGAGATCCATGCAGATCTGCAAAAAATTGAGCATTGATGAATCCCACTTTCCGTCTGCGAATATCTTTGATCTTTCAGGGAACGGATTTATGACAACTCTCCCTTTTGAATCAACGGGTATGAACACTCCGCCGTAAAGGTCTGCCATTTTAAGATAACTTGAGTTCTCAGCACCTGCGAAGTCAACGATGAATATCCGTCCGGGGTGTGATTTATCCTCTCTAATATTGGGAAAGAAAGTGTGAGCAATGAGAGCATTAACCGTAACAGATTTTCCACTTCCTGAACATCCGAATATTGAGCCGTTTTTGTTGTTTCTCTTAGAACTTCCGGCATCAAATCCGTAAACTTCACCGAATCTGTTACGAAGGAACAGCGGGTACTTACCCTGAGAGTCGGCGTGACCGTGTTTTGAAGCGGGTATCATGTCAATGAAGTTGGGGGATAACACTCTATGCTGTCTTTCTGAATAAGATAACTGGCTTGGAAGCGATTTAAAGAATTCAAGGTCGTGTCCCCATGTTTCTTCCTCAAAAAAGCAGTTCTCGTTTTTCATTATGTTTGAAAGTTCAATTGCAAGCCGTTCAAGTTCTTTAAGATCTCTGTTCCAGACAATAATTTTGCCTGACATATATCCAATCTTATGACGGGATTCCGTAAGCAGTGTCATCAGTTCATCGGTTTCATTGGCGTTCCGTGCCGCTCCTCTGCCTGAAGTAGCTATATAAAACCTTTCCTTTGCCTCTAATGATACAAACTCCTTTCCCTGCGGAAGAATATTGAGAGAAGTTGAAAAAACATAGTCGTAAAGCAGATAATCAAGCAGATATGCAAGCATAAATGGACGGGTCGCATCGGGAAGGTGTTTTAATGAAAGCACTTTACAGTATATATCCCCGACTTTAAAATATTCAGGACCGGCACTGCACTGTTTCTGAATGAGCTGTTCACGGACTGTCATGTCGGGATGGACCTTGAGGTTGTTGTCAAAAGAAATGATATTATAAAGGATTTCTTTAATTTCATCATCTTTCACCCGCTCAAACTTTAAACCGAATGAGCCGATCATGTTTTTATGATACTGGATATTTACGGGATCAATCGGCAGTTCCTTTTTCGGCAGATCGTCACTGATAAGGAAAAAATTACGGACTTTCTTAATGCCTGCCTTACGGATGTAGTTCAGCCGCTGTTTTGTGACTATGTCGGTTTCTTCCTTCAGCCGCATTTCAACTGTATCGTCTTTCAGTTTTGAGATCTGAAAAAATTCAACAACTGTGTTTTCCTTCATTTCCCGCATGAATGCTGAATATGCTCTTGTCAGGTCGGGCTCACGGAAATAACAGTCAACTCCGTCGGTTTCCCACATGGAATAACGCTGGAGAGAGGAAGATATGATCAGATCATCTTCGATCGAGGCGATTTTTAATAGACTAAATATGCTTTTCATTGTTTTTCATCTTTTATATGTCGAGTGTAGTAGATTCTGCTGCCCTTTAACATGCGGAGCACATAGATGCCCCACTCCGGTTTGCCTGAGAAATACTTTTCCTTGATTATGAATGTGACTGCAAACACGATCGTCGGGGCAAAAAGGAGAAAAAACAGGTTCTCATATATCGCTCCGATGAAGAAGAATATTGCCATCAGCACTGCCTGTCCCTTGTCGAGAAGAGTTTGCTTGCTACCTAAGGTTTTATATACTTTCATTGTTTTATTATCTCCCAATGACCTGCTTTTGTGGTACCGACACGCCTTATGATTTCTTTTTTCTTAAGCTTATTTATATATTCTTTGACGGTATCTCTTGATATATTTAATTTTTCTGCAATTTCTGTCATAGAAATCTTTGAATTTTCTTTAATAGTATCAAATATATTTTGCTCCAAATGGGTCATCGGGGGGGTCATCGGGGGGGTCATTGTGGGGGTCATCGGGGGGGTGCTTGCTTTTTTGATAATCAGAACAAATCCTGTTCCCAGTGTTTCAATAATAGGTTCGGGTTGTTCCTGTTTTATAAGAGCAGCGGTCATTCTTTCAATTCCTGAACCATATTGTTCAATAAATCCGGCAACATAAAATGCGTGTGCAATAAGCGGATTCCTTGCTATTGAACTGTGAGTGTCTTTTAGTTTTTCCGGCGTAAGATTTTCCAGTAATGCGCCTGGATTGTATGACCAGATACTCTCTTCAAAGATTTTGATCTGTGTCTGTGTTCCATATTGAAAATAATCTCTGTGAACCACCGCATTATAAAGCATCTCTCTTATCGCTTCAAGAGGATAATCCCAGATGTTTTCCCTTAAAAAACTTTTGTCAGTTATGCTGTACCGGACATTTATAAAGCTTTTTATTTGTTCCTCTGCTTCTTCAACCTGTTGTATGAGGTTTCCTGTGACAAATTTGTCACCAGTTATGATCGTTGGCGTTTTAAATCGACCGATTCTTAAAATCGCATTTATGTAATATTTTTGTGGGTCTTTCCCGAATAAAATGACTGCTGCATTTGTAAGTTTTCCTTTTTCAATCATTTTTAATCTGACAAAAATATCTTCCACGGAATCGTTAACGGCAGTTTCAACCAGACGACCGCTTTTTATTCCCATTTTTACAAACTTTTTAACGCTTTCGGTATCAATGTCATCGATATCAGCTTTTTCATTTATCAAACTGTCCCAATATATCTGTTTGCGAAAAAATCTTGATAGTTCATCTGATTTCATTTCACGATTGGTTGATCCCACTCTTTTGTAGTATTTTCCACCACAGGAGACGGGCAGGCTGCTTTTGGCAATATTTATTTCGAGTATTTTTTTCCCTTCTGTTTCTAAAATTTCAACTGATGGATTAATTCCTAATTTGTCAGTCATTTTGTTCAGAAAAGCATCTGTTTCTGGGGCATTATTAGTGATCCCCTTAATTTCGCCATTATCTTTTATTCCAATTAATATCTTCCCGCCGTTTGTGTTAGCAAATGATGCAAGGGAGATTATTACACCTTCAGAGAATGACTCCTTAAACTCAACGGTTTCATTTTCGCCAAGGGCTATGAGTTTTTTAATTTTTTCGCTCATCATCCGTAACTCTTCACTATTCACCATTTTCGATTCACCTTTCACGGCAGTTTTGTTGCTAAATCCATCCGGCAACAATTTTCAAAATTGACGAAAATGCCGCCAGTGCTGCACCTGCTCCGAGAATTTTGAGAGCATCGCTCCAGATATTTTGATCCTTGTTTATATATCTGAAAAGAAGTGACAAAATCGCTCCGCCAAGACCGCCGTAAAGACCGATATATCTTGCAACATCGAAAACTGTGTCTGCCATTTCAGTGAACTTTGACTTCACCCCTGAAGTGTCAGCCGCACCGAAAAGAATCTCCGGAATAATTACGAAAATCACAGTAAATACAAACATCAATCTCACAATCCTTGCGTCTTTCATTGATTCCTCCTTGTTTTTCACACGCTTTCAAATATCGAAGTAGCGAGCTTTATTGTCTAACATCGAGTAGAGTATAAATGGAGTTATCTTAAATGCAAGAAAAATTTAACGGCTGTTAGCAATACTTGGTTTGTTGAAAGAAATGTGTGTGTTTGCGATTTTTAAGTCGTTACACCAGATAAGGAAAAAAATAGTGGACAAAGAAAAGGGCGAGTGTGGCAAAAGCAAGATAGATATGGATCGGCAGCCATTTTTTGAATTTGTATTTTTTACCTAAAATTGAAGCTGCTGCTGTTGCAATTATCCCAAGAAAAAGAATGTGACCTGTGTGAATGCGAAGATTTCCCCAGACGAGATACGAATGAATTACTGCCGCAACAACAAGTGTAACTGCCGCGGGAGCATGGAGAGCCGAAGTGATCTTTCTTAAAAACTTCGGTTTTTTAATTATCTTAACTGTCACAAAGTTTAAAAGCAGTATCGCAAGTGCAGCGACTGAGACCCAGCCAAGCATTTTTCCGATCGTGTAACTGTCCATTTTTTTCCTCCGCAATGATCTTTCGTTTTTAAAGTATATAAAATTCCTGATTTTTTGGAATATTTTCAAATAATCTCTTTTTTTGACACTTTTATCACTAACTGATATTGTTTTACGGAAAAAAACGGAGGTATTTATGTTTTTCAAGCTTTTTATTCTTTTTATAATTATTCCTGTTCTTGAGCTGTGGCTCCTGATAGAGATTGGTGGAGTTATCGGCTTTTTTCCGACAGTTATGATCGTCATAATAACTGGAATTACAGGGGCTTGGCTTGCAAAAATGGAAGGAATTTCGGTTCTGACAAAGATTCAAAGATCAATGTCGCAAGGAGTGATCCCCAAAACTGAACTTGTGAACGGACTTCTTGTGTTTGTCGGCGGAGCAATGCTGCTGACTCCCGGATTTATCACTGACATCACGGGACTTCTGATGATATTTCCACCGACAAGAGCGATTTTTTCAACCGTTCTCATTTCATATTTTGAAAGAAAACTTAAAGACGGAACTGTCCATTTCTACCATTCAGGACAAAATGAAAACAAAACCCGTATCGATGATGAAAGTGTAATAGATGCCGATTTTGAGGAGAAGAAATAACTTAAATAGCTACATTCCTGAACATGAAGAATGCCGCCCCGGCTAGGCATATTGAGGCATACAGAAAGTCGAGAGTCAGTTTTTCGTGCATGTAAAGAACTGAAAACAGTGCAAAAACGCCCATTGTTATTATTTCCTGCATAACTTTGAGCTGTCCAAGCGAATAAAACTGAAATCCGATCCTGTTTGCCGGAACCTGAAGACAGTATTCAAAAAAAGCGACTCCCCAGCTTATCAGAACAACGATCAGCAGAGATCTGTTCTTAAAATCCTGTAAATGACCGTACCACGCATAGGTCATAAAAAGATTTGAACCGATAAGAAGAAAAAACGGATAAAACCGTTCCATTGCAACCTCCTGAATTAGTTGAAGTTCCAGTCAGTTCCTGAGGGTGTGTCCTGAATGGATATCCCTTTTGAAAGAAGTGCGTCTCTCATTTTGTCGGCTTCTTCAAAGTTTTTTTCGGTCCTGAACTGTTTTCTTTTTGTGATAAGTTCTTCGATCTCTGTTTTTGTAATGCTGTATCTTTTAAGCTGTATCTCTTTTATTTCATTGATTATTTCATCAGGATTCCTCAGAAGAACTCCGAGAACGGACCCGGCTTCTTTTATTACTTCAGCAAACCCTGCACATTCTGCTGGTGTCGGTCTTGTTTTTTTTGAAACCAGCACTTCATTAAGATGCTTGAAAAGGGAAAGCATTGCTGCAACAACGCGTGCACTGTTGAAGTCGTCATCCATAGATTTTTTGAATTCATTAATAAATTCAGTTGCTTTTTCATTTCTGACGACAATTCCTTCTGATTTTGAAGCAAACTCTTTAAGCGTTTTCAAAGTTGTGTAGAAATAGTATATCCTTTTTTCAGTCTCTTTGAGATTTGACATCGAAAAATCGATAGGTGTGCGATACTGTGTTGAAAGCATGAAATAACGGAGAACCTCAGGATGATATTGAACGAGAGCGTCTTCAACAGTGATGAAATTATGGAGCGATTTGCTCATTTTTTCACCTTCAACAGTCAGAAATCCGTTGTGAACCCAGTATTTTACAAATGGCTTGCCTGTTGCGCACTCCGCCTGAGCTATTTCATTTTCGTGATGAGGAAAAATAAGGTCTCTTCCCCCGGCGTGAATATCAAAAGTGTCGCCGAGATATTTTGTGCTCATTGCACTGCATTCAATATGCCATCCGGGACGCCCTTCACCCCACGGACTTTTCCATTTCGGTTCGTTGGGTTTAGAGGATTTCCAGAGTGCAAAATCGAGCGGATTGCGTTTCCCTGCTTCGGGTTCAAATCGTGTTCCCGCAATGAGTTCATCAAGTTTTCTGTTTGAAAGTTTTCCGTAACCTTTGAATTTTTCAACAGCAAAATAGACACTGCCGTCTTCAACAGGATATGCAAAACCGTTTTTTATCAGTTTTTCTATCATATCTATAATTTCAGGAATGTGCTCTGTCGCCTTGGGTTCAACATCTGGTCTTTGAAGTCCGAGAGCGTCAACTGCTGTATAAAAAGCGGCAATATTTTCTTCGCTGAGCTCAGTAAAACTGATGTTTCTTTCATTTGCCCGTGCTATTATCTTATCATCGACATCTGTGAAGTTTCTGACATAATTAACTTCATAACCGCAGTATTTCAGATAACTTACTATAAGATCAATTGCCACTTCCTTTCTTGCATGACCGATGTGCGGTTTGTCATAGACAGTCATTCCGCAGGCATAAATGCCAACTCTCCCTTCATGGATCGGGACAAATTCCTCTTTCTTTTCAGTCAGCGTGTTGTAGATTTTAAGCATCCGGCTCTCCTCAAAGATTATAAAAATAAGCTGAATAGTATTTATATCTGAGCCAGTCTATAAGTCAAGGAAC
>ENA-UPTA01005860-UPTA01005860.1-activated-sludge-metagenome-genome-assembly--contig:-NODE-5860-length-11103-cov-4.065080_pt1 | contig 11103 bp, 11 predicted proteins | sample MGYA00238184_ERZ773361 | MGnify/ENA primary metagenome ERZ773361 (study PRJEB29100, sample SAMN05720205) | activated sludge metagenome | isolation source: anaerobic digester from wastewater...
GGGCGATCCCGGATCGCAGCTACAAGTCTGGGCCTCTAGTGGCGCTACGCCGAGCTGCATACGGCGCCGAGAACGATCTGACGCGAACCTCTGCCCGGCTCGTATCACCGGCCTGGAGCCGCTCAGGGAAGCTGTGGCGGGCAGCCTTGGCGATGACTACAGATTCGGCGTCAGCGAAAGAGGACGCCCTGCGTATCTGGGCGAGAGAAACCGGCGAGGAACTGTCCGAAGAGGCAGCCGAACAGTTGGCCGCCTACCCGATCACAGCCCTGACTCAAGCGAACCTGGATGGGATTACCCGCCACGCCGGGAAACGCCTGTTCCGGGCCGCCCGGGCATCACAGCAGGAAATCGCTTCGATCCTCGATCGCGAAGACCCTGCCGACTGGGTTCTTGCCGGGACAAACAATGTCGGGATCAACCAGTCGTGGGATGCGGCTACACAGTCGGCTCTTGAGGCCGCCGACCGTGACGGGTCCATTCGTGCCGGGATCGGCCAAGCGATCTACGACGCGTTCGTCCGCGCCGACATCCCCGTCCATCTTCCACAGTTCCTCGACGGCGACGGTGCCGCCGCTGGGGCTGCAAAGGTGTTCCGAATGTTGACAAACGACCCCGACTTCGGGGCCGACCTTGCCCGTGTCGCATATGAGGCGGGCGAGAAACTCACCACGAAAGGGCTGGATGTTTCCGACCTGGCCCGTGCGGCACTGAACGCCACAACCCACCTCGCTTCGAACCTGATCGAAACAGACGGCATGTTCTTGTGGGCGAACGCCCTTACCCACCACAACACTGCGGTCGCTTTGTTCTCAATCTCGGGGTCCGAGATGATCGGGCGGGCAGCGAAGACCGCTTCGATTCTCGCTGACCTCGGCCTGGCTGTCGTCAACGATCTGCCGACAGATCAGATGTCAACGAAGCAGCTTCACGAACTCATCAACACGACTGCCCAACGGTTCACCGACATTCTCCCTGTCCAGCGTGAAGCGTACGAGAAGGTCGCTCAGGCCCGTTATGAGCTGCTTCAAGCGTTGCGCCGTAAAGGCGTGTCGGAAACGCAACTCGCAGAGTTCGAAGCCCAGCTGGTTGAGGACCGGGTTGACCGGCCGATGTTGCAACGCATCTTGAACGAGGCATCCGAGGCTGCCCGGGGGTTCAGTGATGACGCCAAGGAAGCGACACAACGTTTGGCTGCCGAGCAGCGGGCGCTTCGAGATTTCGAAGAGATCGCTGGGAGGCTTGAGAAAGTTCATGCGGCACTGAACGATTTCAGGTCGGCCAGTGCCGACCTCGAAGAACGAGTCATTCAGATGTCAGAGGCGGCCACGCTTCTCGACAATGTGACAATGAACTTGTCACCGCTGCGTACCCGACTCGAAATGCTTCTCGAACCTGTCGGCGAGACGGCGACACGGGCATGGAAAGCAGACATCCCCGGGCGCGCTCACCTGCGTCGCGGTGCGATGCTCGCCGGGATGATCGGGGCGTTGGACGACGCTGGTGCGGACGCCGCCGGTCGGTTCGGGCAGGGGATCAACGAGTTCGTCCGGTACGCCCGGGAACTGTTCGCTGGGACACCTGACCTGGAGAAACTCGCAGATCACTCCGAAGCCACCCGCTACCTGACGGGCGGTTGGGGGATGACCGCTGGGGCATGGAACCGCCAGACAGTCAAGAACCTGTTCGAAGAGCGTGCCCACCCGCTCCTTCAGGAGTGGGCGGAAACCCAGGGCGGCTGGAACGTCGTGTTCGAGGCCGGCAACGAGGCGACAGTCGAGCAACTGTTGCGCCTCGGTCGCAAAGCCCAGCGGCTCGCCAACAAGGAAACCCCAAGATCGTTTTCCTCGATCGGGCTCGCTAAGAAGGACATGGCCCGCTTCCTTTACGGACGGATGGTCGAAGGGTTCGACGCTTTGCTTCCCATCTTGGAGGTAACAACACGGTTCCTGGCCGACGGTACCGGGGTGGACGACTTGAACCGCCTGTTCGTTGGCGAGCTCGGCGGTGAAGCGTTGAACGCTTTGACGTCGGGGGATCTGCGCTATCTCGACACCCTGTTCCGTCAGGCCGCTCGAAGTGTTGACCTGGCAAACGACTTCGCCGGAGGGTTCGCTTCCCCTGACGGGTTCACACTGGTCCGCCAAGCCATCCAGGAAAACCCTGAGATGGTGAACACGCTGCAAGCGATGCTGGATCAACTGTCGGCGTTGGATAACGCCGCCGACATTTTGAAACTCAAAGCGTACGCATCAGACGCGTCCCAACATGCGATCAAACAAGTTGAGGACATCTACCGTGTCGCCCCTCCCGGGGCTGACGACGCTCTTGTCGGGCAGCGGGGAGAGCTTGTTGATCGTCTGATCGGCGACGAGTTCACCGACATCGGTGCCCGTGTCGAGGATGCTGCGGAGAAGGCAGCCCAGGCTCGGGCGATCGTCGGGTCTGCGAAGAAAGCGATCGGCGAAACCCGCCGAGAACTATCCGTCGTTGCCCGACGTATCCCCCGCCTCGAAGCGGCCCGAGTGAAAGTCATCAACGACCTCACTGTTCAGGAGATGTACCTCGACCTTCTCGACGAGAAGATCGTCGAAGGTATCCCTGTTCAGATCGCTACAGCAGCGAGGATGGCTGCCGAAGTTCAGTTGATGGGCGACGCCCCTGCGGCGGCCGCCGTGTTCACGGCGTCACGGGATTTCCAGGTTGTCGCTGCCGGACAGGAGGCGTTCTTCTCTGATCCGAAGGTGTTCAACAAACTGAACTCTGCCGGTGAGGTTGTTGCTCGTAGCGAACGCGAGATGGACACGATGTGGCGTCGCCGCCTCGAAGGCGCAGAGAAGTGGGTTGAAACACTTCGGGAGCGGGCCGTGGCAGGGTACATGTCCGGTGGGGAAAACCCACGGTTCGTTGCCCCTGTCACCCGGTACAGCGAGTACGGGCGTCAGCTTCAAGAGTGGACACAGGCCCGTGCCGAGGAAGGGTTCTCAACGATTTGGAACGGTGTCGCTTTGGCCGACCACGGGGCGGCCTCAGCGTTCGTGACACTGATGACCGGGACCCCAAGGTTCGAGCGGTCAACAACCGGGGCAACGTTCGACTATCTGATGGCTGCGATGAAAGCCCAGTATGTCGGTCGTGCCTCGTTCACGACCGGCAACCTGATCTCGGCGATCCAGGAGAACGTTATTCAAGGCGTGAACCTGTCGAAGTCCCGCAAGGTTTGGGCGACCGACAACCGCATCCTAGAGCTCCAAGCTCTCGGCCGGTATGCGGGAACTCTCGACGGGCCAGAGGCTGCGAAGGTGTACGGCCTGATCGACAGTTTGGAAAAACGTGTCCGAGCCGAAGTCGGCGACGACATGTTCGACCTCGTAATGGAAGCCCGCGACGTCGGGGTCGCCTCGACATCACTGTTCGGCGAGACCGCCGGGCGTGTCGCCGAGGGTCCTGAGGTTGGTTGGCGCCGGTCGATCAAAGAGGCGTGGCAGGTTGGCCGCAATACGGACGAAGCCGAGTTCGGGTACACCCCGGTACGGTCAACGTTCGCCGCGGCTACACGGGCTGTCGGTGAAATCCCGTCGTGGCCTGCCCGAAAGTTTGAACGCAAACTTTCCCGTGGCCTGTCACGTACCGCTTCAGGCGGAACGTGGCACGGTCTCGTTGACGACCCAACAGAGCTCGCAGCGCTTCGAGCGTTGAGTGATCTGGCTGAACCGTTCGTCGAGTTCGCTGACGTCGAATCGCTGGTTCGTGTCGACCTGTATGTTCAGCGGCGTCTCGCCGGTGACGACGAGTTGATGGCGTTCCTGCGGGTCGCTGACTCCCACTTCGACTATTCAGACATGTCGGCGATCGACCTGACGATGCGCCGCATTTTCCCGTTCTGGATCTGGCGTTCCCGTTCAGTCGCCCACTACGGCGAAATGATCGCCCACCGCCCGGTCGTAGCGAAGATGGTGTTGTCTCCGAACGGGGTGGATCGTCGCAACCGTGACGATCGTGCCCCCTACTATGCCCAAGAGTTCGGCGGAAACTTCGATCCGGCGATGGGTATCGGCTTGAACTTACGTCCCCCTGCCGGGGATTTCGCGAAACTGTTCGAAACAGTCGCTGAGGACGGTCCGTGGCAGGCAGCGAAAGACTTCGTTGAGGGCGACACGTTCGCCCTCTACCAGCTTCCCTACACCCTTGTCGGGGGGCGTGGCCCGTCGGGCCGTCCGATCAACGGCAAAGCGTCCATTCAAGGCCCACTGTCGGCGATAGCGTCAGCGCCTGGGGGCCGACAGTTCGTTTCGATCTTCGCTAAGGAGGAGAAGGGCGACTGGTACTGGCGTAACCCTGCGGCGTCTCACGCGTTCGGGGAACTGTTGCCGTTGCTGTCGAACGTGACTGCGGTGACAGGCCCGTGGCAGGACGGTGACGGGATGTCAGAGAAAGCGTTCGGCGCTGCCGGACGGGTGTTTGGTTTGCCGGTCAGGGTTGTGTCTGACGAGGAGATGGCTCGGGCACAACGGTACGCTGCTGTGAGGCGGCGGACCGAGGCTGAGAAGAACCGATAAATTGAAACGGCAGGCAAGGGACTGTCCTTGTCTGCCGTGTGTTTCGTCGAGGTTGATTGTGTGTAACTGTTCCCGTCCGGTCGGCTACCGGAAACCTTCCCCGCCTATCCCGCACACGTTCTATGCGGTAATGAACGGCGACACTCAGGTGTCGGGGCGTTTCAAGAGCGAGTCGTTGGCTGAAGCGAAACGTTTGAAACTGTGTCAGGCGTTGCCTGCCCCGTGCGAGTTGACGGTCGAACTGGTATGACCCGTCTGGTTCGGACTGCTGCGGGAGTGAGTTACCTGTCTTTGGTGCTCACCCATTTCCATCTTCTCGACGAGGTTCGTGACGCTGTTGCTGATCAGGCGTCGCTGAGGTTGCATCCTGCTTGGGCCGAGAAGGCCCATCAGTTGATTGGCTGCCCGTATTGTGTGAGTTTCTGGATAGCCCTTGCCGCGTGCAAGGGCCGTCCAGTGAAAGCGTTCCAGCTTGCTGGAGCCGCGTCGGTGTTTACAGCCCTTGTGCTGGCCTCAGGGGACGAAGAACCGCAGGGGACACAAAGTCTTGACGTTCCCCTCCAAGGTCAATCGCCCGCCTGACCTCAAACCGTGATACCTCGTATCGTTCAGCGAGTTCCTGGACGGTTTCGCCGTCCTGGAATGCTTGAACAACTTCGGTGACTTCGTAGCGGGCGAGTCGGGCCGCTCGCATAGCGAGCCGGGCGTTCATTTTGGGGCCGTACGAAATCTTCTCTACGGGGTCTGTTCGGGTGTTGGCGAGTACGCGTGGGTCGCTTTTCGCCATCTTGAGAGGCATGTACTCCCAGTGCTTGAAGTTGCAACACGACTTGTCGCCGCACAGGTTGGCGAGCGTGTGGTAGCCGCGCGGTTTGGGCCCGTTCACTTGCTGCCACAGGTATGCCTGAACGTGTTGGGATTTGCGCCGGAGTTTCGCTACGGGCCGTAGCGGGTTTCCGCCGAACGGCCATGGGATGCAGTCCTCGTGTTGCGGCGGGTTGTCTACGAGGTCTTGTATCCACGGCTGGATACCGACCCCGTTGTAACGGTCACCCATCGTTGCTGCCAGTGGCTGTGTCTGCGAGGCTGAGGGCGATTGCGGCGACGATGAGGTGGTCTCGGAAGGTCCGTAGTGACGGGTCCCAGAAGAGCGCTTCGAGAGCGATCTCTTCGGAGCGGGCACGGTCACGAATGTCGTTGTACCCCTGGGTTGATCCCATGATTGTCAGGCCGTTCGCTCCTCGAATGTAGGTGCGGGCGGTTCCGTCGGAGGCGGTGCCTTGCCGGTACAGGTACGGGTACTTCTCCTGTTCGGGTTCTGGGGTTTCCATACCTTCGAATTGGGGTTGTTCTGTCATTGGGTTTCTCCTTTGGGTTGATCCCCTCAGCTGAGGGTCCCCGACTCCAGAAAGGTGACCTTCTTGGTCGGGATTGGTCGGCGGATCTTGGGGGCCAGTCTGGATTCCAGATCGGAACCCACTGGCACATACATAACTCGTTGAATCATCCGACGGCTACGCGGCGACGGATCGAACGGGGCGACCGTAACCGCCTTCAGGCGGCGTAGAAGCCACCTCTTAGCCGCTTTACGACCCTCCAGGTCGTAGACGTTCACAAACATCTCTTCGTCCCTAGACGGGGGAAACAGCATCCCGTTTGCCCCGAGGTGAACAAGGCGGTCAGCAACCTTGTACATCGGCTTGTACGAAATCACCTCGAACCCGCGGGACGCAAGCACCTCATCAACAAACTCTTCGTCGTCTTGACGTTCGATCGACAGCGCGATGATCCGACACAACGCCTCCGACATCGGAACGTGAATCATTGATTCAGTCACTATCTAGCGCCTCCCTCGTTGCCAGGTACGCAGCACTCAACGCAGAAGCGATCTCTGCCCGAGGCAAACGAAACACGAAAGCGATCTCGTCCAACTCCAACTGGTGCATCAGGTGGAGGATGAGGACGTAACGTTCGATTCCAGGGTCGAGCAGATCGAAGCCATCATTTCTCGCTCCTTCTGGCTCATCTCCTGCCCGAGAGGCAGGTATTCGTTGAGCGTGGTCGAAACGTGGTTCAGGTCGCATTCGCTCACCATCTTCAGCAGAGCTACGAATGCCCATCCGGGCATCCGAACGTGGTCGATTTCGCCACGACGAGGACCTTTCGTCACCACAACCCCAACGGCTGGGAGACGGTCAGTCAGGCTTGCCATGACTCGAAGGTCTCGATACCTCTGCTCAATACTACGCCCCCCTACGGGGACCCCGGTGACCTGCAGCCAGCTCAACCCGTCAACTTCGATCCGGGTTGAACTCAACTTGTACCCGGCAACGTCAACGGTCGGCCCGACCCGCTCAACAACCCGTAGACCGAGACGTCGAAGGCCGAGGCGGAACGCTGAGAGGGCTGAATGGTCAGCCATCCCAACGTCCCTGCCGGTATTCGCCGCCCCATACTCCGTACAGTTCGAACTCGCCGTACTTGCCGCACTCGGGAACAACATCACAGGTTTCGCACACGTCGAGCGCCCGTTGGATCGAGCCGGGTTCCCGGGCATCCGGGAAGAAGATCTCTTTGTCCATGTCTCGACAAGCGGCCTCCTCGCGCCACGCCATGTCTTCGACGTAGCGTTTCTTTCGGGCACCGACGCGTTTTCCACGAACGTTGAATGTCATCACACCTCCCGGCCGTAAACGCTTCTCAGCGTCTGTAGCGCTTCGTCAAGGAACTCGGCACCGCCGTCGAAACTGCGGGTCACAGCGGCCGTGAGGCGGCCCTCAGCGTCTGTGAGCGTGTGGTGTGTACCTTTCAGGTAACACGAGATCACAAACGCACACAGGTTTCGTTCCCCGTCACTGGCCCTGTCGAGACCGTGAAGGATTCTCGCTGCCCGCTGATGCTGCCCGCCTGTTGAAACGCGTTCGTTCCGCATCCCGTCAAGATCACGTAGCCGGGCGGTTGCTTGGGCGACAATCTTTCGCATCGACGCCTGCTCCGCGAACACGTTGGCGAGCTCTTCGAGGGTTTCGTACGAAACCCGTCGAACCTGCTCAACAAACTCGCTAGGGGAGAACACTTTGAACTCCCCATGAGGGGAAAACATCATCGTCGAATAGCCGTGGTGGGTTCGTGACCGTTCCCCGTAGGGGAGACGGACACAGTTTCCAACACCTTTCGCCGTGGCTGCGATCTGTTTCGGGTTGATCTCGGTGTTGTCGGGCAGGCCCGCTACCCGAACAGCTTCAATGAGAACCGTTCTCATAATCGAGGTTTCGGTCCATCGGTCAGCAAACACCCAAACGTGATACCCGCGTTTCGACAGGTCCTTCCACGAACCAGACGCCTCGATCCACGACTCGACCCCCATGTCAGCGAGCGCCCCATGAACAGCGAGCGCCTCATTGAAATCCCCAGTGTCGATGTCAACACATCCCCACCGGCACGTCCCGTCGTCACGCCTCGGATACACCCCGATGTCCCGTAGTCCTCGAACATGTTCCACCAACGCGGTGAACCACTCGGCCTCGTCACACCAAACCAGCTGAACACGGGCCGAATCGAAGAAACAGTCACGCCGCCCAGAAAACAACGCCATCAAAGTGAACTCGCCAAACGACGGTTCAGGGGCGGTATTCATACGCCTCTCCCATCCCACTCATCCCCCGGCCCGCTTCGAACCGGGAATAGCTGTCGTCGTTCAAGAACGCCGCAGCAGCCTCACCTTTTTCCATCAACACCCCGTTACGTGTCGCCAACACGATCGGTGTTTTCGTGTTCGTAATCCCCGAATCATCGAACACCGCCTTGTTTTTCACGATGTCCACCTCGACACAGCGCATCAGTCGCCCGGCAATGTCATATTCGGCGGGAGTCAAACCGACAATCAAACCGGCCTGCTGCTCGCCCCCGTAGGAGAGATCCTCCATACGGAACCCGCGGCGTACGCGCTCGTTGTTCTCGATAACGAACCTTGCTGCCTGCCTGTTCGATTGGGCCAACACGATCACGGGCATCGGCAACGTCTTCACGACATCCTTCTGCCACGCTGACGTTGAGATTGTTGTTGCCAAGTCCCCGCCGGAAATCCCGAGATAGTCGTACACGATCAGCCCCGGGGGGCGACCAACAACCTGATCGAACGCTTCGATGATGTCAGCGAGCGGGCGTTCCCCGTTCAGATGTGCCGGCCCCCAAGCGACATGATCGACGATATCGAGGTTCGGGTATCGTTCCTCGACGAACTCGGCCATCTGCTGGGGGGTGGCCTGCCACCCGTCGGCAACAACACCCGCATAGTGCATCATCTTTCGGACAACAACATCAGGGTCGTCGTCGGCGGAGATGAACAGGACCGGCAGGTCAGGGTTGTTGGCGATCCCTTGGATCACAACTCTTGTTTTCGATGAGTGCGGGCGGCCGACGATCAGGTTCACGAACCCTGGCCTGACCCCCTGGATCACCCGGTCGAGGGCTGGTATCCCAAAGTTGAACGGCGGAAACCGTGGCACCTCATCTTTGATGAGGCGCTGAGCGAAATGTGATGCCATCTACTTGCGCCCCCCTCCGGGGGTCAGCATCGTCACCCACGTCAGCTTGTTGATATGGGCACGGAACCACGTGAACATTATCAACAGGATCTCCTCGGAGGCTTTCAACTCATCTGGGTCCGCCATGTTTCGCAGCGTGAACCACGCCTGCCCCCACAAGTCCTCGCCCTTCCACCAGTCGGCCTTGACGTCCTCCTGGAATGCGACCATCGGATCGCCCCCGTCGTAGGGGATGTGGACATACATGCACGAGTAGTCGACGAGTTCGTACATCAGTATCACCCCGTCAATGTCGGCCCAAGCGTCGGTCGGGCCGGTCTGCAGCACATCGCGAATCGCTCCCCACAAAGTCTGTTCCATTTCTGTTCTCTCCTTCTGGTCTGTAAAGAACGGGGGGCCTTGCGGCCCCCCTGTTCCCCGCTCGAATGCCGGTCAGTCGAGCGAGATCGTCCCCGCCCCAACGAGCGCCTGCAACCAGGCTTTCGCTGAGGGACCGAACTTGCGGTTCGCCCCGACGGTCTTCGGGGTGATGTCGATCCCGTCGACGACGATCGACGGCCAGCGTGACGTCAGGTTCAAGCTGACCTCGGGGCCGGTCCCCCCGGCGTTGCACCACGCTTCGAGTGTGTCAGCCAACTGTTGTTGGCGGGCATCGTCATGGTACGACCACTTCTTCGGGTTCGTGGAACGCTGGAAGCCTCCGCCCCCACCCCCACCCCACCCTTGCTGCTGCTGGGCAGGAGCGGGAGCGGGAGCGGGAGCAGCGGCCGCAGCAGGGGCGCTGAACGCCCCCGGAGCGACGGTTGCCTGGGGAGCGGGGAACGCTCCAGGCGTAGACGTAGCCGGACCTTCAGCGGTAGCGCCGGGGAACAGGTTCAACACCCGGATGACCCCTTCACTGTCGCTTTCGACCGTCAGACCGTGCTGGCGGGCAGCAGCGACTTCACAGATGTTCATCATCTCTTTCGCTGCCAGGTCGACGGTTTCCTTGAACGCTGGGTTCACCTCGGGACCTTCGGCGGTCTCGACGATCAGGTCGGTTCCGAACGGAAGAGCACTCTTCAGATATGAGGAGACTTCCTTACGTTCCTTCGAGTACTCGGTCGCCCGAGTGATCGAAACGTTCACTGTCAACGTGTTCGCCTCGATCGAAACTGTTCGCTGCGTTGAATACACAGAGTCTTGGGTTGTCATCTGACACCTCGCTTCTAGTCAGGGTCGCCGATCTTAGAACGGCTCATCATTGAAGGGGTAACCCCCTGGGATGATTCGCTTCACAGGCTCCGCCCGTTCAGCACGAACCGGAATCTCCCGGCCCGCTTTCTCGTGGGCCGTAGCAACCCACTCGATCTCCGTATGCCCACCAACACACTCGAACTTCACGAACCGCTGACACCACGACCCACACCACCAGTCTGTCGGGGTAGCCGCATGATCCGCAGGATCAGTCGACGCCAACAACAGGTTCGCTACCGGCATCGTCTCCGCCAGCAACTGGGCCTTGAACGCCTCGCGCTCAGCCGCGTTCGTTTTGCAATGGACGACACCGTCGTAGCGGGCAGCAACCCAGTTCGGTTTCGTCCCGTCAGGCGGGTTGTGCGCGATCGGATACTCGAAGAACATTTCGTCCAACTCGAACATCGCCGCATACGCCCTCCACTGGATGCCGTACCGTTGAACCTGCCACGGCTGGGGCATCTGACTGCCGGTGTTGTGGGTCGGAATCATCGCCTCCCCACACAGGAACGTCGAGGTGGGTGAGTCGACCTTGATGCAGACGGTCGGGACCGACGGCACCGAGGTCACCGAGGCAACCTCGTGGACCACGTTCTGTTTGGTCGCCTTCAGCGTCAGGGGATCTCCCTTCTCGCAGGCGAACGGGTTGAACACCCGCGGCGTCCAAACCACTCGATACTCTCTGACGGTCAAGCCAAAGCCTGAAGCGTCATGGCTCCACCGATACGGCTTCTCCCCGAGGGAGCAGAGCACGGCGAAGA
>ENA-UPTA01005864-UPTA01005864.1-activated-sludge-metagenome-genome-assembly--contig:-NODE-5864-length-11096-cov-6.240105_pt1 | contig 11096 bp, 9 predicted proteins | sample MGYA00238184_ERZ773361 | MGnify/ENA primary metagenome ERZ773361 (study PRJEB29100, sample SAMN05720205) | activated sludge metagenome | isolation source: anaerobic digester from wastewater...
GGTACAAATTTGTACCGAATAAACGTATAACATCACAAAATAAATAATAACTTTGTACCAATAAAAAGCCCTTATTTCAGGGCTTTAAGTGGGTTTAATAATTGTTTTGTGTTTGGTTGTTTTGTAGTGGTTACTTTCCGATACAAAAATTTTTAAACACACTGCTCAACACCTCATTTGCGTTGATTTCACCGGTTATAGCTCCCAGAAAATGGATCGCATCACGTACATCCTGTGCAAGCAAGTCTTTTGGCAACCCATCGTACAAACCTACCTGGGCCCGCAACAATGCTTCTTTCGTGTTCTGAAGTGCCTCAGCATGACGCATACCGGTTATGATAACATCACTCTCTGCAACTTTCATTTTTTCCACGATTTGCACCAATTTTGTTTTTAGTACTTCAATATTAATTCCTGTGGTTGCCGAAATGGGGATTACCTCGAACGGCAAACAATAATTACGCTCAGGACTCAGATCGGTTTTGTTAATAAGCACTATCAAATGTTGGGCACTAATATCCATTAGCGCTTGAATCTCGTTTGTTGACTCAATAATTTCAGCATCGGTCTGACCCGAATCGGCAACGAGTAAAATAATCTCCGACAAAGCAATTCTCTTTCGGGCTCGCTCTATCCCAATAATTTCGATTTCGTTTGATGTGTGTCGTATTCCTGCTGTATCGATAAACCGGAAGAAATAGCCATCAATAACTGCCTGCTCTTCGATAGTGTCGCGTGTGGTTCCCGGAATATTGCTGACAATAGCCCTGTCTTCATTTACCAGCATATTCAGCAACGACGACTTACCGGTATTTGGTTTTCCGGCTATGGTTACAGGGATACCATTTTTTATGGCATTCCCATACCGAAAAGTTGCCAGTAATTCCGAAATACGGGCAATGAGTACAGCTATAAGAGCATTCAGTTGTTTCCGGTCGGCAAATTCAACGTCTTCTTCCGAAAAATCAAGCTCAAGTTCAATCAGGCTTATGAATTCGAGAAGTTTTTCCCGCAACAGGAGGATTTCGTTACTAAGCTTCCCTTTCATCTGATTTATTGCCAGCCTGTGACTTGCTTTTGCTCCCGAAGCTATCAGGTCGGCAATAGCCTCACTCTGACTAAGGTCGATTTTTCCATTCAGGAAAGCCCGTTGTGTGAACTCTCCCGGCATGGCAATTCTCGCTCCTGCGACAATAAGCATGTCGATAATTTTATGCTGTATGTAGAGGCTTCCGTGGCAGCTTATCTCCACCATATCCTGGCCGGTGTAAGAGTATGGAGCTTTGAACCAAACAAACAGCACTTCATCGATAAGATCGCTGCCTTCAACGATGTTGCACAAATATACTTTTCGGGGGGAAAAGCCGGAAATGCGAGGTTTGTTACTTTCAATGATTTTTTGAGCAATCACCAAAGCATTGTCCCCGCTCACCCTGATCACAGCAATACCACCCTGCCCTGCTGGAGTTGAAATGGCACATATGTCAGCGTTGTCGAGCATATCTCTTACAAAGTCCAAAGGTAATGAATCGCAGCAACATAACCTCGCGTCGTGCATAAATTTGCTGTTTAAAACAGTTTTATATCTTTGCAGCATATTTTTAACCTATGAAAGCATTAAAAATAGTAGTTCTGGCAAAGCAAGTACCTGACACAAGGAATGTTGGCAAAGATGCCATGAAAGCCGACGGCACAGTAAACAGGGCTGTGTTACCCGCTATTTTCAATCCGGAAGACCTGAATGCACTTGAGCAGGCATTACAGATAAAAGATGCCCTGCCCGGTACTCACATTTGTTTACTAACCATGGGTCCGCCACGTGCTGCTGAAATAATCAGAGAAGGGCTGTTCCGTGGCATCGACGAAGGTATTTTGCTTACTGACCGTAAATTTGCAGGCAGCGATACTTTAGCAACTTCGTATGCCCTTGCCCTTGCCGTGAAAAAACTCAATCCCGATATCATTATTGCTGGGCGTCAGGCTATTGATGGCGATACAGCCCAGGTAGGCCCACAGGTTGCCGAAAAATTAAATTTTCCTCAAATTACCTATGCCGAACAAATTTACATCCTAGGTAGTACTATCAGGGTAAAACGCCGACTTGAACACGGCAGCGAATTGGTAGAATGCCCCCTGCCCGCGCTCGTAACAGTTGGAAGCTCTGCACCTGTTTGCCGGACGCGGAATGCAAAGCTTACACTGAAATATAAACATGCAGCTACCAATACAGAGCTTCAGGAGCAAAGCAGCGATTATTTCATGCATAATAAGCCCTATTTGAAAATTACAGAATGGGGTGTTGATGAAATTGGCGCCGACGCTGAACAACTGGGATTAAGCGGTTCTCCAACTAAAGTCAAGAAGATTGAAAATGTCGTTTTTTCGGCAAAGGACACCATTCAACTAAACGACAATTACACCGAAGTGGAATCGATGGTAAAAGATTTGATTACAAGCCATATTATCGGATAATACTGAAAGTTGGAAACTAAAACGAAGTTAAAATAATTAGACAAGCTTAAAATGAATAATATTTGTGTGATATGTGAAACAAATGGAGGCAAAGTTGCTGAGGTCAGCCTTGAACTACTTTGTAAAGCACACGAACTTGCCGGAACTATCGGATGCAAGGTTGAAGCAATGTTGATTGGTCACGATTTGGGACCCGCATCCACCGAATTAACCAAGTATGGTGCCGACAAGGTACTCATTGCCGACGATGTACGGCTTAAGGTTTACCAATCGTTGCCTTATACAGCAATTGTTGTTGGAGTTCTTAAAGAAACACAACCCGTAATTGCATTGCTGGGGGCTACAAATGCAGGGAGAGATTTGGGTCCAAGGGTTTCTTCCGCATTGCACAGCGGACTAACAGCCGATTGCACCGACCTTCAGATTGGTGAACATTACGAGAAAAAAAACGATACGACCTACCGAAATCTGTTGTACCAGATACGTCCCGCGTTCGGTGGAAACATTATAGCCACCATCATCAACCCTGACCACCGGCCACAGATGGCTACTGTTCGCGAAGGAGTTATGAAAAAACAAATTTTCAGCGGAAGAAAACCTAGCGAAATAGTTGGCCTTGACGTTAATAAATATTTGCACGACAGCGACTTTGTCGTAAAAATCATTGAAAGAAGCATCGAAGAATCAAAAACCGACATTAAATCGGCGCCTGTACTGATTTCGGGAGGGTATGGTGTCGGGTCGAAAGAGAACTTTGCTTTGCTTTTTGAACTTGCTGAATTACTAGGGGGAGAAGTATCAGGGTCAAGAGCAGCTGTTGATGCAGGTTTTATTTCGCACGACAGGCAAGTTGGGCAAACCGGCGTAACCGTCCGCCCAAAACTATATATTGCCTGCGGTATCAGTGGGCAAGTGCAGCATACTGCCGGTATGAATCAGTCGGCAATGATCATTTCAATCAATAACGACCCGAATGCGCCTATCAACGAAATTGCCGATTATGTAATTACCGGTGATCTGAATTCAGTGATTCCTAAAATAATTGAAGCATATAAAAAGAACAAAAAATAATGCTATGGCTAACTTTTTTTTCGACAATAAAAACCTTGAGTTTCACCTTCATCACCCATTGATGAAGAAAATAGTTCCGCTTAAAGAAGCGAACTACCGTGACTATGGTATATACGACGATGCCCCTGCCGATTACGAAGATTGCATGGACAGTTATGAAAAAGTGCTGGAAATAATAGGAGAAATATGCGGCGAAATCATTGCCCCGAATGCCGATGACGTCGACAAGGAAGGTCCGGTGGTTGAAAACGGCAGGGTAATATATGCTAAAGGAACAGCCCAAAATCATGAAGCGCTAACTAAAGCCGGTGTTGTTGGTATGGCATTACCGCGTAAATTTAAGGGGTTGAATTTTTCGATGGTACCCTATGTGATGGCTGCTGAACTGGTTTCGAGAGCTGATGCGGGTTTTGCCAATATCTGGGGATTGCAGGACTGCGGCGAAACATTGCTAGAATTTGCCTCCGACGACATTAAAAACAAATATCTCCCGATGTTTAATGAGGGCGCCACAGCCTCGATGGATCTCACGGAACCTGACGCCGGCTCTGATCTTCAAGCAGTGCGACTGAAAGCTCACTTCGACGAAAAGAGTCAGCAGTGGTTGCTGAACGGTGTAAAGCGATTTATAACCAATGGGGATGCTGAAATAGCCCTTGTGCTTGCGCGCTCCGAAGAAGGTACTGTCGATGGCAGGGGACTTTCGCTGTTTGTTTACGATAAAAACGATAATGCCGTTACGGTAAGGCGCATTGAACACAAACTTGGAATTGTGGGCTCTCCCACTTGCGAGCTGGTTTTCCATAATGCACCCGCACAATTGGTTGGCGAAAGGAAACTCGGACTGATAAAATATGTAATGTCGCTGATGAACGGGGCAAGGCTCGGAGTTGCCGCACAGTCGGTAGGCATTGCCGAAGCCGCTTACCGTGAAGCTGTGAAATATGCATCTGAACGTAAACAGTTCGGAAAGCTTATCAACAGTTTTCCAGCAGTGTACGAAATGCTTAAAATGATGCAGGTAAATATCTTTGCAATTAGAAGCCTATTGTACGAAACAACACGTTTTGTAGATATGTACAAATGCTATCAGTTCCTTGCAGAAGAGCGCAAGCTCGAAAAGGAAGAAATTTCAGACCAAAAAAAATACAACCGGCTTGCTGATGTATTTACTCCTCTGGTTAAACTCGTTTCAAGCGAATATGCCAATCAGATAGCTTATGATAGCTTGCAGATACATGGCGGGACTGGCTATATGAAGGATTTCCCAATCGAGCGCATTTACCGCGACGCGCGCATCACATCCATTTACGAAGGCACTACTCAACTGCAGGTTGTGGCAGCTATCAGGGGTGTAAATACTGGTACATTTCTGTCGCAGATTAATGAATATGCTTCAATAGAAGTGAAACCTGAGCATGAATATCTAAAATTTCACCTCGAAGAAATGACCCAAACTTTTCGCGAAGCTCAGGAAAAAGTTAATTCAGCAGGTAATCTTGAGTTTCTCGATTTTCATGCCCGTCGGCTGGTTGAAATGTGTGGAAATATAATCATGGGCTATCTGTTGCTACATGATGCAGAACGCGATAAAGAATATTCTCTTGCAGCCGAAATATTTATTTTGGATGCTCAATCAAAAAACAGGATGAAAGCAAATATAATAAGCAGTTTCGACATGCCATTGGCAAACAAATTCAAGCAATTATAGCAGAAAAATCAATATCAAATCATTAACAGTATGTTGTTATAATTTTTATTGCAACATGGTCTTTTATTTTCAAATTTACTTTATAGTTTTGTTACAAAATTGTTCATAACACATCACTATTGAAATGATTAAGAAACTCTTTCTTGGATGTTTGATCACCCTTATTTTTTTTCAATCGGTCAATGCCCAATGGGCAGAGTGCGTTCCTGAACCTTCGGTTACCGATCCCGAAGGCGTTGGAGTGAGGTATCCATACCTGCTGCCTGTTGGTTTTAATAACGAATATTACCATACAGTGCTTACAATTATATCACCGGTTAGTGCCGAAACCTGGGGAAATTTTAGTGTTACTATCACACGCATTCAGCTTACCGAAATTACAAATATACCCGAAGGGCTTACTTGGGAAACCAATTCAGGCAATGCGGATGATTATTTGTACGGAGGTGAAAAGTATTGTCTTGTACTGGAAGGCACCCCTAACAGCACTCCAGGCATCAGAACAGTAACGGTGTATGCCAATGCATGGATAAAACTGCTGTGGGGCTTGTTTGAAACTGCAGCTCCCGGAAATCCACAGGAAGGCGGAACCGTGAAGTATACCTTATGTAATGAGCTCAATTTGGAACTTGGCAACGACAGAACCATAACTACTAATGATGAATTTACACTAAGTGCTGACCAAAATACCAGTTTTCATCATTACCTCTGGCAGGATTCAACCACTAATCCCACTTATACTATTCGAGGATCGGTGTTGGGAGTGGGAACGCATAAAATCAAGGTTACAGTTTCCGATACAGTTGGAACAACAGGCGTACACGACGGTGAAGTAACCCGTTGCTTTAAATCGGATAGTATCAACATTACAGTTATCAATAGCAATGCTATAGACCTTTCTGCAACAGGGAAAATCTCCATTTTTCCCAACCCGGGTAAAGACGAAATTATAATTACCCAGATCGATGAATTGCGGAACACAACGGTCTCCATTTTCGACATTCGAGGAGTAAAGGTGCTCGAAGTAGTGCTTGATAAACCGGAGCAGAGATTCGATATATCAAGCTTAAGTAATGGTATTTATTTTGTTAAATTCAGCAGCGACAGACTCAACGATGTTGTAAAATTCCTGAAAGAATAATTTATTAATAATTGCTGGATAACACCGGCAGTATGAAATTCATAATATCGGTACTAAAACAGCACTTTCGTGACGATTTCTCACGAAAAGGAGTAGTTGTTTCGTTACTTATAGCAGCAATTCTAATTCTGGCAGAAAGTGTATTTAAAGTTAATGAAAGGATAACCAATGAACATTCCTATACTTTTATCATCTATTTATGGGATTTCTTACGCAACGCGTTTGTATATTACGGAAGTACTGCTGTATTATCTGCTACTGGCATATTCCATGTAGAAAATAAAAAACGATTTGTTGCAGTAAGCCTTGTCGGGATTATATTATTCAGCATCTACAGCGTGTTTTACGGGTATATTTACGCGGTAAGTAACGCCCCCTACCCTTGCCGGTTATGGTTGCATTCTATTTGCGAAAACATCTCCGGCATATTCACATTGTTTCTGCCTTTATTGTTGTTTTGGTATTTTTTTCAGCGACGGGAAGTCAATGGTTTTTACGGACTTCACTTTCGTAATCTGCAATTCGTACGATACGCCGATGTGATTCTCTTGGTTGTTATTTGCATGTTCTTTGCCATGTTTCTCCCCGGAGTTTCAGAGTATTATCCGGTACTGAACGATACCTATTACCGAAACTGTGCAAACTATATTGGCCTATCACAATGGGTAACCGCTACGGGTTTTGAGATATCGTATCTTTTCGATTTCGTATGGATTGAGCTGTTTTTCAGGGGATTTCTGGTTTTTGGGATGGTTAAATTCCTAGGTAAGAATGTTATTCTGCCTATGATTGTATTGTATGTTGTAATACATTTCGGTAAACCACTACCCGAAATTATATCGTCGTTTTTCGGAGGCTACCTGCTCGGTATATTAGCGTTACACACCGGTAACATTAGAACAGGTATATTACTTCATATTACATTGGCGCTTTCGGCAGAAGTTTTTGGAATGCTTCTATAAAAAAGCAGCTGCCAGATTTTATACGGGCAGCTGCATAATTATATATGAGGTCAATTAATGGGCTGGTCCAACAACTTTTAGTTTATCTTTTGTTTCGTCAACAATATTCTTCAGAAAACTATAACTATATCCGGGTTGTTTAACCGATGGTGTTACATATAAATAATTATCAGGAACGGGGTTCTTTTCTTTTATATTGCCATCCATATATTTCACAAACAAGTCGGAATAAAGTTTTTTCCATGTTTTAAAAGTCATTTCGACTGCAGTAACAGAGTATTGCGTAACAATATCTGTTATTTCAGCATCGCTGATACTCTTCATATTTGCGATTTTAGAGTCAATAACAGCTGTTTCTTTTGTAAATCCTTTTTCAAGGTCATACTGCAAGCCTTTGATTTCCGGGTAAATAGAATTCCATCGTGTATAAGCAAAATTTGAAACCTGATTAAAAACCCAAAATGCCGATTCATCCGAAAACTCCATCATTGAACCATTACCGTGTGCTATTGGGTAGGGCACTTTAGCAATACCGCAATAAATTGGCATATATACAGTGCAAGCTGCATCGTCGACGCTGAACCAATTGATGCAACCCACTTTGTCGGGTAGCCATGAGCGCATTTGAGCAACAAACGAAAATCCTGTTTGTTGTGTTGCAGTTGCTCTTTCATTCAAATAGGTTTGGCCGTCAACCTGCCATGTAAGCGGTCTCCATCGGTACGGACAACCAAAAGGACCGGCACCGGCATCCTTACTCATATCGAGTTCGGTATTTTCGAGGTGATCGCGCATATAAGCCATTACATCAAGAACACCGATTTTTTTTGTAGGTTTCACCCACAAAGGCATTCTGTTGGTTGCATATCCATTAGCACCATGCTCAATGTGCCCTTTTGCATAATCCCAATATTTGTCCATACCATCGGTAACGGAATTAAAGAACGCCCAAACCCTGATTTCGCAAAAACGTGCTGCACTGAAATCGACCGGCGCATATGTATCGCTGAAACTGAATTCTTCGTCTTTTCCCGAAAAATATTTCTTGCTTCTGGCAAAGCTTATAACATCAGGCGAATTGAAAGTATTGGCATTCGGGTCATCCCATTTATTTTTCTTCTGATATTCAAAAGTAGTGATACGTGCCTGGTTGGCATGAGCACAAACATACCCATCAGGAACAAGGCGGGCAACCCACACAGCACCTTTGTTACCGGGTCCTTTCCCAATCATTTCGAAAATCCATACCTCATTTTTGTCGGCAATCGAAAAGCTTTCTCCACTGCTGTAATAACCATACAAAGCAATCAGGTCGGTAATAACTTTTATTGCCTCTCTGGCTGTTTTTGAGCGTTGCAATGCTATGTATATGAGAGATCCATAATCAAGAATAGCTGTTGTATCAACCAATTCCGGTCTTCCGCCATAGGTAGTTTCACCAATAGCAACCTGATGCTCGTTCACATTTCCGACCACCTGATATGTATGAGATATCTGTGGTATTTCACCCAGATATTTACCACTATCCCATTCATAAACTTTCAACATATCTCCTGCTTTGTAGTCAGCTGCAGGAAAATAATACAGCTCACCATAAAGAACGTGTGAGTCGGCAGCATAGCTGATCATTGTTGAACCATCGGTTGAGGCTCCTTTAGTTATAAGAAAGTTGGTGCATGCAAGGGCTGCATATTGCATTCCCACCATAAGCCCTAAAATTAGAATAATTGTTTTTTTCATTTGCCGTTTTTGTTTTTATTGACACAAAAATAAAATTATTAGGTTAATATAAAAGAAACAAAAAATATTTTATATAAAATCGTGTTTATATTTTATTTTGTCCGGTTTACCTGCTTCCAAAATTTATACCTAAATTGCAAAAAAAATATTTATTATGAATAAACCGGTAATGTGGCTTCTGACTATAGTGTTTGCCATAACGCTGTTTTCGTGTGGAACAAAGAGCAATAAAACGCACGTGGAAGGCACGATAAACAATGGGGAAGACTCAATCATTCTTGTAGTTTATGTCGATCGAACCGATACGGTTTATGTTGGAAATGACGATGCTTTCTCAATTGATATGAACATTGATAAACCGGTTTGGATAAAGCTGATTATTCAGAAAAATGCAGTTTGTTTGTATGTACAGCCTGGAGCTAATATAGTTCTTAATTCAGATTTGTCGGATTTTGATACCAATACCAAAATAACAGGCTCTGATGCAGAAATTGAAAATTACCTGTTAACACAGAACAATTTCTTCTATAATCACGACTGCAATAATCCCAGTTACAAATATGAGACCGATATCAGCGAATATCTGGGTTCATTATTGGCCATGGAACATCAGTTGAACAAAAACTTCGATGAATTCCAGAAAGCACACGGTAAAAAATACAAAGAATTTACTGATGTTGAGAAATTGCGCTTACAATATATGCTGGCTACATTAAAACTGGACTATAGTCGTTTTGTAGACTACAGCAGTAAACTGAGCGACGAAGAGCGTGCGAGCTATTATTCCTTTATGGAAACCATAAATCTCAATAATCCCGCAAACGAAAGCATCATTGAATACAATAGCTTTGCCTCACTATACGTCGATTGGAAAGTAAATACCGAAGCCAACAAAGAAGGCAGCAGCATTCTTACCGACAGCGATTATACAAATATGATTTTTGATATAATTCAGCACGATTTTAAAAACAGTACCACTATTGAATACCTTTATTATGTAAAACTTAACGATTTCCTGCTTTATTACGGAATCGATAATCTCGAGCCATTCTATAATGAGTTTATGAAAATTGGTAAAAATCAAAAATACATCTCTGAAATTAAAACCTTGCACAACAAATGGTTAAGCCTTGGCAAAGGCAAGCCTGCCCCTGTTTTCAACTGTGTTGACGCCGAGGGTAATTCACATTCTCTCAGCGAATTCCAGGGAAAGCTTATTGTGGTTGATGTCTGGGCTTCGTGGTGTGGACCATGCATACGCGAAATACCTTATTTGGAAAAGTTAAAAAAAGCATATCTGAACAAACCGGTTGAATTTGTAGCCATCTCTGTTGACGATAGCAGGGAGGAATGGCTTACCGGACTTAAGGATGAAAAGCTTTCAGGCAATCAGTGGTTTGTTAACGGCTGGAACAATGACCTGTGCAATAATTATATCATCAACAGTATCCCACGATTCATGGTTATTGATGCTGACGGTAATATTATAAACATCAATGCACCCAACCCTTCGGGCGATTTAAAACAGCTTATCGATTCAAGTTTGGCTGAATTACAAAGTCAAACAAAAACGATTCAGTGATATACCGGAAAATCCCATTCAGTTAATGCCAGCATAGTAACTTCATTTCTTAATTATAAAACATTGCATGTACGGGGTGCTTATTAATTGATGGCACCTCAACGTAATATTAATACTGGTCGTACAGTATGTTGCTCCATGTTTGGAAAACATAGTAATCAACCCCGTTAAAGCGGTCTTTAATACCAACCCAATCACCATTTGCAGGGCTTGACAGGTTTCCATCCCCATTGCTGTCGCCACCAGTGTCATCTTTTATTGAGGTGAAGAGCACACCTTCTCCATCATGATTTATAAAGCCGCCTCCACCCTGACTTCGATAAGAAAATTCAGCCCCGGAAAGAAATTTAATAATCACATGGTTTATAATACTCCCCGAAAATTGGACCACTGGTTAAGTTGAATAAAAACAATTAA
>ENA-UPTA01005866-UPTA01005866.1-activated-sludge-metagenome-genome-assembly--contig:-NODE-5866-length-11090-cov-5.194563_pt1 | contig 11090 bp, 7 predicted proteins | sample MGYA00238184_ERZ773361 | MGnify/ENA primary metagenome ERZ773361 (study PRJEB29100, sample SAMN05720205) | activated sludge metagenome | isolation source: anaerobic digester from wastewater...
TGCTTATTGACCTTATTATTGATTCTAAAGGCTATCTATTGTCATGTTCTTGGGGTGGTTTTCGTTTATCTTTACGTATTGGTCTTTGGCTTATTATTATGGCAGTGTGGTTCATTAAAGAATTGATTTCTATAAGCCAGCACCGTAAGTCATTAAACTTGGAGTGGCGCAAATGGAAATCTAGCGGGATAGTTATTTTTCTATTAATGTTGGCTTGGGGCATTATTAATGGTTTAATCCGAGGCAATAATTTAAGCAATCTCTTTTTTGATGCCAATGGTTGGTTATTTGTGTTAATTATTGGGCCGTTATTTTCTATTAAAAAATGGTCGTCTTCGGAGTGGCCGGCAGTGTTAACCGCTGGCGTTAGCTGGCTGATTGCTAAAACTAGTTTACTGCTTTATGCTTTTACTCATTTATCCTCGGTGTGGCAGTCTATAATTTATCGTTGGGTTAGGGATACGCAGGTAGGGGAAATTACTAGGATGTCGGCTCAGTTTTATCGGATTTTTTTTCAATCCCATATTTATTTATTAATTTTAGTAGTTATTGCCAGTTGGTTGTTGGCTAGTAAATTACCTCGCGACCGCTGGGAAAAGTGGGTTACTAAAGATGGCGGTTATTTATGGATTATTGGACTTGGTTTAGCCTTAATGCCAATTATTGTTGGCTCTTCTCGCACTTTTTGGCTGGCCCTGGGGGTGCTAATGCTTTTAATATTTATAGCCATTATCCGTCGCTATCATTGGCCTATAACTTGGCGTTGGTTGATAACTATGATTTTGGCTGGTCTCATTGCTTTGGCTAGTATTTTAATTATTGTTAATTTTCCTTGGCCTCGGCCCCAATTATCTTTTAAACCAGTGGATATTTTAGAAGAGCGGCTGGGCGATTTAGAAAATGAGGCTGGAGCCTCTTCTCGTTGGTCTTTATTACCGGCTATGCTTCAAGGTATAGTCCGGGCACCGCTTTTGGGTCATGGGTTTGGAGCAACCATTACCTATGTTTCAGCCGATCCACGTGTTTTAGCTCAAAATCCTCAAGGTTCCTATACTACCTATGCTTTTGAGTGGGGCTGGCTAGACATAATTTTTAAGTTTGGTTTAATTTTTGCTTTATGGTATTTAATTTGGCTGATTCGGCTTATAGGTCAAACCTGGAGACATGGTTTTAAGGGACAGGCCTGGGCTCTAGGTTTAAGTAGTTTAGTAGTGGTTCATTTTTTTAGTCCCTATCTTAATCATCCTTTGGGAATAATTTGGTTAGTCGGGGTAATTATTTGGCTTTCTAGCCATAAACATTATGAATCATTATGTTCTTGCTAGTTTATTAGCCTTTGTTTTGTCGGCCGCTTTAACTCCGTTGATTAAACGGTTAGCTTGGCGATGGCATATTGTTGACCAGCCAGATCAGGTTCGTAAATTGCAGACTAAGCCCGTGGCTCTATTAGGCGGGTGGGCTATTTTTATTGCCGCTAGTCTAGTCATGTGGCTGTTTCGTGATTATCTGGTGGCTGGTGATTTAACTTATAGCCATTGGCTTGGGGTATGGATTGGCGGTTTTATTTTAATGATTGGCGGCACCTTAGATGATTGTTATAATTTACGGCCTAGCGGACAATTACTATTTTCTATCGTCGCTATTTTAGCGGTTATTGCAGGGGGAGTGGGAATTAATAAGGTGACGGGCATTGGTGGAGAATTAATCTTTTTAAATAAATGGCAGATTAATTTATTTGAATGGCGCGGTATTAGGCGTCATTTTGTGGTGATAGCTGACTTATTTACTTTTGCTTGGCTCCTGGCTTTAATGTACACTACTAAATTATTAGATGGTTTAGATGGTTTAGTAACTGGGTTAATTGGCATTGGCAGTATTATTATTGCTCTATTTACTTTGACGACTAAGTATTACCAACCTGATATTGCCCTGGCGAGTTTAATTTTTGCCGCGGCTTGTGCTGGATTTTTGCTATATAATTGGTCGCCAGCTAAAATTTATTTAGGCGATGGAGGATCGCTGCTTCTTGGTTATTTCCTGGGAGTATTAGCTATTATCTCCGGAGGTAAAATTGCCATTGCTTTGTTAATTATGGGGATTCCTATGCTAGATGTAGTTTGGGTAGTAATTCGCCGTTTGCTTAGTGGTAAAAATCCCCTAAAGTCAGCTGACCGACAACATTTACATTACCGGTTATTGGGACTAGGCTGGGGGGTGCGGCGATCAGTACTAGCTTATTATTTTATAGCTTTAATTTTTGGCGTTAGCGCTTTATTTTTACAAAGTCAGGGTAAACGTTTGGCCCTGCTGCTTCTCTTTTTAGTTATGGCTCTTATAGTGGTTTATTTTTCCCGCCTTGACAAGATTAGAAAAAATCCGTAACATGGAAGAATACCTGTAAGTGGGGTATTATTTTTATTATTGTAGAATAGATTATATGTCCAAATTGGCAATAATAGCTAGCGGTGGCAAGCAGTATACCGTGCATCCGGGCCAAATAATTAAGGTAGAGAAGCTATCTTTAGAACCAGGGAGCGAAGTTAGTTTAGAGACTTTACTATTGGCTGATGAGGCCAGCGGGGAGGTCCAAGTGGGTCGGCCAAATTTAGATAATGGAGTGAAAGCTAAAGTTATTGAACATGGTCAGGCGTCGAAGGTCAGAGTAGTTAAATACAAAAATAAGACTCGTTATCGTAGAACCCTAGGTCATCGTCAAGCATTTACTAAGTTGGAAATTGCTGAGTGGTAAAAACATAGAAAAACAGCCTATTTTTATAGGTTGTTTTTTATTTTAAGCTCTTGACTTATCTTTATAAAGATGTTAAATTTTTAGTGAACTTTATCTACAAAATTATACCTATGGCCAACCAGACTAATCAATCTGCTGATTCTCTTTTTACTACCACTGATTTTTCTTTATTTAAATTAGTAAAAAAATTATTACAAAAATTAAATCCTCGGGAGCGAGAGGTTTTAATTCGCCGTTTTGGTTTAAAGAATCCTAAGAAACAGACGCTAGAACAGATTGGATCAGGTTATGGCCTTACTAGAGAAAGGGTGCGGCAAATTGAAGCAGCTGGTCTTAAAAAATTACAGAAATTGCGGGACATGGAGAAGCAGCTTATTTTATTGCGTGATGCCCTAGATGATCTTTTAGCGGATAATGGTGGCTTGATGGATAAAAAATATTTAGAAAGTAGCTTTTTAGTTTTAAGCCATGAGAGCCTACAAGAATCTCAGCGGTTAATTTATCGTAATAATTTTGATTTTCTAGTTTCTAAAGTATTGGCCGATGATTTTGACCCCGTAACTTCTGATTTATTTAATGATGCTATTAAATTGAAATATCAGGCTATTGACCATTTAGAAAAATTAGCCCAGGAATTAGTGGAGCAGGTACGTCAGGCCAGGCGCCTTTTTTTGCTAGAAGATTTAATTAAATTAAGTTTTGAGCTGGATGTTTTTAAGGATAATGCTGATAAGCTAGTGAGCGCTAATAAGTTTGATTTAGCTAGTGCTTTAGCTGGTTATGAAAATTTTCAGGATAGTCAACTAATTAATAAATATAAACCAATCTATTCCGTATTGCGAGCCACTCGTCATTTAGAGGAAAATAAATTTGGTGTTTGGGGAGAAGCAGATTTGCCAGAAATTAGACCCCGGACCATCGCTGATAAGATTTATTTGATTCTTAAAAATGCTGGCCAGCCCTTACATTTTCGAGAAATTACTGAGAGAATTAATCAGATTTTTCCTGATAAATCAGCTAATCCAGCCACGGTTCATAATGAGCTTATTTTAGATGATCGCTATGTTTTAGTGGGGCGGGGTGTTTATGCCCTTAAAGAGTCGGGCTACCAAGCTGGTAAGGCGGTAGACATTGTTACTCGTATTTTGCGCCAGGCCCGCCACTCCCTAACCAAAGAGGAGATTATTAATAAAGTATTAGAGCAGAGGTTGCTTAAGCCAGCCACCATTAACCTTATTCTTTCCAATAAACAATTATTTCAAAAATTGCCTGACGGTACTTATACCTTAAAAGAATAAATAGCTGGTTAATTTTGGCTTTTCTTTTGCTGGGGCTTATGCTAAACTGGAATTAGTTTGTGTCTAGTAGTTATGAATTTAGCACCATTAATTAATTTTTTCTATTTGCCAGCTGATGAAATAATCAGAAGGTTAATTTTATATTATGGGTGGATGATTCCGGCCATAATATTTCTCAAGGGGTCGCTCATGGTCTGGCTTAGTTGGCGGCGCCGTTTATTTTTTGGGAAACAGCATTTTACTTTATTAGCCATAGATATTCCTCGCGGCAATGAGCAAACTCCTAAGGCCCTAGAGAATATGCTAGCCTATTTAGCTGGAGCTCATAGTACTTTTAATTTGATTGAAACTTATTGGGAGGGTAAATTCCAGCTAGGATTTAGTTTTGAAGTGGTGGGTATTGATGGTTATATCCAGTTTTTAGTTCGTACTCCAGTGCAGTTTCGTAATTTAGTAGAAACAGCTATTTATTCGCAATATCCTGATGCCGAAATTGCTGAAGTTGAGGATTATGTTGGGACGGTACCTGATCATTTTCCTGACCCTGATTTTGATATGTGGGGCGCTGAGTTTATTCCGGTAAAAATGGAACCGCCATATAAACAAGCCCTGCCCATTAAAACTTATAAAGATTTTGAATATGAACATGGCCGACCAGAATATTATTTTAAGGACCCCATGGCTAGTTTAATGGATCTTATGAGCTCTCTTAGGCCAGGTGAGCAAATCTGGTACCAGATTTTGTTAATACCGACTCTCATGGATTGGGCGGCCATCGGTCAGATGGCTATTGATGATGTATTAGGTAATAAACCAAAATATAAGGAAACTATTATTGATAAATTTTTGGATTGGATACTTAATATAATTAGTCAAATTGGTGATTTAGTAGGTGGTGTTTTGGGTCTGGGAGAGTCTATCCCAGCTAAAACCAAAGAAGAAAAGGAAGAGCAGTTTAAGATGATGAATTTATTGCCCATTCAAAAGAAACAGATTGAGGCTATCCAAGATAAAGTATCTAAAATGGGCTATTTAGGGAAAATTAGAATGATTTATGTGGCTCGGCGCGAAGTGATGAATAAACCCAAGGCAGTTAATGGTTTTGTCGGCTTTATTAAACAATTTAATTCTAGTGATTTAAATTCTTTAAAGCCGGATACTAAGGTTACTCAAACATCTGGTAATTATATAAATAAATTAGAGTCTGTTATCCGCAAAAAGAATAAAATTATGCGAGCTTATAAAGGACGCAATGATAGCGCGGGTCGTTCCCCTTGGTATTTGAGTGTTGAAGAAATTGCTACTTTATGGCATTTTCCAATAGAAACAGTCACAAAAGCGCCATTGCTGCAAAAAACTGCTAGTAAGAAAATGGAGCCGCCAATGGCCTTACCAGCTGATGAGGCCATTAATGAGGATATTGAGCTTGACCAATTTTTTCTGTCAGCCCTAGAAGATACTGCTCCAACTCAAGAGGCAGAGCCATCTGAATATCCAGCGACCGATACTGATTCAGAAGATAGTAAATTTCATCAAGCTCCGCCGCCCAGTAATTTACCGGGAGTTTAATAAAATAATTTGTTTTTTGTTTTATGAACGAGGAAGTAACTCTATTTGGCGAGACCACTTTTCGTAATCAAAACCAAAAATTTGGTATTAAAGTTGATGACCGCCGCCGTCATATGTATGTTATCGGCAAATCTGGTATGGGTAAATCAACTCTTTTAGAGAACATGATTATCCAGGATATTAATAAAGGACGGGGGTTAGCCGTAGTGGATCCGCACGGTGATTTAGCGGAAAAAATTATTAATTATATTCCTGATAAAAGAATAGAAGAAGTAGTTTATTTTAATCCGGCTGACGCTGAATATCCGATTGCTTTTAATGTGGTGGAACAAGTTGAACCTCATTTGCGTCACCTGGTAGCTTCTGGGCTGATTGGTGTTTTTCAAAAATTGTGGGCTGATTCGTGGGGACCACGTCTAGAATATATTTTACGCAATGCTATTTTAGCTGTTTTAGATTATCCTGATTCTACCTTATTAGCTATTACTCGGATGCTATCGGATAAAAATTTTCGTAAGAGGGTGGTGGAGAAAATCCAAGACCCAGTGGTTAAGGCCTTTTGGGTTAATGAGTTTAGTAGTTATAATGATAAATTTGCCTCTGAGGCAGTAGCTCCTATTCAAAATAAGGTTGGTCAGTTTTTATCTAGTTCTTTAATTCGTAATATTGTAGGACAGATTAGGTCGTCTATTGATTTAAGAGAGATTATGGATGAAGGCAAGATTTTAATTATGAACTTAAGTAAAGGGCGTATTGGTGAAGATAACTCAGCTCTTTTGGGCTCAATGATGATTACTAAACTCCAGTTGGCAGCAATGAGTCGAGTGGATACTCCAGAAGAGGAGCGGCGTGACTTTTATCTTTATGTTGATGAATTTCAAAATTTTGCTACCGATAGTTTTGCTAATATATTATCTGAGGCTCGTAAATATCACTTAAGTCTAGTTTTGGCCCATCAATATATTGAGCAATTAACCGATAGTGTCAGGGCAGCGGTTTTTGGTAATGTTGGTACTTTGGTAGTTTTCCGGGTAGGAGCGACTGATGCTGAGTTTTTAGCTAAAGAGTTTTTGCCGTTATTTAACGAAGAAGATTTAGTAAATATTCCTAAATTTAATTTTTATATTAAATTAATGATTGATGGACTTACATCTGATCCATTTTCAGCTAGAACTCTGCCGCCGCTAAGTAAAGATAAGCAAACCAGTAATACTGAGAAAGTTATTGATTATACGCGCCACCATTATGCTAGTCGTCGGGAAGTAGTAGAAGAAGAAATTATGCGTTGGCATCTTAATCAGGGAGGGATAATAGAGCCAGAAAAGAAGGTAGTTAATGTGGTGGATCAAATTAAATCACCTGGTAACACTATTAATAAAGCTAATATTTCCGAACAACGTTTTTCCGCCATTTGTGATGGTTGCGGACAGCCGACCACTGTGCCTTTCGTGCCCGATGGTCAGCGGCCAGTGTATTGTCCTGAGTGTTTAAAGCGCTATCGGGCAGAACGTAGTGAGCGTCAGCGCTTATTGCAATCTTCGCCTAGCCAATTAACTGATAGTATATCCTTAAAATCAATTAGCAAGCCTGATATTACCTCCGATTTTAAGAAAAAAGGCAAGGACAACAATGGCCATTGATTATTTAAAAATTGGTCGGGCCACTGAGCTAACTGGCCGGGACCGTGTGCTTTATCGTTTTTTAGAGATTCTTCCTGGGTTACTCTCGTGGGCTACTTTACTGGTGTTAATTATTTTTTCTTATTTTCAGCCAGTCTGGGTGGCCATGTTTGTTATTGCTTTTGATGTTTATTGGCTGCTGTTAGTAGTTTATTTAGCTATTATTTTAATTTCTGCTTACCGACAGATTAATCATAATTTAAGGGTCGATTGGCGGGCTCAGTGTTTGGCTTTATCGCCAGTAGATTTAGTCTATATCCCCCTAGAAGGTGAGCCGGTAGTAAGTTCCGGGATTAAGTGGAGTGATTTATATCATCTGGTTATTTTTCCTTGCTATAATGAAGGTTATAATATTATCCAGCCCAGCATTGAAGCTTTAGTTAAGTCATCGTTTCCTCGAGATAAAATGATAGTTATTTTAGCCATTGAAGAGCGGGGTGGGCCAGCTATTCAGGCTGTAGCTGAACGGCTGCGCCAAGAATATGAGAATAAATTTTTTAAGTTTAGAGTCATTGTTCATCCTGATAATTTAGTCGGTGAGCTTAAGGGTAAGGGGGCTAATCAAGCTTGGGCGGCTAAAAAGGCTAAAGAAGAAATTATTGACCCCTTGGGTTTAGATTATAGTTTAATACTTACTAGCGTTTTTGATAGTGATACAGTTATTTATGAAAATTATTTTTACTGCCTAAGCTATAAATTCTTGACTACTAAAAAACCTTATCGTCATAGCTATCAGCCAATCCCGATGTATCATAATAATATTTGGCAAGCGCCATTTTTTGCGCGGGTGGCTGCTTATTCTAATACTTTTTGGCAGATGATGCAGCAGATTCGCCAAGAAAAATTAGCGACCTATTCTTCTCATTCTATGCCCTGGCGGGCTTTAGTAGAAATTGGTTTTTGGTCCACCAAGATGGTTAGTGAAGATTCTAGAATTTTTTGGCATTGTTTTTGTTATTATCGGGGTGATTATGAAGTAGAGCCACTTTATTATCCAGTATCTATGGATGTTTGTATGGACGAGACTGCTTGGCAGACGGCTCGCAATTTATATAAGCAGCAACGCCGCTGGGGCTGGGGCGTAGAGAACGTGCCTTATTTAATGTTTAATACTATAAAGAGTTGGCGCGTTATTCCCAGGAAACTTTTTTTGGATAAAATTTTTATTCAGCTCTATGGTTTTCATTCTTGGGCTACCAATGCTATAATTATTGGATGTATCGGTTGGCTACCTTTATTTTTGGGCAGTGATCGTTTTAACCAGACAGTATTATCCAATAATTTACCTAATGTTACCAGAATATTAATGACCATCGCCATGGTTGGCATGGTGCTATCGGCGATTATTTCTTCTTTGCTTTTACCGCCACGGCCAGTTAAGACGCCTTGGTGGCGTCGGTTAGGCATGATAGCTCAATGGATTTTTTTACCTGTCACTATTGTAGTTTTTGGAGCTATTCCTGGACTAGAAGCCCAAACGAGATTGATGCTTGGCAAGTATATGGGATTTTGGGTAACCCCCAAAGCAAGGAGCGGCTAGTTTTCATTCTTTATTAGTAATAATTAATATAATAAATATGCCCTTTATTGATCCAGATCGCCCAGGAACCACTTTTTTAAGAATTTTTGCTGTTGAATTTGCAGCCATTGTCGTAGTTTATGGCCTCCTGGCCCTATTATAATTATGCCCAAGCTACGGCTTCACAATACTTTATCACAGAGACTGGAGGTTTTTGAACCGCAGCGGCCGCCAGTTGTTGGTTTTTATACTTGTGGTCCCACGGTTTATAATTATGCCCATTTAGGTAATTTGCGGGCCTATGTTTTCGCTGATTTTCTTAAGCGGACCTTATTGTATAATGGTTATGAAGTAAAGCATATAATGAATATTACCGACGTTGGGCATTTAACTGACGACGCTGATGCAGGAGAAGACAAAATGGAGGTGGGGGCTGAGCGAGAAGGTAAAAGTGCGTGGGAGATTGCTGATTTTTATATTAAAACTTTTAAGGGGGATTTGCGGGCCTTAAATATCATACCGCCGACTAAATATTGTCGGGCAACTGAATACATAAAAGAGCAGATTGAGTTGGCGCAAATTCTTGAAGAAAAGGGGTATCTATATCGTATCAGTGATGGGCTTTATTTTGATACCAGCTTAGTGCCTCATTATAATAAATTAAGTCATTTGCCCTTGGAGAAATTAAAAGAAGGAGCACGTATAGAGAAAAATCCAGAAAAACGTCACCCCACTGATTTTGCAGTGTGGAAATTTAGTCCATTGGGACAAAAGAGGCAGATGGAGTGGGATTCACCCTGGGGTAAGGGTTTCCCGGGTTGGCATTTAGAATGTGCCACCATGAGTTTAAAATTATTAGCTGGCCATTTAGATATTCATACGGGCGGAGTAGATCACATTAATGTTCACCATACCAATGAAATTGCCCAGGCAGAGGCGGCTACTGGCCAGACATTTTTTCACTATTGGTTGCATAATGCTTTTTTAAATATTGCTGGTGGCAAAAAAATGGCTAAGAGTGGAGCTAATTTTTTAACTTTACAGGCGGCGGTAATAGATAAGGGGTGGTTGCCGTTAGCTTATCGGTATGCCTGTTTAGAGGTGCATTACCGCAAGCCAATGGAATATAGCCAGGCAGGTTTAGCCGCAGCTGATAAGGCCTTACGATGGTTATATCGGGAAATCGCTACTTTGGGTCAGGTGGTGGGCCAAGTGTCGCCTTTATTTAAAGAAAAATTTTTAGAGGCTATTAATGATGACCTTAATAGTCCGCGAGCCTTGGCGGTACTGTTTAAAGTTTTAAACAGTCAACTATCTAATAAAGATAAATTAGCAACTATTAAAGACTTTGATGAGGTATTGGGACTAGATCTTAGTGGTGGTAGCCAGCATTATTTAGAGATGTTAACCAATATACCACCAGAAGTGCAGGCATTATTTAATAAGCGGCAAACAGCACGGGAGAATCACAATTTTCAATTAGCCGATGAATTGCGGCGTCAATTAGCTTCAGCTGGCTATGGAGTGGAGGATGAACCGGGTGGTAGTCGGCTTGTGCCCTTATTTTAGTATGGATAATGTTTGGACTAGGCCGACGCGTCCTTTAACTGTTTTAGCTCCACTGGCTGGTTTTACTGATAGTATTTTTCGACAAATTTGTCGCAGCTATGGAGCTGATATAGTAGTTAGTGAAATGGCTAGCGTTGCTGCCCTAGTTCATAATCCTGGCAAGGCCCTAGAGAGGTTAAAATTTGTTGAGCCTGAAAGGCCCTATATAGTACAATTATTTGGCGCTAAACCTGATCAATTTGGGGCAGCGGCTCGGCTTATAACTGATAAAATAAAGCCAGATGGATTAGATATTAATTATGGTTGCCCGGCACCTAAAATTATTAAAGAGGGAGCAGGTGCTGCCCTGGGGGCAGATTTACCTCGGGCCAGACAGGTGGCTCAGGCCGTGCTAGGCAATACTGACCTGCCAGTTTCTATTAAACTACGGGCTCAAAATAAAGAAATTAGTGCTCAACAACTGGTGGCTTATTTAGCTGACTTACCATTGGCGGCAGTGACAGTCCACGGTCGTAGTGTTAGCGGAGGGTTTAGTGGGCCGACAGACCCGGCGGCTATTGCGGCCTGTCGCCCCTATGTACGCGGAGTTTTAATTGCTAATGGTGGGATAGTTGATTTAACCACAGCTAAAATGATGCTCCAAATAAGTCTAGCCGATGGAATTATGATCGGTCGCGGGGCTTTAAGTCGGCCATGGATTTTTCAGG
>ENA-UPTA01005870-UPTA01005870.1-activated-sludge-metagenome-genome-assembly--contig:-NODE-5870-length-11085-cov-5.422937_pt1 | contig 11085 bp, 6 predicted proteins | sample MGYA00238184_ERZ773361 | MGnify/ENA primary metagenome ERZ773361 (study PRJEB29100, sample SAMN05720205) | activated sludge metagenome | isolation source: anaerobic digester from wastewater...
GTTTGTGGAAGAACTCCGCAGCTTCCTGGACGCTGGAGAAGACTTCATTGGCGGTCTGGGTGACGAAGACGGAGGGATGCTGCTGGCGGGCGGTCCAGATGACGTAGACCTCTTTGGCGGCCTCGTGGGCGTGCTGGAGCTCCCGCTCGACGCCGCTGGAGATGGCGGCCCGTCCGTCGGGCAGGGCGGGCACGAAACTGACGATCATGTCCGCCTGGTCGATCAGCAGGAAATCGCGGGCGTAGATCTGGCTGTTGATGTCGTGCTCGATCTGCAGGACCTCGTCCACGTTCAGGCGGACCTGTCGATTCGAGGTCGTGACCTCGGCCTGTTTGTGGCCCTGCTCCCTGGCCGCTCGGGCGACCGTGGGCAGATGGGCTTCCTCCAGGTCGCCGGGATCGAAGCAGACGAAGGACTCCTTGATCCGCCGGCGGAATTCGGCGATCTCCTGCATGACGCTTTCCAGCCGAGCCACCGCGGTCATGGGGAAACTGAGGTAGGCCTTCTTGATGTCCCGCTGGAACGCCAATCGGTAGAAAGTGTCAACCGTCGGTTCGTTCGCGCCCAAAGACAGGCAGAAGAAGGGCACCTTGTCGTTGATGCCCTTGCAGAGCATCTCGGTACTGATGATTTCCTCCTCCCGCCAGACGATCAGGTCCTTGAGGGTGTGTTCGACGGCGTGCTGCTGGAGCAACCGCTGGTGCATGGCCACGACGCCGTCGATCAGGCAGATGTACATGTCCGCGTTGAGCTGGCGCATCTGGTCGAAATCCACGGCGGGGAAGAGCCCGTGCCGCCAGCGAAAGGTGGCGTGCGTGTTGACGATCAGGTTGGGGACTTCACTCGCGGCCGCGATGATGTCCTTGAATACACTGCGGCGGAGGGAGGCCAGACGCTTGAGCGAGATGTCGAGGATCTTGCCGGGCGGGATGTCCGGGGCCTCGGCGTACATCATGTCCCCGACGTTGCGGAGTTCGACCGGTTTTCCGCTCTGCCCGGCGAAGCGGCAGACCCCCTCCAGGTAGCTCTTCTTGTTGAGGCCCACCATTCCAGTGACGACAATTACCATAGGCCTGCGCCGATCCGCTCGCTCATTTGGCCGCCGGGGCGTTCGCTCGCGGCGCCATGTGCAGGTTCTTCAAACGTTGTTGCCGGTCGTATTCCCGGAGGGCTTCGATCAGATCGCCCATATCTCCCGCGATGACCTTGTCGAGATTGTACAGCGACAGGCCGATTCGGTGGTCGGTGACTCGGTTCTGGGGGAAGTTGTACGTTCGGATCTTGTCGGAGCGGTCGCCCGAGCCGATCATGGTCTTGCGTTGGGAATCCCGCTCGGCCCGGCGCCTGCTCTCGTACAGTTCGTAGACGCGGCTTCGGAGAATCCTCCACGCCTTGGCCCGGTTCTTGTGCTGGCTGGACTCGTCCCGCATGTTGACCGTAATGCCGGTGGGGATGTGTTCGAGCCGGATCGCGCTGCTGACCTTGTTGACGTTCTGTCCGCCGGGGCCGCTCGACCGACTGACGTGCTCGATCACGTCGGCCGGGTTGATTTGGATATCCACTTCCTCCGGCTCCGGCAGAACGGCGACCGTGGCGGCCGATGTGTGGATCCGGCCCTGGGCCTCCGTTTCGGGCACCCGCTGGACGCGGTGTCCGCCGCCCTCGTAGCCCAATTCGGACCAGACGCCTTCCCCCTTGATGTTGAAGATGATCTCGCGAAAGCCGCCTTTCTCGGACGGGCTGAAATCGAGCTGTTCGACCCGCCAGCGGCGGTCCGCCGCGTAACGACAGTACATGTCGTAGAGGTCTCGGGCGAACAGGGCCGCTTCCTCGCCGCCGGTGCCGGCGCGGATTTCCATGATGACCGAGTCGATATGGAGATCATCGGCCATGACCAGCGTGTTCTCGATCTCCGCGAGCACCTGATCCTTACGAGCCGTGAGTTGCTCCAGCTCTTCCTCGGCCAGGGTGCGAAAGTCGGGATCGGCCGTCGCATCCTCGGCAATCTGCCGGGCGCTGTCGATATCAGCGGCGGCCTTCTTGTACTCGCGGTACTTCAGGACGATGCTCTTGATTCTGCCTCGTTCCTTCGAGAGCGCAACGAGCTTGGCCGGTTCCTTGCCGATTGCCGGATCGGAGATCTGTTGGTCGATCTGCCCGTATCGTGCTTCGATCTCATCAAGCAGAGTCAGTAGATGATCGCGTTCGTCGCTCATGGGTCACGCACAGGTCAAGCCAACCACAACGGCCACGCACGGGGGCGGCCGAGTCGTTCCGACATAACAAAAGCCCCGACTCCCGCGCGGGCGGGAGCTGGAGCTTGATCGACGATGGAAGTGCAGCTACTGCTGGCCTTCTTTGGCCTTCTTCATGTACGTGTTGCCGTACTTCTTCTGGAACCGCTCGATCCGACCGGCCGTGTCCACGAATTTCTGCTTGCCGGTGTAGAACGGGTGGCACATCGAGCAGATTTCCGCGTGGATTTCGTCGGCCGTGCTACGGGTCTCAAACGTGTTGCCGCAGCCGCAGCGGACCTGGACCTTGTTGTATTTAGGATGTATTTTTTCCTTCATACCTGGACTCCCAAACAATCCCGAAACCACATATTTTATCGACCAGAGGCCGGATTTCAACAGGAATTTTTCCGTTTTGGGCCGTTTGTCGCCGTGAAGTGCAGCTCCTTGTGTGCCGAATTATCGTAGGGTAGAATATGTCCTGTCCCGCCAATGACGGATTCTGAGTGCTGTTTTTTGATTCGGGAGTGCACAGATGACTGAAAGATGCGCAGTTCGAGGAGGTTCTACCCGACGAACGGGGGGGGCTTGGAGGTTGGGTCTGCGGCTTGTGCTGCTCTGTCTGCTGGCTGCCATCCTGGCAGGGTGCCGGAGCGGGGCGCCGAAAGACACGGCCACCGAAACGCGGGCGGAGGCCCGTGCCCCCGAGGCGGTCGAGGCACTGCCGGCGGACGCCAACAGCATGGATGGGCTCGATGCAAAGATCACAATTGAGAACCCGGTTGTCGATCTGGGCGAGGTCGGCACGGATAGTAGGGTATCCGGCAAGTTCACCTTCACCAGCAACGGCAAGGGCACACTGAAGATTCTGAGGGTCCATAGCTGTTGCGGCGTTGCAACCCGCGGCGTCGAGGCCGGCCAGGAGTATGCTCCGGGCGAGAGCGGGGTCCTGGAGTTCGACTACGCAACGGGTGCGACCCCGCTGAAAGGCGTCAGGCGAGATCTCCGTTTTCAGACGAACGATCCCAACCAGGAGTTCGTGACGTTTACGATCAAGGCGGATATCGTCCGGCGGATCGCGGTCGATCCGACGAGGCTCAGGTTGTTCCTCAATCAGGACAATGCCGGCTGTGGGGAGATCACGGTCCGCAGCCTGGACGGCAAGCCGTTCTCCATCACCAGCTTCATGGCCACGGCCAATTCGATCTCGGCGGACTTCGACCCGAACGCGGTGGCCACCGAGTTCGTGATCAGGCCCAAGGCGAACATGGAGGCCCTGGAACGCAATGTCAGGGGTGTGATCGGCATCAACCTGACGCATCCGGAGTGTGGCAACGTACGCGTGCCCTATGATGTCCTGCCGGAGTTTACGATCAACCCGGCCTTCCTCATGGTGTTCAACATGCGGCCCGGACAACCCGTGCAGCGGGAGGTGTGGGTGCTGAGCAACTACCGCGACGAGTTCGACGTCGAGTCCGTTTCGTCACAAAAGGGCTATGTCAAGCTGGTGGAGAAGAAGATGGTGGACAGTCGCTGCCTGCTGCGGATCGAAATCATCCCGCCGGCACCAGATGGCGACAAGAGCACGCCAGCCGCTCCGCAGGGTGGGCAGGATACGGCCCCGGCCGCCGGACCGAACGAGAACGTGATGGTGACAGATGTGCTTGAGGTGAAGATCAAGGACGGAGACACGATCTCCATCCCGATCCGAGGATTCTACCTGGTGGAGTAGCTCAAGGTGTCGCAGGCACATCGAACCATCGGGGGCAGGTGCGGTTCGTCCAAACGAACGGTGAACATCGGTTTGTTCTTGACGAGCATCTGTCTGCTTGTTGCGTGTCTCTCGTGTCCGTCGGAGACGGTTCGGCCGGTCGCGCCGTCGCCGGGCGGCTCCGAGCTGACCATATTTGTGACCGGGAACGAACTGGGTTCGTTGCGGCCCTGTGGCTGCTCCGGTGGTCAACTCGGGGGCCTGGAGAAGCGGCCGGCGGTCTTCAACGGTGCGCCGGCCTCCCGGCGGATGATCATTGATACGGGAGTGCTGGCTGCCGGCGATGGCGAGCAGGACCTCATCAAGTTCCGCATCATGTTCGAGGCGCTGGGGCTCCTGCAGTACGACGCGGTGTGCCTGACCGACCAGGATCAGAGCATCGCCGAACAACTGGGCCTGTTGGTGCATCCACAGCGAGCGTTTTCCGTTCTCAAGGATGGCGAAAATGGCTCCGGCGTATTCACGAAACGGTTTCCGGAACAGGGTATCACGGTCAACGTGGCATCATTTGACCCCCAGCTTGCTCCGGCCGAACAGGCGGCAAGGCTCTTCGGCGGAACGAACACCCCTTCGACCGTCGATATCCTGATCCTTCGGCATTGCAGCAGCGATTCGCTCCAGGATATCATAGCCACGTGTGGGGGTATCGACTGTGTGATCTGCCCGCCGGATGGGGACGAGCTCCGCCTATCGAGTGCCCCGGACGCAAGGCCGCTGGTGGTTACAGTCGGTCGGTTCGGACGCCACATCGGACGGCTTCGGGTTGCAGTCCCGGCGGACGGCGGGGAGTTGGGATTCCACTTCGAGACAGTGCCCGTCGCAGCGGATCTCCCGGATGATCCCGTCCTCGTCCACCTCTACAGGCAGTATCAACAACTCGTGAGCGAGGCGAATCTTCTGGAGAGCTACCCCAGGGTCCCCTTGCCCGACGGCCTCGCGTTCACCGGCTCCGAGGATTGCAGACGGTGCCATGAATACGAATACGGCCAATGGAGCACGAAGGCCCACGCGGATGCCCTGGCCTCGCTGAAAGAGGTGGGCTCGGATCGCGACCCGGAGTGTGTGATCTGCCACGTCGTCGGCATGGAGTACGAAGGCGGCTACCTGACGGAGGAGGCGACCCCGCACCTGAAGGACGTGGGCTGTGAAACCTGCCACGGGCCGGGCTCGGAACACGCCAAATCGGGGGGCCTGAAGGCCACGAGGCAGCCCCAGTGGAGCTGTCTGCACTGCCACACCCCGGACAAGAGCACCGGATACGCCGGTCACGAAAAAGAGTACATGGAAAAAATCGTGCATTGGAGGGAACCTGCTGCCGCCGGCAATGTCCAACGCTAAGGAAGGGGTGTATTCGTATGGTTAAGACATTGCGTATAGCAGGGGTGGCAGCGGTAGCCTTCGCGGGGGTAGTCCTGGCCTCGGTTCTCGGGCAGGTCTCCTTGCTCCATCTGGGCGGCCCGAGCGATGAGAAGATGGGGAGAATCCTCGCCTCGGCCGGGGCCGTGGACCGGTTCCGGGACCTGCACGCCGGCAAGGACCAGGCCGGCCAGGGTACGACTCCTCCATTGGTGAAGCAAGCGGAGATTTTCAAGGACATCATCGATCCGAAGGTTGTCGCCCCGGCGGCTCCGGTCGAGGCAACTGCCGCTCCGGCCCGCCCCACACTGCCTGTCAAACCTGTGGCCACTCTGCAGAATTTCACCCTGCTGGGGACGGCATATTCCCCCTCGAAACCGAGCTCTTCGTTCGCCTACATCCGGGCCGCGGACAACACGTGCCAGTGGGTCGAGTGCGGCGGCGAGATCGGCCATCTCGTCATCAAAGAGGTGAAAGAGAGTTCCGTCATCTGCTGGGACGGACGCCGCGAGAGCGAGCTTGCCATGCTGGAGACGCCGGACCGGGCCAGTCTGCTGGAGGTCGATGAGGAGGCCCCGGCATCTGACGTCGTGGAGACTCCCCAGCCCGTCGAGGTGCAGGCCGTTACACCTCCTTCCGGCCGGCCCCACTTGGCGCCCAATCGGATGATTCCCCCGTCTGTGCGGACCGGCGCGGGGTTGACCGCGGACGAGCAGAAGTCGTTGGACGACCTCGCGAGCAGGCTGAAAAGGCTGAGCGGCGCCCCCGAGGACGGCCATGCCCCTGACGCGAATCGCGTTGCCGATATCGGCAAACTGATCTCCGAATACAAATCCTCCCGGGTCACCCCGGAGGAAACAAAGAACCTCGAGAACCTGGGCAACGAGCGCAACCTCGAGAAAGAGCGAGCAAGAGAGGAACAGAGGCGCGAGTTCATCAGACGACTCAACTCCGGTCGTCCGCTGCGGGACTGACCTCGCATCCGTTCCTCGTCCTTTGTTGTGGTTTGAGCCCTTCCGCACGGCGTACCGCCGCGTCGACCCGATGCATTATGGGACCGACTGGATGGCTGCCGCCTGCAATTGGCATAGAACGCAGGCGTTGCACGATGCGCACGACCTGAAATTCCAGGGCTGTTGCCAGTGCTGGCCCCCACGTTTTTTGTGGGCGCAGCGGGAACTTTTCCCGCGCATTTCTGTCTGACTAATGAGATGGCACCGCATACTCGGTTCGCCCGCCGCGGGGGCGGAACACTCGTTCTCCCCGTGTCGAGGTTGCGGCGTTCCCATCCGGATAGAAGTATTGCACTGCGACGGTTGTCGAAGTAATGGAGCAGGGTCACTTGGATACGAGGTACGAAATGATGGAAAGGCATGCCCCCTCGAAGGTACGATGTCAATCGCTTTTCGCGGCTGTGCTGGGTGTTCTGCTGTCGTTCGGCGGCCCTCTGCTCGCCCTGGAGGGCAATCCTGCGGCGCCGGCCTGTATCAAGATCGTCCCCGTAAACAACATCACACCCGAGCGAGGCAGAGACTTCCTGACTCGGCTGAAGATTCGCGTCACCGCGTCCAGGCTTCCCGACACCAACAGGCTGCTTGTGACCGGGGCCGAGAGCGAGGTACAGAAGGCCCTGGCCGTGCTGGAACTCGTGGACACGCGTACCGAGTTCGACGTCCAACAGTTGGGACCCGCCTGGCCGACGATGGCCTCCGGCACAGAAATCGCCAACGCCGTCGGCGGGGTGTGTGTCGGGTCGTTTGCCGATCCGCCCAAGGACAGGAGCAGGATGAGAGCTATCGTCGATGTCCACGATGGAAACGTCGTGGTCGTCGCGCCGTCGATTCAAATCCAGGAGATTCGCGTCGCCGTCGAGTTTGGCCCGGAAGTCCTCAGGCAACGCCGAGACACCGCCAGGCCGCTCGGTACGGCGAGTGTTCCCACGATCCAGGCGACTGCCATGCTGGAGTCGTCCCTGGGCGAACAGGATCCGAATGCGGCCGGCGGGACACCGCCCGGGAAGCCTGCCGTCTCGAAGGAGATCGAAGAGCAACTGAAAGAAATGCGTCGTCAGGCCGATGCGATAGAGGCCCTGCGGAAAGCAAACCAGCAGCCGGGCGTCCATCCCACCTCGGCTTCGACACCGGGTGGCACGGCCGCCGACAGTAATGCACCTGAGGAACTCGCCGATCCGAACGGGACTGATCCGAATGTGCCGGCGGGCTTGCAGCAAGTTGGCGCAGCGCCGGATGGAGACGCGCCGACCGAGGGTCTACCTGAGCCCCCGGCTACCGTTTCTCCGGGCGAACCTATCGCTGAGGAGCCGGACGCCGAACAGGCCGAACTCCAGTCCGGACAGACGGCGGCCTCCGATTCGGATCGAATTACCGAGCCGAAGATCGAGCCGAAGCCGATGGCCGACATGGGAGCGACGGGAACCACCGCGCAGGTGAAACCGACGGGGCTGTCGCCTGCTTCGGCCTACGAGCCGCCCGAGATTGCTGATGGCGACGAGGTTCTCAATCTGAACCTGCCCGAGCGGCTGGCCGTGATTGACCTGTTGGATCTCGTGGGGAAACACCTCAATCTGAGCTACCTGTACGATCCCGCGAAGGTCGGCGGGGAGGTCACGTTGAAACTCAATGGGCAGCTCAAGGGGCAGATCCGGAAGAAGGACCTGTACGGGCTCCTGGAAGCGGCGTTGCAGGACAAAGACCTGGTCATGACCCGCCATAAAGGCAACATTGTGCGAGTCCTGCCGAAGGCGGAGGCCATGAAGGGCGACCCCGAGCTCATCGTGCCCGGCGCCGAGCGGGTCCAAACGGGCAACGCCGTGATTACGCATGTTTTCGAGCTGAAGCACATCGACAATTCCAGTGCGGAGAACCTGCTGCAGGCCATGGAACTCGCGGTCAAGGTCACGTCGATCACCGAGAGCCGAACCATGATCGTGACGGCGTACGCTCACCGCATGGGGAGAATCGAGCAGTTGCTCGATCTGGTGGACCGCCCCGGCGCCCCGCGGAAGTTCCGGCACCGGCAGCTCCGGTACACAATGGCCAAGAACCTGGCGGAGAAAGTCAAAGCGCTGGCCGAGCAGCTTGAGAATGTGACGGTGACCGTGGGGACGCCGGATGCCTCGACGGTCGTTCCCACCCAGATGCCCGGCGAATCCGACGTGGCCTATCGTACGCGGCTGGCGCAGATCCGACAGGCCCAGACGGTTGCCCGCGCCCAGGCGGCGGCCCGAGGCCAGACGACGACCCCGGAGGCCAAGCCGGGTGTGTATCTCGACGCCGACGAACGGACCAACCGCGTTCTGATGATCGGCGAGGAGGAGCAGTTGGTCACGGTCGAAGAGCTGGTCGAAGCCCTGGACGTGGCTCAGCAGGACCTGCGGGCCTTGACGCTCTATCGCATCAAGCATGTTGACGCGGAGGAAGTGGCCCGCAAGCTCCAGGAACTCGGCATCATTCACAAAATGCCTGGGACCTCTGCTTCGATGCGGTCGTCGCAGACTCCGTCACGCATCACGGGGCAGACGGCGGCCCAGGCCAGGGCGGCGCAGGCGGCGACGCCCGATGTCACCGTAGCCGGCACCGAACTGACGGAGGAAGGGCTCGTGGGCGAGCCGCAGGTTGTGGTGGTCGAGTCGAACAACTCGCTTCTGGTCAATGGGACGCCCGAACAGCACGCGAAGATCGCCTCCATCATCGAGTTCGTCGACAGTGAAATGGATCTCGAAGAGATCCCGTACAAGATCTACCCGCTGGAGAATTCCTCGCCGGACCACTTGGCGGAGGTTCTCCAGGCTCTGATCGAGGAATCCACGGAACAGACCCAGGACAAGGACGGCAAGATCGAGAAGGTCGTCACCAAGCGGCAGGAGGAGATCGCGATTGTGCCCGACCCCAACACGTACTCGCTGATCGTCTACGCGAGCAAGAAGAACCAGGAGTGGATCTCCACGCTGGTCAAGCAATTGGACAAGCGGCGACCCCAGGTGCTGATCGATGTGACGCTCGTTGCCATTACGAAGGACGACGCGTTCACCTACGATCTGAATCTGGTCCAGAGTGCGACGGGTTTGGCCGATACCTCCGGCCTGATCAATGCGCTCTCGACGGCGGTCAGTCCCAAGGGCCATTTCACCGAGCTGCAATCCAACAGTGGGGATCTCAAGGGTTACTATGGAGACAGCCACATCAACGCCTTGTTGCACGCGGTTCAGGAAAAGAGCTATGGGCGAGTGCTGGCGAAGCCCAAGATCCTCGTGAACGACAACGAGGCGGGCGTCATCAAGACCTCGGATACGAAGTATATCAAGACAACCTCCTCCGTGCCGGTGACAGGCGCGACCGCGGGGACGCAAGAGAACTTGATCCAAACATCCACGAAGTTCGATCCTTATGAGGCCGGGATCGAGCTGAACATCACTCCGCACATCAGTGAAGGGGACCTGCTCAGGCTGGATATCGCGCTGATGCGGTCGGACTTCGATGACAAGAATGCATTCATCGATCCGGTGACGGGGGAGCGGCAGCCGCCGGATCAGACCAAGAGCGAGGTCACCACGGCCGTGACCGTGCCGGACGGAAGCACGATCATCCTCGGCGGTTTGGTGACGCTGAATCAGAACAAGGGCGGCTCCAAGGTGCCGATCCTGGGGGATATCCCCCTGATCGGGGCTCTGTTCAGGAATATCAAGAACACAGACAGGGAGAGCAAGCTGTACATATTCGTCAAGGCGGAGATCATCCGTCCGGATACTGCGGTCGCCGATCATGCCATGAAGCAACTGGTGGAAATATCCGATAGAAACCGGATGGCCTTTGAGAAACATGAAAACGAGTTCCAGCAGTACCAGGATTGGCCAGGCATCAAGCCGAAGCCCGTCGATCCGCCGAAGGTGCTCGAGACACAGTGATAGACGGAAGACTCCGCTTGAAGGACCCAAGGAGCGTATGAAGGACCTACTCGTACAGACTGCCAGGAGAACGGGACTGCTGGATGCGGAACAACTCGTCCGGTACCTGGACGAGAACAAGGGCCGCGGGCGGCTTGATGAGGTCCTGCTCACGTGCCCGTACTACACGGAGGACGTGGTCCTCAAGCTGTTCGCCGAGGCGCTGCACTGGGACTACTTCTCGGAGATATCGGACCAGCAGGTGCCGGCCGAGTTCGTTCAGAATGTCCCCGCGACGTACGCCCAGCATCACCATCTGATCGGGGTCCGTTCCGAGCAGGACGACGGCGAACTGACGGTCGTGCTCTCCCGGCCGCTCGACACGAATGCGCTGGACAACGTCTCGAAGATGACGCATCTGCCGGTCAAGCCGGCGGTCTCCACGCGAGCCACCATTACGGCGGTGATCGATACGGCCTATCAGCAGCGCAGCACAGTGATCGAGGAGGTGGCCGAGGAGCTGGATTCGCAGAACCTCGACCAGTTGGTCGACGAGGTCTCGGCCTCCGACGACCTGCTCGACGTGGTGAACCGCCCGCCCGTCATCCGCCTGGTGAACGACGTCCTGTTCCGGGCTCTCCAGATGCGGGCCAGCGATGTCCACGTGCACCCGTATGAGTCGAAGATCCAGATCCGCTACCGCGTGGACGGCATCCTGTACGACGTCTTGAGCCTCAATCGCAACGTCCTGCCGCTGATTATCTCGCGTATCAAGGTCATGGCGGGCATGGACATCGCCGAGCGAAGAATGCCGCAGGACG
>ENA-UPTA01005872-UPTA01005872.1-activated-sludge-metagenome-genome-assembly--contig:-NODE-5872-length-11084-cov-7.311361_pt1 | contig 11084 bp, 14 predicted proteins | sample MGYA00238184_ERZ773361 | MGnify/ENA primary metagenome ERZ773361 (study PRJEB29100, sample SAMN05720205) | activated sludge metagenome | isolation source: anaerobic digester from wastewater...
TCGAGACCCCCAAGGACAGCAAGAACAAGTACGAGGTGTCCAAGGAGTTCGACTGTATGCTGCTGGACCGCGTGTTGCATTCCAGCGTCGTGTTCCCCTTGGCCTACGGGCTCATCCCGCGCACCTTCTACGAGGACGGGGACCCGTTGGACGCCATGGTGCTGATCAGCGAGCCGACCTTCCCCGGATGCGTGGTGGAGGCCAGGCCGATCGGGGTCCTGGAGATGAGCGACGAGAAGGGGCAGGACGACAAGATCTTGACCGTGGCCTGCGGCGATCCCCGCAACAACGAATACCTGGAGCTGGAAGATATCCCCCAGCACCTTCTGGACGAGATCTCCGAGTTCTTCAAGACCTACAAGAGGCTGGAAGAGAAGAAGGGGACCAACGTCATCGGCTGGCAGGGACGGGCCAGGGCCACCGAGATCGTCGCCGACTCCCTCAGCATGTTCCGCAACAAGTTCGGCTACAAGTGAGTCGGAAACGCTTTCCCCTTGGAGCTGGCACCTCAGTCCAGTTCTTCCTCTACCTCTTTTCGCCCCTCTTCCAGCTCCTCGCTCTGTTCCGGATCGATCAAGACCAGCAAGGCTTGGAACTCCCCGACGTGGGTCTTCTCCTCCTTGGCCACGTCCAGAAGGATGCGGCGGATCTTGTGGTCGCCGGTCATGGCGGCCAGCTGCTCGTAGAGGCTCACGGCGTCCAGCTCGGCGATGATGGCCGCCCGGAGGATCTCGCGGTCCAGTTGATCGGCCTTCAGGACCTGCAGGTCTATGGACATCTTGGACATCATGGTATCTGTTCCATTCAACGAACTTACCGGTTCACAAGCGTGATGGATGTCGCCGCGCGGATTTAAATCGGCTTCCTAGCAACGAATAAATCGTCGGGAGACCATGTTGGCCGAAGGTGCTAGGGCGGATGTACGGGGGAAGGAGAGATGAAAAGGAGGTGCCGAAGCCTTATAGGGCGGAGGAGACCGAACCGCCGAGCTCCAAGCCACAGGTTCCATTGTCGGCCATCGTTCTGGCGTCGGTCGGCGGCATGCTCCTGTTCATGGGACTGTTCTTCCTGCTGATCGCTGGCCTGGGCGTCGGCGGTTTCCTCATTCCCTCCCTGGCGGTGATCGCCGTGGCGGTGGTTATGATGCTGGTAGCCTGGAACATCTGGAGGAAGACCAGGGTCCGGCAGGAGGAAAGGGAGAAGGAGGAGAAGGAAAGATTGCTCTGCGATTACTGCGGCGGCATGAACGCTGAGGGCGACCTCCAGTGCCGCTTCTGCGGCGCTCCCCTGCGTTGATTCAGGTTCCCAGGTATCCGCCGTAGGTGGCCTTCTTGCAGACCGGGAGCTTGCCTTTGAGGCACTTCTCCAGGATGTCCGAGACCTTGCCATCGCACCCGGCGTGGACCTTCACGCCTGCCGACTCCAGCTGCTTGAACGCCCGCGGTCCGATGGTCCCGGTTATGACGATGTCGACCTTCTGCTTGGCCAGCTCGGCGGCGCTCCTGACGGCCGATTCGCTGCCTCCCTTCCTCACCAGGTTCTCCATGACCATGCGGTTCTCCGGGTTTCCCTCGAAGATGATGAAGAAGTTGCTTCTGGCCATGGGGGCGATCTCCCCGTCCAGCCCTTCGCCCTTGGACGTCACCGCCATCCGGCATGGCCTATCGGCATGCGGGGCGGACCTCTTCTTGGATGTCATTTAAACACCAGATGGAGTTTGCCCCTGCGGCCTTAAGAGCCTTTCGAAACGAGCTTCCGTTCCCGCGGGGCTCTCCCCGAGCCTGGAGCAAGACCACTTTCAGTTGCTCACGGTAAAGGTTATTACTGAACAGGGAATGCGGAAGAAGGGGAAGTCACATGGTAGATGGTGATGAGGTCGTCATCGACGTGAAGGGGCTGGTAAGGAAGTACCACAGCACCACCGGAATCCTTCATCAGAAGAAGAAAGAGACCGTGGCGGTCAACAACATAGACTTCCAGGTCCGCCGCGGGGAGCTCTTCGGCCTCCTAGGACCGAACGGCGCCGGCAAGACCACCACCATCAAGGTGCTGACCACCCTGCTCCTGCCCACCTCGGGCAGCGTGAAGATCCTCGGCCACGACGTGGTGAAGGAATCGATGGAGGTGCGCAAGCGCATCGGGCTGATCCTGGGCGGGGAGCGCGGCCTATATTATCGTATCACCGCCAGGCAGAACCTCCGTTACTTCGCCGATATCTATGGCGTGCCGATGTCCATCAGGGACAAGCGGATCGAGGAGGTCCTGGAAAGGGTCAATCTCCTGGACAAGGCGGACACCCGGGTGGAGGATTACTCTCGTGGAATGAAGCAGAGGCTGCACATAGCCAAGGGCATCATCCACGACCCCGAGCTGATATTCATGGACGAGCTGACCATCGGCCTGGACCCGGAGGCGGCCAGGGACGCCAGGGACATGACCAAGGAGCTGGTGGCGGAAGGGAAAACCATCCTGCTCACCACCCATTACATGTACGAGGCTGACGAGCTCTGCGACCGCATAGGCGTCATCGCGCGGGGCAAGATTGTGGCCCTGGACACCCCCAAGGGATTGAAGTCCCTGGTAAAGGACACCTCGGTCATCGAGGTCGAGGGGTTCGGGATCACCGAGAAGGACCTGGATTCCTTGAAGGCCCTGGACGGCGTTCGCACGGTCACCGCCAATATGAACGAGGACAAGCAGACCATGCGGGTGCAGGTCGGGGATCCCGTTTCGTTATTGCCCAAGGTCACCCACCTCCTGGAGGACCGCAAGGTCATCGGGATGAAGGTGAAGGAGCCCACCTTGGAGGACGCCTACCTCTGGCTGGTGAGGGAAGATGCCTAGGCTCCGGGCCACGGTGGCCTCGTTCCGTCACCAGGCGGCGATGTTCCTGGCCGAACCACAGTGGCTTATCCCCAACATCATCGCCCCCTTCGTCCTGGCCATGGTGGTGCTCATGCTTTACCGCGAACCGAGCCCGGAGGCGGTGCTCTACGCGGTGCTGGGCGGAGGCATGATGGGCATGTGGGGGAACACTCTGTATGCCTCCGGTTTCTCCATTCAGTCCGACCGCTGGTGGGGGACGGTGGATGCCATCTTCTCAGCTCCCAGCCCGCTCATCTGGATCATCGGTGGTCGGACCATCTGGAACGCTTTCGTGGGCATAGTCAACGGCCTCTTCGTGCTGGTGGCTGCGATGATAATATTCCAGACCCCGTTGGAGGTGGCCGATTTCTGGCTGTTCATGCTGGCCTTCGTTCTGACGCTCTTATCCCTGGCGGCATTGGGCATGCTGTTCAGCGCCGCCTTCGTGCTCACCCGTTCCGCCCAGGTGCTGACCAACGGCCTGGAGTTCCCCATCTACGTCGGTACTGGAAGCATGTTCCCGATATTCCTGCTTCCCTACTGGACGCATCCTCTGTCCTACAGTCTCGCCCCGACCTGGGGCATCGACGCGATCAGGTACGCCGCCCTTCCCGCATACGCCGACGGCTTCGCCGCCGGGTACTGGGGGGACATCCTCTACATGTCGATCCTGGCACTGTTCTATGTGACCATCTCCATCTGGCTCTACAAGGCCGTGGACCATCGGGCGCGCAAGACCGCCAACCTCATGAGGTACTGAGATGTCCGAAAACGTCAACAATCCTCTGCGTGTCTTCTGGAGCTCGGCGGTGCTGGCCAAAAGGGCGCTCTTCGCCTGGCTGAACCCGGCCATGTGGATAATGCAGCTCTTCGGCATGTCTCTGTTCCAGATCGCCTTCTTCGTTTACGTGGCCAAGTTCGTCAACAACTCCGAGGTGACCATCGAGTTCGTGGCCATCGGGAACGCGCTCCAGTCGTTGGCATACGTAAGCGTCTTCGCGGTGTGCAATATAACCGGCGAGGAGAAGAACCAGGGGACCATCGAGAACCTGCTGGTGTCTCCGGCCAACCGCTTCTCCGTGTTCGTTGGGCGTGCCGTCTTCCAGATCGCCAACGGGCTGGCGACGGTGACCATCGCCTTCATGTACGCCGCCCTCATCTTCAACGTGGACTTCTCCCAGGCCAACTACCTGGGACTGGCGATGGTGATATTGATCACCACCTTCGCCATGACCGGCTTTGGACTGATGCTCAGCTCGCTCGGCCTGTTCCTGCGCACGTCCATGATCATCGCCAACATCTTCCTGTTCATCGGACTGCTGCTGTGCGGGGTCAACTTCCCGGTGTCGTACCTCCCGGGATGGATGCAGCCTTTCTCCTACGCCATACCCATGACCTATGGGACCGAGGCGGCCAGGATGGCCGTGGAAGGGGCTTCGCTGGGAGAACTGTCAGGACTGCTCGGGGCAGAGCTGCTGGTCGGCTTCGCGGTGATGATCGCCGGATACCTGATGTTCCGCTGGTTCGAGTATCTGGCCAGGAGCAAGGGCACCCTGGACCGTTTCTGAGCATTCCGGCACGAATTAATATGTCCTAGCAAGGGATTGAGGGTTGGAAATGAAGCGCATAGGCTGGTTCACCACCGGACGAGGACCTGGTTCCCTCGGGCTGTTCAGCACCGCGAGGTCCAAGATCAGGAACGGGGAGATCGACGCCGAGATCTCGTTCGTGTTCATGAATCGAGAGGTAAAAGGCAACCAGCACCGCGCCAAGCTCATCGCCATGGCCGAGGAGGATGAAGTGCCGGTCATCATTCTACCCTCGGACGGCTTCCGGAACGACCTGAAAGCGAAGGACCTCGTAACTTGGCGCAAGGAGTATGGAAAGGCCATGCGTGACATGATCTCCCAGCACCCCATGGACTTTGGGGTATTGGCCGGATACATGCTGATCCTGGACCCTGAGACCTGTTCGAAGTACGACATCATCAATCTGCACCCCGCTCTGCCTGGGACCTATCAAGGCACCTGGGAGGAGATCGTGCGTCGGGTGGCGGACAGCGACGACGAGACGTACGGCTCCATGGTGCACGTCTGCACGCCGGAGCTGGACCGGGGGGCGACCGTGGCCTACGACGAGTTCCCGATAGACGACCTGAGGAGAAGGTTCGCGGGGAAGGAGGAACTGGCCTCGGCGCTTCGGGAAAGACAGCGGAGCCGGGAGGTACCGCTGCTCATGGAGACGATAAAGATGCTTACCGAGGGACGGGTGGCGCTGTCCCATGGCCACCTGAGGGATGGGAAAGGGAAAAGCATCACCAAGGCGCCGAACCTCTCCTCGGCGATCGATAGGAATTTGAAAAGCTGAGGTCTGGATGTGAGATTGGCCAACCTTTTTGCTTTTTAATAATTATTTGAAATTGTTTATATGTATTTGGAGCGCTGCATCCTAGATAATAGGAGCGTGGACAATTGACATCCAAGGTCCGATATCACATGTTCCCCTGCGACAACATTTCGAACATCGAAGTGAGCATGACAGATGATGGCGATTTCGAGGTGAAGGCCACCAGCACCTGCCCCAAGGTGGAGAGGTTCCTGAACGGACTGAGCCCGCTGTCCATGATCGACCTGACCGACAAGTTGGAGAGCAGGGTCTTCCAGGAGTTCGTCAGGTCGGACATGAGCGCCAACTGCCTTACGCCATCGGCGGTGCTGACGGCCGCGTGGGTGGAGGCGGGAATGATCGCCCGGTCCAACGCCCGGAAGGGTATCCCGCTCAGCATAGAGTTCGTCAACGATTAGTTGCGTCGGAACCGAATCTCGGACCTTGACCTCCAGAACGAAAAACCCATAAGCCTCTTCCATATTGCCCCGCCATGAACAAGGGGCCGGTGCTGCTCGTGCTGATCGCGGGCACGCTGTTCGGCCTCTGCGTGCCCTTCTCCAAGGTCCTGATCGGCGATATCGAGCCGATAATGATGGCCGGGCTGCTGTACGCCGGAGCGGCGGTCGGAACTGGCACCTGGTTCCTGCTGAGGAAGGCCGCGGGTTCGGCGCCCGAACGGATCAGCATGGAGCGCTCCGACCTGCTGTACCTGATGGGGAGCACGATCTTCGGGGCCATCGCCGCCCCCATCCTGCTGATGGTCGGATTGAAGTGGACCGCCGGGTCCGACGCCTCCCTCCTCCTCAATCTGGAAGGGGTGATGACCGCCATCATCGCGGTCGCATTCTTCCACGACAAGGGCGGCTACCGATTATGGTTGGCCTTGGCAGCGATGACCGTGGCCAGCACCATCCTATCCTACGCCCCGGGCGGGGGGTTCGGCGGGAATGGGGCATTGCTCATAGTCCTGTCAATGCTGTGTTGGGGCATCGACAACAACCTCATGCAACGGATCTCGCATCTGGACCCGATCAAGCTGTCCACCATAAGGAGCGGCATAGCGGCGACGTTCTCGCTGACCCTTGCCCTGATTCTGTATGGAGGGCAGGATTTGGCCATGGCCTTGTTGTACGCCATGATCATCGGGACCATCAGCTACGGGCTCAGCAACGTGCTGTTCTTCGTCGGGCTGAGGCATCTGGGCTCGAGCCGGACCGGAACGCTGTTCTCGGTCGGCCCCTACGCCGCGGCCATGGCCGCCATTCCTTTGTTGGGGGAGTCGGTCACGGTGCAGCTGGTCGTGGCGGGACTCCTGATGGCCGCGGGCACCATTTTGCTGATCAGGGAAAGAAGAACGGAAAAATGATCACCGGATCATTACAGGCTCGAAGGGACTAGAAGAACAGCAGAGAAGTGTATGGTGCTCCCGTCGGGATTTGAACCCGAGTCGAAGCCTCGAGAGGGCTTCATGATTGGCCGGACTACACTACGGGAGCGGGTAAGCTCCCCAATTAAATGGCCGTAATTAAACCTTACGGATGGCCACCGGACGCAAGCAATAATTATCCCCCTGCCACCTATCTTTTCTGCCATGCAGTTCGAGCACGACCGCAAGCCGGCATTCATCAATCTGATCATATGGATCATCGCAGCGGTGTGGCTGATGGTGCTACTGGCGTTCCTGCCGGAGGAGCGGTTGCTGTTCATCGCGGTCATGGGCTCCATTCTGGCGATAACCGTCCTGGTGATCGGGGTATCCCCGCTGCTTACGCATCACGAGGTCAACGACGGGAAGATCGTGATCAGGCAGGGATGGCATTCCAAGCTCGTGATACCGATGGACCAGGTCAAGCGCCTGCAGCGTTTGGACAGGATCGAGGCCAAGGAAGGGGTCCTGCTGGACGCCTTCAACCGCACCCTGGTCATGACCGACAGCAAGGTCAACGGCATTCGCCTGGAGATCAAGGAGGCCGTCCGGGTCCCGGCGGTCTTCTGGAAGAAGGTGGACGTGGTCATCTTTGACGTGAGCGACCCGGACCGCTTCGTGGCCGAAGTTACAAAATCCTTATGATCACTCGCGCCAGTCGCAGCCGATGGTCCGGTTGCCAAGCTTCGGTATGAGCGCCAGGCGCCTCTTGTGCCTGGAGGAAGCGTTCTTCTTCGCCACCATCTCCACCAGCGCCATGGGCACGCCGGTCCGCTTCGATATCACGTCCAGGGACTGCTGGTCCTCTATTCCGGAAAGGACCATGTCCAGGTCGTCGTAGGCTATGCCCATCTCCGATTCGTCGGTCTGGCCTTCCCAGAGCCCGGCGGAAGGCTCTTTCTCGATTATTTTCTCCGGAACGCCGATGAGCCGGGCCAGCTCCCGCACTTCCGTCTTGTACAGGTCGCCTATCGGAAGCAGGTCCGCCCCGCCGTCCCCGTACTTGGTGAAGTATCCCATCAGCAGCTCGGACTTGTTCCCGGTGCCCATGACCAATCGACCGTCCAAATTGGCGTGGGCGTAGAGAACGGTCATCCTGATGCGGGCCATGAGGTTCCCGGATACCTCCTTGCTGTCCGAACCGGGCATCATCTTGTGATAGGCCTTCAGCAGTTGGCCTATGTCGTAGACCAAGAGCGTCGTCCCCCAGGTCTTCGCCATTTCCTGGACGTCCTGGAGATCCTGCTTTGGGGTGCTCGGGGAGGGAAGAAAGACGTTCAGCACCTTGTCCGCTCCGATGGCGTCCGCGCACAGCTTGGTCACCACCGCGGAATCGATACCTCCGGAGAGACCGACCACCACCCCGGAAGCCCCGGATTCGATGAACTGGGTCTTGATGAACTCCTGGATCGTCTCGACGGTGAGCTCCTTCAGCTGCGGCATCGGATAGGATAATGCCCTCCCGTTTAATAATTGTCTTTCTGGCAAAGGTTGAATACCGTTCGCCTCAATGCTACACCTCATGCGATTGGCCCTTTGCCAGCTCAGGAGCGCGGTCGGCGACAAGGAGAGGAACCTCAAGAGCATGACCGACGCGGTCGAGGGAACGGACGCCGACCTTTTCGCCTTCCCGGAGACGTACGTCACCGGCTACATGGTTAGGGACCGGTTCGTAGAACTGGCCGAGGACATCGACGGGGACTCTGTGAACTACGTCCTGGAATTGGCCGACCGCACCGGCAAGGCCGTGGTGTTCGGGATGCCCTTGAACGACCCTTGCAGCCATGGACTGATCACCAACAGCGCCGTTCTGGTCACCCCGGACGGCCGCGTGCAACGTTACGACAAGCTCCATCCGGCCAACTTCGGGCCGTTCGAGGAGGGACTGTACTTCACCCCCGGACAATCTCCGGCCATGTTCAGCTTCCGCGGGCGCGGCGTCGGTGTGTGCATCTGCTACGACCTGTTCTTCCCGGAGATCACCAAGGCCTATGCCATGCAGGGCGCGGACCTGCTGCTCTGCCTGGCGGCTTCGCCCGTGACGTCCCGCATGCCCTTCGAGAGGATGATCCCGGCCAGGGCGGTGGAGAACACTTGCCCCATCGCCTACGTGAACAACGTGGGGAACCAGCGGAACATGGTGTTCTTCGGCGGGAGCCAAGCGTACGACGCCCGAGGACGGCTCCTGTCCAAGCTTCCTTACCTGCGGGAATCGGTGGAAGTGGTGGACGTGGACATGCTCCAGACCGAGCCGGCCAGGCGGGCCAGGCCGACCATCAGGGACTCACTGGACAGTCTGAGGTGAACGGAAAGGCAAATAGTTTTAAATGAGCCCACGGTTATCGCCGCTGGAGTGCCGAGGTGGCCCAGACCGGTAAGGCGCGAGCCTGGAAACTTTCCGCCAGCTAGCTCGTGGCGGCAACGCCTCGGGAGTTCAAATCTCCCCCTCGGCGCCATTCTCCGTTCCTTTTCGACCGTGGACAATGTGAATTGAAAGCATTACATAATCGAACCCTTATATGTGGCCGGGCACCGCTGATTGGCAATTTGCCCATATATTGAGGAGATGACCAGATGAGGGTCAACGTGGATCTGCGCTTGAAGGATGTGCCGGGGCAGTTGATCAAGGCCCTGGAGCCGATATCGGTCAACGAGGGGAACATCGTGGGAGTGGTGCACAACCACGACCTGGTCACCGGAGGACGCATTTCCGTCAATGTCACTTTCGAGTACAAGGACCAGAGGTCCCTGGACGCCATCTTCTCCGCCTGGAAGGAGAGGGGCGTGGAGGTGGTCAAGATGGGAGAGATAGTCCGCACCTTCGCCGCCGAGTACCTAATGGTAGGGAACCTGGCCCACTCCACCCTGCGGGCCATCACCGAAGGGATAGAGAAGATGGAAGGGGTGGAGACCATCGACCTTCAATATTCGCTGTCGACCAGCACCGCCAACAAATCCGTGCTGCTCCTGGTGAACCTCCGGAACAAGGAAAAGGTGAAGGACATCGACGAGTACCTCAAGTCCCGGAGCAAGCGGAACGACTTCCTCCTTATCCGCGGGATGGGGGTGTGATATGCGCCTCGCGCTGGTGGGATTCGGCACCGTAGGCCAGGGCGTGGCTGAAGCGGTGGCCATGAAGAAGGATTTCATCTTCGATCGCTTCGGAACGGACCTGAAGATCGTGGCCGCCTTCGATTCCCTGACCTACGCCATGGACCCCAGGGGGCTGAACCCTCTGGAGCTGGTCACCAGGAAGCAGTCCGGAAAGGGACTGGGAAAGACCAGACCGAAGAGCGTTGCCGAGATGCTCCGCGAGCTCGATTACGACGTTCTGGTGGAGATGACCCCGACCAACATCGAGAACGCCGAGCCTGGTTACACTAACATCCGCACCGCCCTGGAGTGCTGCCGGGATGTGGTCACCTCGAACAAGGGGCCTCTGGCACTGCGCTACCGGGACCTTGACAACCTGTCAAAGAAGAACGGCGTGGAACTCAGGTTCGAGGCCACCGTTGGTGGAGCCACACCCATCATCAACCTGTCCCGGGAGCTGCTCATGGCCGAGAAGGTGGAGTCCATGAAGGGCATTCTCAACGGCACCTGCAACTTCATACTCTCCCGCATGGGCGAGGAGGGGCTTCCGTTCGAGTACGTGCTCAAAGAGGCTCAGGAGATGGGTTACGCGGAGACCGACCCCAGCTACGATATCGATGGCATAGACAGCGCCAGCAAGCTGGCCATCCTGGCCAACGCCATCATGGGGCTGGACGTCACCTATCACGACGTCAGGCGCACGGGGATACGCCGAATCACACAGGAGGCGGTGGAGCTGGCGGCCAAGGAGAAGAAGGTCATACGGCTCATCGGAGAGGTCAACGGCGGAGGGGTCGAGGTCTCGCCGCGGATGGTCCCCTTGGGACACCCTCTCTCCATATCCGGAACGCTCAACGTGCTGCACATGCACACCGACCTGGCCGGGGCCATCACCGTCACCGGACGGGGTGCCGGCAGAAAGGAGACCGCCAGCGCGATCATGAGCGACCTGGTCGGCCTGTTGAAGAGGAACGCCTGCCTCCTGAACGGCAAGGTTAAATAGGTCGTGCCATGATAAAGCATACCTTACCTGAGGTATCTCAATGCCAAGATCAAACAACGGGTGGGATTTATTTATTGCCCGCCAGGGCTAGTATCTTCGACACCACTTTGAGGGACGGCGCTCAGACCGAGGGAGTATCCTTCTCCACCGAGGACAAGCTGGAGATCCTGGAACGCCTGGACGCCTTCGGGATCGATTTCGTGGAAGGCGGCTATCCGGCCTCCAATCCCAAGGACAAGGCCTTCTTCAAAGCGGCCCAGAAGGTCAAGCTGAAGAACGGGAAGCTGGTGGCCTTCGGTTCCACGCATC
>ENA-UPTA01005874-UPTA01005874.1-activated-sludge-metagenome-genome-assembly--contig:-NODE-5874-length-11082-cov-10.544028_pt1 | contig 11082 bp, 13 predicted proteins | sample MGYA00238184_ERZ773361 | MGnify/ENA primary metagenome ERZ773361 (study PRJEB29100, sample SAMN05720205) | activated sludge metagenome | isolation source: anaerobic digester from wastewater...
TGATCATTTCTTCTAACTCCAAATAAAATATTAACTTCAAGAGGAATATCATACATAATCGTAATTGGATTTCTTGAACCAAACATTTCAAATGATAGATTATATGATGGATTGTCTTCAATAACTTGATTAACCCAATCATTTTCATTCATGTATTCTAACCACATTGATTTGAACATTCCAAATTTTTGATCTTTTAAAATTGGAGTCAGTCTTGTTTTAAAAGTTACAAATTCAAAATTTTTATAAAAATAGTGGTATGAAAGAATGTTGGTTCCATCTAATTTCTCATAAAATATAATAGTTTTACAATCAGGAAAATGATATTTTCCTGATCTATCAAATGGATAATCTAATTTTGGTGTTGCCCAAATAATCTGTCTACAATCTTCATCATTAACCTTAGTTATTAATAAACAACCATATCTATGATCAGATTGTTTGCAAATATAACCTTTTAATATATTATCATTATTAAAGGAATCAATTACGTCAAATTCATTTAATGTATCAATATTGACATCTAAAATTTTTGATGCTTCTTCAATTGTAATCATATTGTTTTTCCAGTAAATTAAATATCAGCAACCTCTGTTTCTAATAATATTCCCGCGCCAACAACTTTTCCATTTTCATCAATTGTTACATCTCTTCTACCAATTGAAATATCTAAAAATTTTTTGTTTTTTCTTTGATATACCCTTGTTGTCACCATTCCTTCCGGAAGAAAAGGTTCAGAGAAATTTTGATTTAAAATTTTTTGAATTTTTCTCAAATTAATCATTTGTTATCCTTTCATTGTACAAATCTTTAACATACATTCCATAATCTAAACCTTGTTTTGTCCCAATAAAATTAATGAAATCAACAATTGTTGCCTCAACAACATCTTTATTAATTATTTCATCTCCTTTTAGATTATTCATATGATTATTTCTTAAAATAGATTGCGGAGCATCTTTATAATAATCTCTTGAGATCATTTCAATAATGCTCATAAAAGCGCCTCTTGTCATTTTATTCCTCTTTATCTTTTGAAATTAAATATAATCCGCTAAACATCATAAAAAGAATAACAACTATTACAATCATTGTTATGATAACTTCAAACAATCCTTTAATTCCGAGACGATATAAAACTAAAGAAAATACAGAAACGATTGGAAATAGAAATAATATCCAACCAAAAATTTTGTTTTTATTCATTCGATTCTCCTTCTGTCATTCATAACATTTTTCAATAAAAAAACCATAATAATTACAAATACTTAAAAACTATAAATTCATAAATTTTATCAGTTCTATGTTATTACCATGAACTTTTTAAGTGGTTAAAATCATTTAGTTATTAAAAATAATTTTTCTTTAGCTCTTGTAACCGCAGTGTATTTAAATTTCCTCATATATTCTTCATCCCAATATCCTTCAATAAAACATATAACTTTTTTGAATTCACTCCCTTGTGATTTATGGGTTGTTATAGCATATCCGAAATCACATAAATCAATACTTCCATGATTTGAATTTTTAACAATTCTTCTATATTTTTTATCTTGTAACTCTATTAGGGAATCATCATATTTTTCTTTACCAAAACATCCATTAAAAACTAATCCAGAGTAAGGATGTTCATATCCTTCTATAGATACAGTTAATTCATAAACATTTTTACCTTCATACATAAAAAATAATACTTTTCCTAACATACCATTTAAAACTTTTGACATATAATTATTTTTCAAGAATATAATTTTTTCTCCGGGATATGGCTCATCATTGGTAAAACCATATTTAGATCTTACCATTTTATTAAATGCTACTCTTGTTTTATTAAATCCACATAAAACAATAACATCATCATGTAAAAAATCAATTGAATTTAAAACAGTTCTGCATTCGTTTGAATCCCATGGTAATTTAAATACATCATGATTATTTTTATCATAAAAACCAAAAGGAATCTCAATTCCATTTCTAATATCTTTTGATAATCGGATGATTGGATTATCTAAAGCTTGTCGTTTTATTTCCATTAGAACATAATTTGGTTTCATCATTAAATTAAATTGATCGCCGATTGGTGGTAATTGTCCATGATCACCAACTGCAATAATTGGAATTTTATATTCAACTAAATCATTCCATATTTGACCATTAACCATAGATGCTTCATCAATGATAATTAAGTCAAAATCTAACTTCGGTTTCTTAATCCATCTGTTAATTACCATTTTTTTAGTTTTTAAATCATATTTTAATTCTGGTTTATAAATTAATGAATGAATTGTTGAGCATGAATCACTATCAAAAATTGAATTATTTTCTTCTAATTTTAATGATAATACACTACTAGCTTTACCTGTAAAAGTAACAAATGCAACATTTACTCGTTTCCATTTGTTATAAATTTCATTTCTTATGATTGAAATTAAAAATGTTTTTCCAGTTCCAGCAAAACCACCTATAGTAATGTATTTAAAATCTGGAGAAAACTGGGAGTTGTTTGAATTACCACCTCCCAGTCTCTCCATTACTTTTTTGAAAACATAATCTTGATCTTTTGTTAATTCAACCATTTATTTTATTATCTCTTCTGTTTTTGTTTTAGGAATTACGATTGATGTTAAATTTTTTTCTTTATCTACATAATATTTTTTAATACTACTAGGAGAAATTTCAAAAATATCACCTTTAAATTCATATCTCTGAAGATTTACAGCTTTAATCATTTCATTATGATTTGAGATTTTTTCAATACCAATTCCTAGTGATATTCCAATTACAACAAATATTACAGAAGTGAATGCATGTTTTTGAAACCACAACCATGCTCTCATCAATCTTCCCGGAGGATGAGGAAATAAATCCATTGCTTCTTTTAATTTATTGATGTGTTCATCATAAAGAATATTCAATTCTTGTTTCTTTTGATTCAGCCATTCATCTTGAATTTGCTGAGGCTGTATTTCCACTGGTGGTTCTTTAATTTCTTCTTTATCTTCTTCTTTAAATTCCTTTTCTTTTATTAAAATTTCATTGTCTGATTTCTTTTCATTTTCCATATAAAGTTCTCCTTTAAATTTCTATTGTGTTGATTTTTTCTAATTTTCTTGCTAGCTTGATAACGTTATCCGCATAATCATAAGAAGATTTTGGTGGAAATGTTCCACCATTATAAGATGCTAATGCATATCTAAGATTTCCCTTTCTATATTTAATCCATTGTTCCAATTTCTTACTTCCTCTCATTATATCAACAACTGAAAATTCAAAAATATCATGTGTTGTTGCCTGCATTATTCCTTTGTATCCTGCTGTTGAAACTGCATTTTTTCTAAACTTTGATTCATAATAAGCTATTGAAATTATAATTCTTTCATCAATATTTGTAACTTCAGAAGATATTTTGATTGATTTACTAATATCTTCTACTTCTTTACTTGTTAAATGTGGAGTTAAATAATTTAAATGATATTTAATCTCCTTAATTTTATTTTGATCTGAAGATATCATATTCAATGGAGTTATGTTTTTATCACTCAATTGAATAACTATAGAGCAAGTTAAAATGATCAATAAAATTGATTTAACAAGTATCTTCAAAAAATGAAGTATAATCTTTTTATTTTCTTTACTCATTATTACCTCCTTTTTTATTATTAAACAACGGATTTTTCTAATTACCTCTTTTAAATTCAATAAGTAATATATGTAGTAGTTTGATGTAAAACTGATTTTAATTTTGTTCTAGTTGAAAAAGATTTAATCATAAAAATTTTTGAAGAAACAGAAATTTAGGAAACTTTCTTTTTTTATTAGAACAAACTCTTGGTTGACAGGAGGACAGATAACAGATTATAAATATATACATAAATAACAAGTAAAGGAAAAGAAAGTTTGAAGAAAATACACGTTGCGTGGACGCCCCAGAGGCGTCGAACGCAGTACGTGTGATTTTCTTAATTTAAAATAGGAGTGTAACAGTTTCGTTGCGCAAACTTGCGCAGCACGAAACGAATTGAAATTTAGATAATATCTAGTTTAATAGGAACAAAAATTAGATATCAATTTAAACAAATAATGAGATTTAGAGCTAATTCAACAAGAGAAAAACTTCTAACATTCGTATCGGAAAAGTATAACCTTTCAATACGACCACGCTTGGTGCGGGTCTCCTCTTCAGGTTATCTTTTCCTCCATCGTGTATAAAAATATTTATAAGAAATAATTTTTATTAATCAGAACAAACATTTGATAAGGTAATATTCAATAAGAATATTAAAATTTCAACTTAGATGACAAAACGAAAGGAATGTGTGAAAGAATGAATCAAAATGATTTAGAAAGGATTTACTTCAATCAGAATATGTTATATCACAAGGATAAAACTTATAATTCTGGTGGAAGTTTAGAAGTGAGTATTTGTAATAATACAACAGATTATAAAACTTTTTCAGCTCCAACATTACATATTTCAGTAATAGGAGAAAACAATTTAAGAAGACTATGTTCTTTAAATTATCCTGATTCAGTAGATTTGTTTGTATCAATTAAGGATATACTAGCAAACATAGAAACAATTTATTCTACAAACAGAAATAATGTATTATTAAAGAAATATCAATTTGATAGGAGTTTAAAATTTGAATTTATACAAATTCAAAACATGGGAGATAGAGTTGTTTCAATATCAGTAATACACAGTAGTTCTGATTTCACAAAAGTGGTAGTTCCATATTCTGTTTTTTCATCTTTTGCTATTGGAATTTTAAAATATTTTGTTAATGAATTTGTAAAGATTTCTTTTGATTTTTCTTCAAGAAATCTATTAACAGAAATATTAGAACAGAATAAAATGATCAGAAATGGAATAATGATTCTTCCATCTACTTTAATTGAAAACAAAGCAAATATTAATTTAATTCAAAATTCTATTAAGGAATCAAATGAAGAATTTTCAAATACAAATATAGAAGAAACAATAGATGATTTTGATAAATTTTTAGGAAAAGATATGGAAAATATTCAAGTACCAGATCTTAATAGTAAAGTAATACTTGAAGAAAAACCTAAAAATTTAGAAGTTAATAGTTTATTGATAAATAAAACATTAACTAAGGATTTATCAGTTTTAGAATCAATGTTATCTGCAGCTATTACTAGACCTGATCCAATGATATCGATATTTGAAGGATTTAGAAGAAGTATGAATTTAGATTCATCATTTTCTTTTTTACCCAATATTAATAAAGATGATTTAAAATCTTTATTGTATATTTCAAAGATTACTCATGATACATATTTAAATCTATACATTAATAAAAATGTTTCTATTCCAAGTGGTTTTCAAATACTAAAATATAAAGTAGATGATATTAATTCAATTGATCCATTTAACATTAATTTAGCATATGATATTTTATTAATCTTTGGATTTATAAAAGAGTTTAGAAGTAGAATGGAATCTAGAGAATCAGATGCTAATAAAAATGGTGCATTGTTTTATTTAAGATTAAGAACATTCTTAGACCCATTAGCTTATTCATTTATTAATCCAATTAAATCTAAAATTATTTTAAATTCATTATCTACAAATTTTGAAAAATATTCAGAATTAGGATTTTTTAATCATTATCAAAATATTTTAACTACAAATGGTTTTAAAGAAATTACTGTTAGTGATATTAGAAACTTTTGTAATGAATTATATGAAAAAGTATTAAAGAAAGAAGAAGTGTTTTCTGTAACAATTGATGGAAAACATAAAGATTTATATAAAACGGGATTTTTAAGAATAAATTCCGATAATAATCTAAGTATAGAACAAATAATAAATGAGTTAGTTCCGTTAGAAGTTTTAGAAAAAAATGGAGTTGATTTAACAGAAGGAAGTGACAATTTAAAGAAAGTTTTAGAAAACATGAATGTATCTGAAACAATATTAAATATTTTTCATAAAAAAGATATTGTTGAAAAACCACCAGAAGTAAAAAAAGAATCAGTTAGTAATATTTTGAAAACAGTAAAGTTTTTTAATAATGAAATACCAGAGAAATATAGAAACGAATTTTTTAATTATATTGAGAATTTAAAAAATAATAATTATGATTTTTCAAATTCTATTTATGAAGAAGAAGAGTTAGGAGATAATATCGTTAAAGCATTATATGTCTGGAATGAATCAGATAATAAAAAAGAACCATTAACTACTTTTAGAACCAAATTAGAAGATTGTTTATTAACAAAAGAGTTAATTATTGCAAAATATAGATCAACAATAGAAAACAATAAATCAAAAGAAGATGAATGGAATTTTGAACTTCTTTGAAAGGGGAATAAATAAGTGAGTTTACAATTAGGTAAATCTTTTAATAGAAACTATAAAATTAGATTGCCATTTTTAGATGGTTTTTATGATGTAGGATTATTTTATAATAACAAATCATCTTTTTTATTATTTAGTGTTGATTCAGATTTTACACAATCAAAATCAAAAGATTTGAAACGCAGTATTAAAGTAGCTATGTTTAAAAATATTGAATCATCAAAATTTTGTGAAACATTTTTAAATCTTCATAGTTATAGAAATCAATCTCTAGATATTATTAATCAGTTTAAAGAAATTAAACCAGAATATGCAAATGATGTTAATTTTTTATTTAATGAATCTGTTACTATGTCAAAAATTGTAGTGGATAACTCTTCTTTTTATGATAGTTTAAATCTATATTGTTTTACATTATCAGCTTATATGAATGAATATGTGTTTTTAATTGCAGAAAGACAGAACATTATTTCAAAATTACAAAAGAAAGTTGTAAGAAGCAGCGCAATACAAATAGCAACATCTTCATCAATTGATTTAATAGATGAATTTAATAATGAATTAAGAGATAGTAAAATTAAAGATGTTACAAAAAGAGTAATCTCAGATGAAGTAATAACGTTAGACTAATTTTAAATTAGTAAGGAAGTAAAAATAAAATGGCAGATTCTGATAAAATTGAAACCAGATATAATTATTTTTGGATACATAATGTATTCGGTCATTTCGTTAAAGATACTCTGGATTATTTTGCTGATTACTTATACCCAAGATTTACGTGGAAAGTGGTTGGCACGTACGATAAAGCATTGGAATATTTAAATAAACAGGTTCAATACGCCCGCGAGACGGATCAGCCTATGCGTCCAGCTTTAATATGTGATCCATCTGGAGAATTTTCTTTTGATGAAACATATGGGAAACAACCTTGGAGATATCCTAATTTAGCACCAGGTTTTGCAAAATATATGTTTCATCCAATTTATCAAGATCAAAATGTTTTAATAACTGTTGCATTTAGTAGAATGGTTGGAGAATTAAATTTTATTGGTTTAATGTCTTCTTTTTACGAATACACAGATATGAGAGTATTTTTAAATCTCATATTTGGAGGGATGGAAAGATTTATATATCCAAGATGGTTTACATCTTTTATTATTCTGCCAGAAGATGTTTATAACTATAGATATACGAATGATATTACAGGAGAATCTTATAAAATAAATATTGAAGATTCTTATAATCATTTAGTTAAAACAACAGCTACTGATGAATTGGTTTATCCATGTACTATTTTACCGAGATATAAATTAACTAGTATATCTGATTCCTCAACAAGATTGGGAGGAACAGATTCATTACCAGATTGGAAATTGGGATTTACTATCTCATATGAAATTGAACTTCCAACTTTTATAGTTTTAGAAACAAATTATTTAGCTGAAACTTTAAAAATAAATGTAAAATATGGTTCTTGTTATACTGCAAATAAAGCTTATGAAACTGCAGATGAAATATCAGCAAACATAGATTCTTTTGAATCAAATGTTGATCATGGATTGGATTCAACAGCAAATTCAACAATTGTATTTCCAGATGAAACAACGATAAATAATAAGAAAAGCAGATTATTTAAAACAAGATATTATCATATTGTAACACAATCAGAAGTAGATTCTACCTCTGTTATAAATATTTCTCTACCTGAAGTAGTTACAGATAATAATTTATTGAGATTATCCGGAAAATATGGAGAATTAATATATGGTGATCATTATAATATAATATCATCTGGTAGTGTTATTGAAATTGATAAAACTACAGTAACTTTAGAATTGGATGATATATTAGAAATTTCTATTTATCAATACATTTAAGGAAAAATAATTATGAAATTATATCAAGAATTTTTAATGGGTCAAGATGATTTAGTTGAGAAAGAAATTAATGTTGCTGGTGCTGTAATTATAAAAAATAATGATGAAGGAACTCAATCAGTATTGTTAATTCAAAGGTCAAAGAAAGACAATTGGCCAAATGTGTGGGAATTTCCCCGCGGAAAGTGTGATAAAGGAGATAATGATAAATTAAAAGATTGTTTAAAACGAGAAGTTAAAGAAGAGACCGGTTTAGATGTAGAAATTATAGAGTTTATTGATAAATATGAATATATTGCTGACAGAGGAAAAAGAAAATCAACACAATATAATTTTTTATGTAGAATGAAAAATCCAAATCAAAAAATTAAATTATCATTTGAACACCAGGATTATAGATGGATTACAGCGGTTGGAGAAGTGGAATTGTTGGTGCCATCTGAGATGAAAAAGACAATTTCAAAAGTTTTAAATCAAGATGAAAGAATAATTGTTTATCCAAAAACAAAAGAAGTAATTGGAGAAACACAAAGAAGGTGGAAAACAAAATGGTAAAGTTATTAATAAAAACAAAAGGAATGTTTATAAATATTCCTGGTCTTATACCATTTAGAACTCCAGCAGAAGTTGACATCACAAAAGTTAATATTAATCTTGTGATTTCTGAATTAAAAAAGAATGGTATTGAAAAATATAAAATTATTTCTGATGATAGCATATCTTTAGAAAAAACTATTGATAGAATGATAGTTAAAAGAAATTCATTTAGAAATAATATTACAGAAATTAAAAAAATTGATGATTCATCTGAAATTTTAAAAAATATAAAAAATCAACAAAAATCAATTTTAAAAATTGAGGGTCTTTTAGAAAAGTTTTTAAATAGTGATGTACTAACAAGTAAAACATCATACGAAAGAAAAAGAACAGAGGAAGAAATTAGTTTTACAAAACCAAAGAAAAAATTTGATGATTCAGTTGATGATTTTATTCCATCCATTAATCTTGAAAATATTAAATTAAAGGGAACATCATCGACTAGAAAAATAACAAATAAAACAGATTTAAGTAATGTAGAAAAATTGAAAAACGTTTCGAAAAATAAAAAAGGAGATTTATAAAAATGAGCGAAGAGATAAAAGTTGAACCTGTGATAGAAAAAAAGAAGATAAAAAACAATAATTTATATATTGGAGCTGATTTTGGGACCATGACGCTGCAAGCAGCAAGAAGTGATTCTGATGATATCAAAATAATGAGAAATGTTTTTTTGGAGTTAAAATCTGATGAAATTTCAATTTCTGATTTATCTGATATTAGTTATGTTGAGAATGATAATAATTTGTATATTGTCGGAGAAGACGCTTTCAGATTAGCAAATATTTTTGGTAAAGAAGTTTCAAGACCAATGGAGAAAGGATTGATTTCAAATAAAGAAATTAATGCTATTGATGTATTAACTATTATGATAAGAGATCTTCTTGGAGATATTAAAGATAAAGATGTTTATGTATCTTATAGTATTCCAGCTGAATCTATTGATGAGGGAAGATCAGTAACTTATCATGAAAAAGTATTTGGAAGAATACTTTCAGCATTTGGTGTGAATTTTAGACCAATTAATGAAGCAATGGCAATCATATATTCAGAATGTGCTGATGAAAAATACTCCGGAGTGGCGCTTTCATTCGGGGCAGGAATGTGCAATTGCGCAGTAGGTTATAAAGGAATTGAAACATTTAAATTTTCTACTGCAAGGAGTGGAGACTGGATTGATAAAAATGTTTCTGAATCATTGAATATTGTAAAAAATAGAGTAACAACCATCAAAGAAAAACATTTAAATTTACATGATGGTTTTCAAAAAGAACCGAACAAAAAAATAAGGAGGGTTCTTGAATCTTTAACATATTTTTATGAAAATTTAGTTGATTATACAATTAAAAAAATAATTAATGAATTTCATGAAAATGTTGACACGGAAATTGATGAAAAAATTCCAATAGTGATATCTGGTGGAACTTCACTTCCTGAAGGATTCTTAGAACTATTTAAAAATACAATTAACAAATATGAATTACCATTTGAAATTTCTGAAATTAGAAGAGCTAAAAATCCATTAACTGCAGTCGCTCAAGGATTGTTAATTAAAACTGTTTCAGATTTTTCAACCCAAACCAAAAAGTAAAAGAGGAGAAATAAAAAATGAAATTATCAAAAAAACATGTAGATCTATTAAATGAAATAGTTGATAAATCTTTGGATATGATACTAATGGAAACAACTGCATATCAAGAATTTTTTAAATCAATGCTAAAAAAATATGGAGTCAAATCCCCTATGCAACTAAAAGGTGAACAGAGAAAAAAATTCTTTAATGAATTAAAAACTGGTTGGGCTAAACAGAAAAGCAAAAAATAATTTTTAAGAAAGGAATTGTGAAACAGTGAATAGAAACAATCCAAACGAATCTACTTTTTATCCAAAAAAATTGTCTCAAATGGAATTATATGCTTTAGGAATTCCTTCTGATAATTTTAATATTGTAAATACATTAGATGAATTAAAAAATAGTCCTCCAAATATTGTTGTTGCAGAGTGTATAAAAAGTGTGAGATTTTTACAAAATAGATTTAGACAACAAGAATTAAAGAAAAAGAATAAGTACGTAATGGGAGCTGGTATTTATTTACAACTCCATTATGATACTAGAACTAATGTAGAAATTCTTAAACCGAGTGCTATACAATTTAAAAAAATATATAAACATTACAGCGGTCAAAATTTAGATAATAAATCATTATTAGTATTTAGACAGGGTGGTATCGGCGACCTTCTATTTATCCAACCAAATTTAGTTTACCTCAAAGAAAAATATCC
>ENA-UPTA01005884-UPTA01005884.1-activated-sludge-metagenome-genome-assembly--contig:-NODE-5884-length-11054-cov-41.145741_pt1 | contig 11054 bp, 9 predicted proteins | sample MGYA00238184_ERZ773361 | MGnify/ENA primary metagenome ERZ773361 (study PRJEB29100, sample SAMN05720205) | activated sludge metagenome | isolation source: anaerobic digester from wastewater...
CGTTGCAACGGAGGCTTCCTTGTCGTTTCCCGCAAGGTCCAGGGAAATCTTTTTGTTTTCGCGATCGATCTTTTCAATTTTCACTTCGATGTCTTCTCCGGCTTTCATCACGTCGCCGGCGTGCTTGATCTTTTTGCCGCGCGCCAGTTTGGAAATATGCAGAAGCCCCTCGACGCCGTCTTCCATCTTGATGAAAGCGCCGAAGTTCGTCAGATTGGAGACCGTGCCCTTCAGCACGCTTCCTTCGGGGTACTTCCTGACAAACTCATCCCAGGGATTAGGCAGCGTTGCTTTGGCGGATAAGGTGATGCGATTAGCTTCCCAGTCCAGATTGATGATCACGGCTTCAATCTTGTCGCCCGGCGAGTAGAGTACTTTGGGATCTTCAACCCGTCCCCAGCCCATTTCCGAAACAGGCAGCAATCCCTGAATTCCGCCCAAATCAACGAAAGCACCGAATTTCTGAACGCTCGTCACCACGCCGCTCACCGTCATTCCCTGTTGCAGGGAATTTCTCAGCGCGGTTTTTTTCTCCTGTTCGATTTTTTGCAGCAATGGCCGGCGCGACAAGATGATATTACGCCCCTTTTCCGAATACTCCAGAACGATAAATTCAAGTTTCTTGCCGACATAGGAGGCAGCATCCTCTATCTTTCTTGTGTCCATCTGCGAGTAGGGACAGAATCCGCTGACATTCTGGTTGATCTTCACGGAAAAGCCGCCTTTGATTTCCTTTTCGACAGTGGCTTCTAAAGGCATCTGGCTTTGATAAGCTTTGAACATAAAATCATCAACGCTCTTGCCCGTCAGCAGTTTGGTGGTGAAAAGTTTTTCGCCGTGGCGCGAGGAAAGGAAATATGCTGTAATCGGATCGCCTTCTTTGACCGTGAGATCGCCGTTGTCGTCGAGAAGTTCCTTTTTATCAATGTAGCCTTCACTTTTGGCGCCCAGATCGATGAATATCCACTCTGCTGTAATATTTACGATGATCGTGTCAATTCTTTCTCCGGCGGAAAAACGCCGGGGTTTTAAGCTGGTTTCATCAAGCATTTCAGAAAAACTTTTTTCTTCCGTCATATTGTCCTCTTTATTTTTACGCCCGACAGGCGTTTCGTTTGGTGCTCCGATAGCATAAAAAATAATGAAACACAAACGCTAATGACATTTAAACTTAGATGAGCTCACGACCCCGCTTGGCGGGGTAGTTCGTCCGACACATTTCAGCGCGCTCTCGCTTCTGAAATGTGGGCCTCACTAAAAATCTCTGGATATTTGAACAAATATGTATTATGAAATTCAGCCATAACATCTAAGGGGTTAAAATATTTATGCGTTTCGAAATTTCCCGCGGCGGCAGCGGGCTGACTTATGAAATCCGAAATATCGTACTGATTGCCAACAAGCTCAAGGAACTGGGTGTCAACATCATCTGGGAAAATATCGGCGATCCGGTGCAGAAGGGAGAAAAGATTCCCGATTGGATGAAGGAAGTGCTCTTTGACATCATCAAAGATGACGCCTCTTTTGCCTATTCCCCGACGAAAGGTGTTAACGCCACCCGGGAGTTTCTTACCGAGCGTCTCAATGCGCGCGGAAATGTCCGGATAACTCCCGAAGACATCATTTTTTTTAACGGCCTGGGCGATGCCATTGCCCGCGCCTACAGCTCTATTCAGGTTGACGCCCGCATGATCATGCCGGAGCCGACGTATTCCACGCACTTCATGGCGGAAGTTCTGCACGCTTCGTTTCCGCCCAATACCTACCGGCTGAATCCATACAACGGATGGCATCCGGATATGCGCGAACTGGAACAGAAGGTGAGAAGCCACAAAGCCATTGTCGGCATTCTGGTCATCAACCCGGACAATCCCACCGGCTTTGTCTATCCTGAAGAAACGTTGCGAAATATTGTACGGATCGCCAAAGAAAACGATCTTTTCGTTGTCTTTGATGAAACCTACATCAATATTGTTTACAACGGCAAGAACACCGTACCGCTTTCGGATATCGTAGGCTCCGTTCCGGCCATCAGCATGAAAGGAATTTCCAAGGAACTTCCCTGGCCCGGCTCACGGTGCGGCTGGATGGAAGTTTACAATGCCGGTAAAGATCCGATCTTCGACCGCTTTATCAATACCATCCTCCATCAGAAAATGTCGGAGGTTTGTTCGACAACATTGCCGCAACTGGCGATTCCTAAAATCATGACGCATCCGGAATATAATAAATACCTCCAGGAACGCAGGAGGCATTACGAAAAGCTTTCAGATATCGCATACAACATTTTAAAAGATGTTCCCTGCATGATGGTCAATAAAACCGACGGCGCTTTTTACATGACCATTGTCTTCAATGAATCGGGTCTTAACGCAAACCAGGCGCTGCATATTCCGAATAAGGATGTTAGAGAATTTGTGGAAAATCTGATTAAGGAGCCGATCGAGCACGACAAACGTTTCGTCTATTATCTGCTGGCTTCCACCGGTATCTGCGTGGTGCCGCTGACATCGTTCTTTACGCCGCTGCTCGGTTTCCGCATGACGCTTCTGGACAAAGATGTGGATGAATTCGAACACACGGTCAAAACCATCGCCGAAAAATTCACCGAATATATTGATTCCTCAAGCAAAGGAATGCAGACCGCCATCAAGTTATACTAAGGGGTGACGACGGAACAAGCCTTTTGATTTGATCCGGCGGGGTCTGCAATGACAGGCCTGGCAGTTTTGCGTGATTTACGGTTCAGGGGTATCTGATGGCGCTTTCAATGCTATTGTTCATTGCAGGCATTGTGCTTTTATGGGCGGGTACGGAATTCGTCCTGCAACGCGTTCCGATTCTGGCGGGGTGGCTGCGGGTGTCGCCGCTGGTGGTGACGGTTCTGCTGCTGGCGGTGATGACGTCTCTGCCCGAGTTCTGTGTTTCACTGTTTGCCTCCATGCGCGGACAGCCTGCCGCTGCGGTCGGCAATATCGTCGGCTCCAATTTCGTGACCCTGACGTTTGTGGCCGGCATCTGCGCCCTGTGGCGGCCGATCATCGTCGGGCCGACCCTTCGTGAAAGAGAATCCAGTTGGATGATTCTTTCCGCCGCCCTGTTGCTGGTCATTGCCATGGACGGGTTCATCAGCCGCATCGACGGCCTGATTCTGCTGACGGCATACGGTCCGTATTTGAAAGGAACCATCGACGACGCGAAGCGGCAGAGAAAAGAAGCTGCCGTTGTCAGCATGGCAAAGCCCTGGCTGCACTGCATTATCTTTGCGGCGGGCATTGCGATGATTGTGCTGGGGTCGAGCTGGATTGTGGAAAATGGAACAGTGCTTGCGCGGCGGCTGAGGATGAATGATCTTCTCATCGGGGTGACCTTTTATGCGTTTGGCACATCGCTGCCGGAACTGGCTATCGCCTTGGGCGCGGTACTGAGGCGTCAGGCCGATGTTACGCTCGGCGAGATCTACGCCTCCAACATCTTTACCGGATTGGCCGTGATCGGTTGTCTTTGCTTGATTAAGCCTTTATCGGTCGAGCCGATCATCGTACAGCGCGATCTTCCCATGTTGATTGTGGCGGGCGTTCTCCTGCAGATGTTTGTCACCACCGGAAGAAAATTTGTTCGTCTGGAGGCGCTGGTGATGATTGCCATCTATGCGCTTTTTCTTGCCGCGCAGTTCATGGGCTTCAGCATATCTCTGTCCTGATCAAGTTTCAGGCTGACGTCCGATTCGAAAAATGTCAAAACACCTGATCATTCGCGATGAATAAGCCGCAATCCGCTAAAAATCGTGATCGTTGGCAGACCCGCTTGAATCATTCCACCTCGCTCAGAGCGAGATCCTGATAGGCGTGGAAAAACCTGTGACAAAACGCATCCCATCGACGGCAGATATCCATGGTTTTTTCATCCGACTGGAAAAGATTGGGGTGAGCCACCAGTTCGGTGATCTCGTCGGCCAATTCTTCAATCGTTGACTCATTCAAGCCGGAAAGAATATGACGCGCAAACTCCGCAGGCTTATACCAGCCGCTGACTTTTTGCAGGTCGCGATGAATCTGTGTCAAAAGAACATTTCGCGGACCTTCCCACAGTTCGTTGATGGCGGAGTCGCGGTACAGACGAGGCAGGGATGAGAAATCTTCCATCACTCCGTGGCCGCCGAAAATGGACATGGACTCGCGAATGACATCCGTGCAGTCCCAGGCGGCGGCCATCTTCTGCAGCATGATGAGTTCCCGGATATTGAAACGATTCTTCCGGACCGCTTCCGGCTCATCCGTCGCCAGTCCGCCTTTGAGTCCTCCTTCCAGCGTCAGAAAATCCCGATAAAGTTTAAACGCTCCAGCTGTTGTCCTTTTGGCCATGCGATCGATTCTGTTCACCTGAACGGCGACCAGCGGGAATTGGCCGATGGTCAGGCCGAAGGCATTGCGGAATTCGGTGTATTTCTTCGCTTCCCGGACGGCCCGTGTCATGTAGGCGGCGGCGGAGAGCCCCACGGTCAGGCGCGAGTAGGTCAGAACAATGCCGACCACATTGGCAACGCCTTTGTCCAGAGGTCCCACCGGATAAGCGACCGCGCCGGTAAACGTCAGTTCCGCCGTGGTCAGTTCGCTGGTGCCCATTTTCCATTTGATTCGGTCGATGGTATAGCCGTTTCGTATTTCTTTTTCCTTATTGCCGGGAAGCCAGGAAGGCACGACAAAGAGGGCGACTTTTTCGGATCCGACGGGTTTTGCCGTCACCACGGCATAGTCTGCATGCGTCGCCGAACAGAAGAACTTGGTTCCGTAAAGCCGCCAGACGCCGTTTTCATTGACAGCTTCCAGCACATTTGCCGGCACATCCGAACCGCCCTGGATTTCCGAAAGATACTGGGCGCCGATGGCAAAATCGCCGTTGATGCCGTCTTTGCAATGGCTGAGAATTTCTTTCGTCTCCGGCAAGTCGGCATATTTTTCGAGAAGCATTACCAGCCCCTCCGTGCAGGTGATGGGGCAGCCGATACAGGCTTCGCCGTTCTGGTAGACGATATACATTTTAATCAATTTGACCCAGGGCGATGTTTTGTCGGCAAAGAACGCTTCGGAAAATATTTCCTTTTCCATGATTTCCGTTTCATGCGGGCGCACGATTCTGTCGATGCGGTTGTGATGGCCGTCGTAGTGCAGCATGAAGGGCCTCTTTTCCGGCCGGCCGATGCTGTCGGCCATGTCCCGCCATCGATAAGAGGCTTTTTGAGAGCAGGCGCGCGCTTCGGCGTCAACCCGCTGCCGGATGTCTCCGGTAAAATGGTGTACCACCTTCTGGATAAACGGATCATCCCGGTAGTAGTCAACGCCTTGCCGCCACTTTAAAAAATCATCAAACGTATAGGGATTGTTGCGATCAGATAGAGACATATAACCTCCCGGATAATCTTATTTGTGATTGACTTTCTCAACCAACGGTTATATTACAAACCACTGGTTACATAAGTCAAGCTTTTTTACTGCAATGTTTTTGCGGGATATGGTATAAAAAAATCGATATGAAAAAGAAAAATACTTTTGCCGAACTGAAAAATAACGAAAAACGGGCGCGGCAAGGCGTTATCGTCGAAGCTGCCCAGCGCGTCTTTGCCGTAAAACCGTTCAACAAAGTCAGCATTCGCGACATTGCCCGGGAGGCCGGCATTTCCCACGCCTCCATCTACCGGTATTTCCCCGATCAGCAATCCCTTTTTGTGGAAGCCTTTCTTCACGGCGCGGAAGAAATTACGGCCATTCTGGACAGGATGATCAAAAACAGCAGAAAAAACCCGATCGAAAAGGTGGCCGATGCCTATTTGAGTTATCTCATCGATAACGATCAGTATTTCCGCATGATGACGCATTTCATGCTGGACGGTTCGCTCTCCGCGGACATGGTGGAAAAGCTCAACGCCTCTGAACGCCGTATCTTTGATCAGTTCGACGTTTTGTTCAGAAAAATGAACCTGCCGGAACCGGTCAGGCCGATGTCTCATGCATTTTTTGCGGCGCTCAACGGTGTGCTGATTACCTTCAGAAACTATCCCGGCCGAAGCGCAAAAGCTGTGCATCAGCATATGCATAATATTGTGCGGGTCATTGTGTCCAAGTTTTGCGCACCCTCTGCATAACTCCCTTCATGGGCACACCAAAAAAAGAGCAGAAGGTTTCAACATGCCTTCTGCTCTTCTGTATTTTTATTTTTGCTTCTCTGGACGTCCCGATACTAAAATACGTTATTAGGTCCAAAGCCGCTTGTTTGATGCGTTTTCAACGCGAAGATGACTAATATCTTCCATCCCTGCGGCCGCCCCGGTTGAATCCTCCTCCGCCGCGGTTGCCGCCTCCCCGATGGCCGCCGCTGAACTCTTTCTTCGGTCTGGCTTCGTTGACCGTTATTTCTTTTCCGTCAAGCGTGCCGCCGTGGAATTTTTTAATTGCTTCGGCTGCGCCTTCTTCCGTTTTCATCTCGACAAAACCGAATCCTTTGGACTGGCCGCTGAATTTGTCCTTGATGATGGTCGCGGATGCCACTTCTCCCGCTTCGGAAAAGTTTGATTTTAGATCTTCATCCGTAATCTTGTAAGACAGGTTTCCGACATACAAATTTTTGTTCATTTTTAATCCCCTTTCTTGTTTAGTTCTTGTTCCTTCATTCCCCGATGGGGTGTCACAAAGCATCAATGTCACCCCCATCCGTCTCCTGGTTGAGAAGGAAGGAAAAAGTGAGGGGCTTGCATGCCTTACCTCTTAATCCCGATAGACGGGATAGATGCGTTAACGAAATTATTTTCTGCCACTCTTTTTAGTACCCCTTTGCGGGGTAAAAAAATGCAGAAAATAATTTCTAACTTACTAAAGAAAAAACCATCAGGACGTGAAAAAATTCTTGATGGTTACAGCCCGTTTATAAAAATATATCCGGTATTTCCTGAGTGATTAATTGTTCACACTAACGGTTTTTAGTCAAGAAATATTTCTTTTTTCGCTTTGTAAACACTATTTAATCAGTCTTTTATGCATTTTGAAGATCGCCAGTGGAAACATAACAAGACAAAAAACAACCAGATAGCAAAAACCGATCAGCGCTTCCGTATTGAACATTCCCAAACTCAATGCCCTTACCAGGTTGACCAGATGAGTAAGTGGCAACGTTAAAGCGAAATACTGCGCCCACACCGGAAGGCCGGTTATCGGGAAAAAAGTGCCGCTGAAAAGAAACATAGGTGTGACGAACAGAAATACCGGCAGATTAAATAACTCTATTCTATCCACCATGCCCGTAAAAAACATGGCCACGGAGCCGAAGGCAATCCCTCCCAAAAATGCAGCGAGAATGATGAAAAGTCCCGCCGGATAACTCACCAGTCCGAAGCCGCTGATCACGACAAGCATGATCACCGTGCCGATCACCGCTTTGGTTGCCCCCCAGACGATTTCACCGGTGATGATTTCTTCGGCATTGAGCGGAGTGGCCATCATGGCGTCAAAGGTTTTCTGATAATACATCCGCACAAAAGAACCGTATGTATTTTCAAAGAAGGCGTTGTTCATGATATTGATCGCGACAAGGGAAGGCGCGATAAAAAGGACATAGGAAACTTCCCGGGAAGCGTAAGTAACTGAACCGATCATGCCGCTGAACCCGATGCCGAACGCCAGCAGATAGAAAAACGGCTCCAGAAGCGGCGGCAGAAAATTAATTTTCCAGCTTTCCTTGTAAACCGTAAGGTTGCGTTGCCAGATTCGAATAAAACGGGTAGAGATATTGACATTCATTCGCGCAACTCCCTGCCGGTTAATTTGAGAAAAACATCTTCCAGCGTTGCCGAACGCAGAATACAGCTTTTATGGGTAAAGCGACAGCAGATTTCCCGGTACAGGTCATGTCCGTTCTCGGCGTAAATAATCAGACGATGACCCAGATCTTCCTGCCTTGCTTTTTTTTCGCAGACAAAGGCGCGCAAGTCATCGTCAGGCTCGGCAACCTCAATGATATTTTCCCCCGTGTATTCACTGATTAATAATTGCGGCGAACCCTGCGCCAGAATTTTCCCGTGATCCATAATCACCAGATCATCGCAAAGACGCGCGGCTTCATCCATGTAATGGGTTGTCAGCAGAATAGTCATGCCCTGTTTTTTGAGGCTTTCCAACCGTTCCCATACCTGATGGCGGGATTGGGGGTCAAGACCGGTTGTCGGCTCATCCAGAATCAGAAGTTCGGGCTGATTGATCAGGGCGCGGGCGATCACCAGCCTGCGTACCATCCCTCCGGAGAGTTCGGTAACACGCGCGCCACGGCGCTGTTCCAGGGCAAAAAATTTCAACAAAGTAAAAGCTCTTTCTACAGCGGTTTTCTTTCCAAGGTTAAAATAGCGGGCGAAGACTTCAAAATTCTGCATCACCGTCAGATCAGGATCAAGTGTGTTGTCCTGCTGGCAGACGCCGATACGGGCTTTTATTTTCCGGTATTGTTTTTTGATGTCCAGCCCGAAAACAAAAATATCGCCGGATGTAATCGGCGAAAAACCATAGATTATTCTGATGGTGGAGGTCTTACCGGCGCCGTTGGGACCAAGAATTCCGAAGCAGGTCCCCTGTTCAACACGGAAAGAAATATCGTTAACCGCCGCAAAAGACCCAAAAGATTTTTTCAGATTTCGGACGGCGATCACCGGCTGGGCTGTATTATTTCCGGACATGATGTTCTCTCTTTACTAAAAAAACTCTATGTTAGTCGTGTGAATCTTGTCAATAAAAAGAAATTTTACATTTTTATGTTTGACGAAACACCTTCCTTCTATTATATTTACTTGCAGATAATATTATTAAATAATCTTAACGTCCCATAATGGAGGATTAAATCATGAGTAAATCAATGGACAAAGGGAAAAAGGACGCCAAGAAAAAACCGGCTAAATCCGTCAAAGAAAAAAAAGAAGCCAAGAAGTTGAAAAAAGCGGCGAAAGCCGGAATGTAAGGTAAACACAAACGACAAATCTTTACGGGCGTCGACTTTCTTTACAGAGCGCACTTTATCCCGCCTCCATGCGGGATAAAGGCATTTTTATTTTCCGGGAAGGTCACCCGCTACGGATTTTACCTCGAAAGACCTGACGAAAAGGATTTCCCATGAAAGTTAAATTTCTCGGAGCGGCCAGAGAAGTCACCGGCTCCTGTTTTATTATCGAAACCGATCAGGCGCGATTCGCCGTTGACTGCGGGATGCATCAGGGCGGTGCGGATGTTGAAACACGCAACTGGGACACTGAAGCCTACGACCCGTCTCATATCGATTTCTTTCTGATCACGCATGCTCACATTGATCATTCGGGATTATTGCCCCGCATGGTGCAGAACGGATTCAAAGGGCCTGTTTACGCAACGGAGCCGACGGGGGAACTGATCAAGATACTGCTTCTGGACAGCGCCCATATCCAGGAAACCGATGCAAAATCGAAGACGAGAAGAATGCAGCGTAACGGCAGGACGGAGAAAAGCGAGCCGCTTTATTCCACGCCGGACGCCGAAGCCGTGTCCCCTTTGATCAAGAAAATAACCTACAATCAGAATTTTACGCCTGCGGCCGGCATCAAAATCAATTTTCAGGACGCCGGCCATATTTTGGGGGCGGCCATCCTGGAATTGTTTATTGAGGAAAACGGCACCTCCACAAAACTTGTTTTCTCCGGCGATATCGGCCGCCGTCATCAGTTGCTCATGGAGGATCCCGTTACGATCAGCGACGCGGACTACCTTTTTATGGAATCCACTTACGGTGATCGCGATCATAAAGGCGAAGAGGACAGTCTCAATGAAATGGCCGAGGCCATTCAGTACAGTTATTCCAGGGGCAAAAAGATCATCATTCCCGCTTTTGCCGTCGAAAGAACGCAAGAGATGCTTTATTCTCTTTATCTGCTGAACATCAAGGGAAAGCTTCCCAAGGATATGCCGGTATATCTCGACAGTCCACTGGCCATCAAATCCACAGAGATATTTCGGCGATACCACTCATACCTGGATGTCGATACGCAAAACATGCTGAAAAAAGGTGAAGATCCTCTGGATCTGCCGCAGCTAAAGTTTTCTTCATCCACAGAGCAATCGATGAAAATCAACGAAATGGAAGGTTCGGCAATCGTTATTTCCGCCTCCGGCATGTGCAACGCCGGAAGAATCAGACACCATCTGCGTCATAATTTGTGGCGACACGGCGCAAGCATTGTGTTCGTTGGTTTTCAGGCGCAGGGAACACCCGGCCGGAAAATCATCGAAGGCGCGAAAAAAATCCGCATTTTCAATGAAGACATCGCCGTCAAGGCCAGAATATGGACGATCGGCGGTTTTTCCGCTCACGCCGGGCAAGGCCAACTTCTGGATTGGCTGGGACATTTTCAGAATAAAAAAATGCCGGTCTTTTTAGTGCACGGCGAAGCCGGAGCGCAGGATACGCTTGCCTCGTTGATCCGTGAACGGCTGGGGTTTGATGTTGCCATTCCCGAATATCTGGAAGAAATCAATATTAAAGCAGGGACACGGCCGCAGGAAGTCAAACGACCGCGTCCGGCCAGACCGCCGCTGGAGATTGCTCCGCTGCTGGCCGATCTGAAAGCGAAGATCGATTACATCAACGCCCGGGTGGACAAAATTCAATCCCTTCCCGAATCCGAGCAGCAGGAAGTGATTCAACTGCTCAGGCAGGTCAATCAAAACATGGATGACATAAAGCCTGATTTGCAGAAGGGATGAAAACGCGATTTTTTCCATTGTCCGGGTTGATAGAACGCGGCTAATCCATGATCTTATAGTTAAAAGAAGCGATGATATGCAGGCGCGAAAGATTATAGATTTCCGGCAGAGGTTCGTAAGGCGCGGCCTCCTGAACGACGCCCAGCGCCCCGTTATCAAGATCGGCTGATCCCGACGATGACACGAGCGTTGCGGCGGCCAGTCTGCCGTCCGCATCAATGGACATTCTGACTACAACATTCCCCTCTTCATTTCGTTCGAAGGACGTCTGCGGGTATTTCCATATCC
>ENA-UPTA01005885-UPTA01005885.1-activated-sludge-metagenome-genome-assembly--contig:-NODE-5885-length-11050-cov-8.537244_pt1 | contig 11050 bp, 9 predicted proteins | sample MGYA00238184_ERZ773361 | MGnify/ENA primary metagenome ERZ773361 (study PRJEB29100, sample SAMN05720205) | activated sludge metagenome | isolation source: anaerobic digester from wastewater...
ATGCTCAGCCGGGCCCCCAGGTCCGAGGAGAGACCGGGCGCATAGGGAAGGAGAAGCATGACGAGGCATTCGACCTCCTCGAACGACCCGATCACCCGCGCCGCCTCGACATAATCGTCGTCAGTCGAGCTGCCCGTGAGATCCACCGGATTGGTGCACGTCGCAATCGAAGAGATGGCGGGCTTCAGCCGCTTGCGGATCATATCCTGCTCGATCCGTGAAAACGTCGGCACCGTGAGGCCGTACTGGAAGCAGAGATCGGTTGCGAGCGCGCCGTGTCCGCCGCTTAAGGTTATGATGCTCACGTTTCCGTGTATCGGGGTCTGATACGCGCTGAGCGATTCGCAGAAGTACATGAGCTCGGAAGGATCCCTGGCTTCCACAATGCCGTTCTGAGACAGAAGTGCGGAAAACACGGTGTAATCCCCTGCAAGGGATGCAGTATGGCTCGAGACCGCCTTTCTTCCTCCGGGGCTCTTTCCCGCCTTGAGCACGACGATCGGCTTCTCGCATTCCCTGGCCTTCAGCAGAAACTCGCGGCCTTCGTCTTCTCTGAACCCCTCGATATACAGGCAGATCACCTTGGTCTTATCATCGTGCTCGAGATATTCCAGCAGGTCGGTTTCGCGGACCACCGCCTTGTTCCCGATGCTCACGGCCAGAGAGAGCCCGACTCCTTCCACGGAGAAGCCGATCATCTGATCCACCAGAAGACCGCCGCTCTGGCTGATGATCGCCACATTTCCCTGCCGGGGGACGCTGATGCGCTCGGGCGCGAAGAAGAAGCTGTCATAGTACGGAGGTGAATAGATGCCCAGGCAGTTCGGCCCGATAAAGGGAAAGTCCGCCTCCTTCGCTATCGAAACGATCTCATTCTGAAGATCTCTGTTCCCCACCTCGGAAAACCCTCCCGAGATGATGGCGGCGCCCTTCACCCCCGCCTCCACGCAGTCCTGGAGAATGCCCGGCACGGCTTCCGCACGCGCCGAGACGATGGCGAGATCGACCACCTCCGGGAGATCCTTGACGCTCGGATAAGCGGACACCCCCTTGAGGATGCCCGCTTTGGGGTTGACCGGATAGGCCTCCACGGGATACCGGTAGAGATTTTTGTAGAAAATGATGTTGGAGGGATGCAGATCATTGTGCAGCGACACCCCGACAACAGCGAGAGATTTCGGTTCGAACAATGGTTTGAGATCCATGACACCCCCTTGGGAACCTCTTGGATACACAATCAATAATACGTTCCCGACGATTTTTTCCCAAGGGCCGGGGCGGTATCGACGACCGTGGATGAGCGGCCGGGAGCCGGATTGCGCTCTCCCCTCCGGTCGGTTCACTGCCTGAGAGGTTCAATGAAGTAATACTGTTTGTGATGATGTGCTTCGTAGTTTTTCAGGGCCAGCTCCGCCTCTTCGCGCGATTGCGTGACGCAGACGATGTACCGGTGCCCGTTGTCGTCCTGCCTCCATAGGGCCCATCTCACACCGGATGGTGATCCGTCTGTTTTCCTGTCCATTCGGACCGCCCGCCTCTTCCGGCGACCGGAACATCCTGTCGCGGCCGCTTGCTCACCGGAGGACTTCCCTCATGAGGGTCTCGTAAACCGGATAACTCGCGCCGATGCACTCGAGGATGGCCTCCTTGGAATAGAGGTGCCCTTTCCCTATTCCGGGACAGCGTGAAGCGACGCCCTTCCACGCGTACAGCGAGCGCATGTTCTGAAACCAGAATGGCCATGTCCTGCACTGAACCGGCCGTACGGGATAAATCGCACATCCGTTTTCGAAGAATATGCATCTTCCATCGTCTGTTTCCTTGATCGCATAGCTCGTTTTGAGGAGATACAGGCACCTTTCCACGAGCACCGGGCGGGGCACCTCGATAAAGGCGGCGATCTGTGTAATCTCATTCTCGTCCACAGAGACCACCCCTGGTTCTCCCGTGCAGCACGCCCCGCATCTCTGACATTCGAACCTGAGGCCGCCATCGAAGAAATACGGTCGCGATTTGAGGCTTTCCAGAAAAGAATCCAGCTTGTTCTCGTACATGTCTTTCATCTCTCACACGGTGCGGCCGGTCTCGCATGGGCATGAATCATACAGCGCCGGTCATGGGATAACGGCATACCATGTCCCCGGTCAAAATACAAAAAAAAGACTTGCCATTTATCCGTATTTTCTATACCACCCATGCAGGATACCAGGAAAGGAGAGCAGCAATGGCATATATTATCACTGATGAATGTATTTGTTGTGGAACGTGCATCGATGAGTGTCCTGTTGAGGCTATCAGCGAGGGTGACGACAAGTATACCATTGACCCTGACCTCTGCACTGATTGTGGAGCATGTTCCGACGCCTGCCCGACGGAAGCCATAGAGCCCGGTGAGTAAGGCGCGCTGAAACAGATTCTGAATTCCGGTAGCGTCCCTGCTGTCCTCACAGCACACGCATCTGTTCATCGAATCCGGGGAATACTGCTCTTTTCGGAGATCGGGTATTCTCCGGATCATCTGTTCATGGCTATTTTATGAGGAGCTTTCTCACATTATCGTTTTTTGAACGGATCGATCACTTCATTCGGCCGGTGCGCCGGCGATCCGTGAATGACGAGATATCGAAAGGTTTTATTCGGGCGGAGCGGAAGAAAAAGCGCTCTCTTCCGCAGCCCGCCGCTTGATTTTTCAAGATCCTTCTCTCATTGGAGACTGACCGTGCACGCCCTTTTTCTGGCAGAGAGGTACGTGCGCCGGTACCTCATTGATGGTGCCCTGTATCCCCGGATGTCTTTCTCGTTATCTCTGAAGAGCTCGTTACTGTTCTTCTTCCTTCCCGGACAGCTTCGACCTGAGAACATTCGACAGGGAAAAGGTGACGACGGTTCTGGGAGAAATGACTATCTCTTCCGCTGTCTTCGGGTTGCGACCCCTCCGTGCAGTCTTCTCTCTGACCTTCCATTTTCCGAATCCGGAAATGCTCACCGGTTCTTTCTTTTCGAGTGTTTCTTTTATGATCTCGATGAACGTCTCCACTCCATCACTGGCTTCTTTCCGGGAAAGTCCTGTGTTGAGAACGATTTCATCAATAATCCCGCTCTTGGTTAACGTAGCCATACTTTCCTCCTTTCATGGACCGCTAACTCGTATAACTATATAATATTATTAATCGCTTATCAAGAGGAAGTCAATAGCCTATTGGATTCAAAGACTCTTTTATGGATCTGTGGATGCCGAAATCCCGCGCCATGATGATGCGGATTCCGGATATGTCCAGGATTCTGAAATCATGGTTGATGCCGCAAGTAAATGAAAATATGTGTATTTTACCCATGGAATCTTCCCGCGCAAGCGGTTCCACCGCCACCTTCCACCCCAGCGAACGGAAATAGGGAACGACCATTTTCAGATCCTGCCAGGTAAAGCATTCGTTCCAGTAATCCTCTTCCGCATCGCCTGTCTGCTCCGGGTTTTCTTTGATGAGTTCATACCTTCCGACACCGGGAGGGAATGTATAAACATTATATTTCCTCATAATCCAGGCTATCGTCATTTCCTCTTTTCGCCTTTAATATATACATAATAGCTCTGGTCAAGGAAGCAAGGGCTCGGACCTCCTCAAGATGTGAAAATCCTTCATCAATGGGACGAGCGCCGGCCCTGGGCAGGCGCTACCGGGAAAATGTTTCGAGCGCTTCCCGCACGTGGGAAAGCGGCGTGAGTTCCATGCCTTTCACGAAGTCCAGGGAATTCCGGTTCGATGCAGGGATCAGCGCATGGGTGAAGCCGGTTCTGAGGGCTTCCTTGATCCTCTGCTCCATGTGGTTCACCGGCCTGATCTCTCCGCCCAGACCGATTTCGCCGATGCAGACGGTCCCTTTTTTCACGGGCCTGTCGAGTGCGCTGGATGCAATGGCCATGACCACCGCCAGGTCGACCGCGGGCTCGGAGACCCGCATGCCTCCGGCGATGTTGACGACCACGTCGGAATGAGACAGGATGAGCCCGGCCCGCTTTTCCAGAACCGCCAGAAGAACGGAGAGACGCGAATGATCGGGACCGATGGAGATGCGCTTGGGCATGCTGTAGTTTGTCCGGCTCACCAGCGACTGGACTTCGACCACGAATGCCCGGCTCCCCTCCACGGTGGCCATCACCGAGCTTCCCGCCACATCGCCTCCCAGGCCGTGGATGAAGATGGAAGAAGGGTCGCTCACCTCGACGAGGCCGGACGACTTCATCTCGAAGACGCCGATCTCACCCGATGTGCCGAACCGGTTCTTGACCGTCCTCAGAATACGATAGACCCCCGAGGCGTCTCCCTCGAAGTACAGCACAGTGTCCACCATATGTTCGAGCATCTTGGGCCCTGCGATCCATCCGTCCTTGGTCACGTGCCCGACCACGAAGACCACGGTGTTCATCCCCTTGGCGACCTCCATGAGAATGCCGGCCCCTTCACGGATCTGTGACACGCTGCCCGGCGGGGCGTCCACCTGCGAGGAAAACACCGACTGTATGGAATCGACGATCACGACATCCGGCCTGATGGCCGCTATCTGCTGTCTGATCTCCTCGAGCACCACCTCGGGATAGATGAGGATGCCGTCGGAGACGATGCCCAGGCGCTCGCTTCTCAACTTGATCTGCACGGCGGACTCCTCGCCGCTCACATACAGGACGCTCGAGCCGGAGGCGGCGAGATTGTGCGCCATCTGGAGCATGATGGTGGATTTCCCGATTCCCGGATCTCCGCCGATGAGCACGAGGGAGCATTCCACGACACCTCCGCCCAGGACACGGTCGAGCTCGCCGATGCCGCACTTCTTTCTCGTGGAAGATGCGGAGACGATCTCGCACAGAGGTACGGGAGCGCCGTTTCTCGTCCGGGCCGCCTGAATGCTCCTGGCTTCCTGGAGCATGTCCTCAAAAAGGGTGTTCCACTCTCCACACTGTGCGCATTTTCCCATCCACTGGGAATGAACCTGTCCGCAGGAAGAACAGCGGTAAATCCGTCTCTGCTTCGCCATTACTGCTGCGTCACCCTGAGCACTTCCTCGATGGTGGTTATTCCGTCCTCGACTTTCCTGGCGCCGTCCTGTCTCAGGGTGTGGAGACCCTCACCGACGGCCACGTTCTTGATGACATTGGAGTCCGACGACTTGAGAATAGTGCTTCTGATGGCATCGCTCATGAAAAGGATCTCGTATATGCCGGTCCTGCCCTTGTACCCGGTGCCTATGCACTCGCTGCAGCCGGCTCCGCGGTGAAGATATCCGTCTCTGTCGAGCATGTCCTTGGAAAGGCCGATTTCCAGGAGGCTCTCGTCTTCCGGGAAGTATTCCTGTTTGCACGACGGGCAGATCTTGCGCACGAGCCGCTGGGCGAGTATGGCGTTCACGGAGGAGGTCACGAGGAAGGGTTCGATGCCCATGTCGATGAGCCTCGTCACAGCGCTGGCAGAATCGTTGGTGTGCAGGGTGGAGAATACGAGGTGGCCGGTGAGAGCCGCCTGGATGGCGATCTCCGCGGTCTCGAGGTCGCGGATCTCGCCCACGAGAATCACGTCCGGGTCCTGCCTGACAATGGATCGGAGGCCCGAGGCGAAGGTGAGCCCGACCTTGGTGTTCACCGGGATCTGGCCGATGCCCTTGAGCTGGTATTCGATGGGGTCTTCGATGGTGAGAATGTTCTTGTCCGGCGAGTTGATCCTGCTCAGCATGGAGTAGAGGCTGGTGGTCTTTCCCGATCCGGTTGGCCCGGTTACCAGGATGATGCCGTGCTCCTGCTTAATGAGCCGCTCGATCCTCGCCAGGTCGTCCGGATAGAAGCCGAGCTCCTCCAGGCCGTAGAGCACGCTCGATTTGTCGAGGATTCGCATGACCACCCGTTCGCCGTTGACGGTGGGCACCACCGAGATTCTCAGATCGACCGAGTGATCGCCCAGCTTAATGCCGATCCTGCCGTCCTGAGGGAGTCTTTTCTCGGCAATATTGAGCGACGCCATAACCTTGATGCGTGAGACCACGGCCGAGTGGACCCTCTTGGGCAGGGTGAGCACATCATGGAGAATGCCGTCGATGCGGTACCTCACCTTGACATCCGTCTGGTAGGGCTCGACGTGAATGTCTGACGCCCGCTCGCGGAAGGCCTGAACCATGAGCCGGTTGACCATGCGGATAATGGGCGCCTCGGTCTCCATTACGGTGATGTCCTGGATGCTTTCGAGGTCTTTGAGGATTTCGTCTTCCTCCTCCTCGATATCCTCCATGATGTCCTTGGCGCTCTCCTCCTTCATCTCCACAAGCCTGTTGATGGCCTGGAGAATCTCCTGCTTGGGCGCGAGCACCCGGGTGATTTCGCGTATGTTGAGGATCTTCGCGATGTCGAACAGGGGCTCCTGATCGGTCGGGTCGTTCACGGCCACTTCCATCATGTCTGCGTTGAGCTTGACCGGCACCATGGTGTACTTGCGCAGGAATGTAATAGGAAGAACATCGATGATGGAAGGATCCACCTCGATCTCGTCGATCTTGTTCATGAGCGGGATGTTCCACAGCCTGGCAAGGGCCTTGAGGATGTCCTGGTCGCTCAGTACCCCGGACGAGAGCAGGGCGTCGTGGAGCGGCAGCGCTTTTTCCCTCTGGAGCGTCCTGGCCTTGTCCAGACCGGAATCATCCACGAGCTGCATGTCGACGAGAACCTGCTCAAGGCTCTGGATTTTCATCTTTCACATCCTTCTTTCTGCCCTTCATCTCATCGTTATGCTTCCTGCTCATCTCTCCGTACTTCTTCCGGTAGAGGTCCTCGGCCTTCTGCTCGGTGTCGATGATCTGAGGAGTGAGGAAGATGTAGAGGTTGGTCTTCTCGTACTTTTTCGTCTTTGATTTGAAGAGATAGCCCAGGAGCGGGATCCTGCCCAGCAGCGGGACACGGTTTTCTCCAAAGGTCACGGAATCGCCGATGAGCCCGCCGATCACCATGGTCGCCCCGTCCTTGACGGTCACGGTGGTCTTGGCCGAGCGCTTCAGCGTCGTGGGCGCGAACTCGTCGGCGCCCTGCCCTGCCACCAGGCTGGTGTTTTCCTGGAACAGCTCGAGCCGCACCCATCCCTGCTGGTTGATCTGGGGGGTAAACTTGAGCATCACGCCCACATCGCGATAGTCATATGTCCGGATGGTCCGGTCGATGTTCGTAGTGTCCGTGTCTTCCCGGGTGACATACGGCACGTTGGCGCCCACCGTTATCTCGGCCTCCTTGTTGTCGAGGGTGATGATCTGGGGGGTCGAGAGGATGTTCACCTTGGTGTCCTGAGCCATGGCATTGATGAACGAGGTCATGTTCGGGAAGGTGATCTCGGTGCCGTTTCTGTTGATGGTGATGGCATCCCCCACCACGCCGAACAACGCGCCCGAAGGGAGATCGCTCAGGTTGGTGATGAAATTGCTGCCGGTCCTGCCGAAGACGCCGCCGGTGCGTTCGCCGCCGTCGTAGGTGAAGTCTTCGAACGCAGACCACTCCACTCCCACCTTGAAATCCTCGTTGGTGTTGACCTCCATGATGATGGCCTTCACGTATACCTGCTTCCGGGGAATGTCGAGATACTTGATGGTCTCGAGGATGCTCTGGTACGCATCCGGGTTCGCGTAGACGATCAGCGAGTTGGTCTCCTTGTCAAAGGAGATCTTGAAATCCTTCTGCTGCGAAGAGCTGAAGCCGCCCCTCGCACCCGGAACCCCCTCGGGCGAAATGGCCGCGGAGGCCTTATCCGGGGCCGGCATGTCCGTCAGGACCTTTGCCAGGTCCTCGGCGTTGGCATACTGCAGATAATACACATGAATATCTTCCTTGCCCGACGGAGTGGGGATATCGAGCTTCTTGATGAGTGAAGCGATCTCCGTCATTTCAATGGCGGATGCGAGCACGATGAGAGAGTTTGTCCGCTCGTACGGAATGATCTTGGCAGAACTCCGCTGCGAAACGGCGCCCTGAGTCCGGGCGCTCCTGATCCTCTGCGCTCTGTCCGTGCTGTCCTCCGAGAGAATGTCTCCCAGCTTCGTGCTCAGATCGATCGCCGAGGCGTAGGAGAGAGAGAAGATGCGGAATTCCTGCCCGAACCCCGACTTGTCGATGATATCGAGTATCTCGGTAATTTTTTTGATATTGGACCGCGTGTCTGTGATGATGAGCACGTTGCTCTGAGGGTATGCCAGCAGCTGCGAGCTCCCCCGGGAGAGAAGCGGGGTGAAGAGCGTCTTCATGTCATTGGCGTCTACATGCTTGAGCTGAATGATCTGGGTTACCAGAACGTCTTCTCTCTTCTGCGGGGAACCCGTTACGGTATCAAGACTTTTGGTGATCGCATCCGCAGCCCTGACGATCTTGGTCACACCACCGTTGGTGACCGTACCGTAGCCGTTGACGTCGAGCACGCTCAAGAACACCTGATATGCTTCATCCAATGACATTTTTCGCGGCGATATGACGGTTACCTTTCCGGCAACCTTGTCGTCCAGGATGAAGTTTTTTCCGGTAATGTCCGCGATGAACTTGACGAAGACCTTGATATCGACACCGTCGAAGTCCATAGTGACGTACTGCTTGCCGTCCTGCGTCTCCGTGCCCGCCTCCTCTGTTCCCGGAATCTGCCTGGGCTGGTCGGTCCGGGCAGGCTGTGACGGCAAGCCCTGCGGCACCGAAGGTCTGCCCTGGGTGTCCGGGCTTATTCTCTGAGGGCCCCGGGCCCTTCGCTGCTCATCAGGCGGCGGGAGCATGTCCTCAGGCTCAACCGAACCGGAATCGATCATAGGGAATGCAGTTCCGGGCGCTTGCGCCGGGGCTTCCCGGGGTGGTCCCTGCGCCTCCGGAAGAGAAAGGGTCTCCTCAGAGGGCCTCTGAGGAGCCTGCCCCTGCATCAGCCGCGCTCCCCAGGCCCCGGAAGAGCCGAGCAGGAGCGCAATTGCTATAGTGAAAAAAACTATATGTCGAGTGATCATTCTTCCCCCTTGTGCGTTACTGCGCACCCACGATTTCATCGAAAGCCCCGACACCTTTCAGGACGAGCAGGTCAGGGTCCCGGGCAGCCCAGGCTCTTGCCTCGGGGCTCATGGTGCACGCTGTTTTCAGATATGAGACGGCCTGGCCGCTGTCGCCGAGCCGTGCAAATGCACATGCCAGATTGTATACGGGCTCCACGGAGTCTTGAGACAGAGATCTCGACTGTCTGAAGTAGTTGACAGCCTTCTCCGGCTGGCCCTTGGCGAGCATGACGATGCCGATATTGTTCAGCAGCCGGGCGTCTCGTTTGAAAAACCGCAGCGCCTGCGTATAGGTCATCAGCGCTTTGTCGTATTCCTGTGTCTGATAGTACCGCTCCCCTTGCCTGAGATAATCTTCCACGTCTTCCAGCGAATCACTTTCATCCGGATTCTGCAGAGCCCCCGCAGGCAGCCTGCCCGCGGCCTGAGCATCCTTCCCCCCGTTGTCAGCCGGCAGGGCCTCCGGAATGCGCTTTCCGTTCTCCGCTGTCCGAGCCCCTGCATACGAAGTGTTCCCGGAAGCCGTATCCCCCGCCTTCCCTGAAATCATGACCGCCGTGAGGGCTCCTGCCGAGAAGAGGATGCAGACGACCACCGCTATCACGAGCATCCGGCGGACCCTGTTCCTCGAAGACGCGCCGGCGTCTCCGGAAAGGAGAAGCCGCGAATCCTTCTGCCCCTGAATCCTCCGGAGAGCATCATATATGGAGCTCATTTCATCCCTTTTTCGATGATATCGAAAAGCATCAGCGTTTCCTCGCCCGCGATCCCGTCTCTGTTCAGGCCGAAGTCTTCCTGCATCCGTTCCACTGCGGCGGCTGTGTCGATGTCATAGAAACCGTCCGGGTCGATCGGGTACCCCATATGCGCCAGGATGCTCTGTATTCTTTCGACGCCGGGGCCGGAATCTCCCCTGGTGTAGTATTCGTCATCCGACCCCAATGCATAGGTAAGGATGATATTCCACTTATACAGTGACCTGAACTCCTTCATGGGTATTTCGACAAAGGCTCGCTCTTTTCCGAGCACGCGCACGAAATCATCAGTTGCGTATACCAGAACCACATACCCCTTTTCAACAGAGGCAATGGAAGGCCTGGTGATGTATTTCAGGCAGGCGGGCTCGGGATGAAGGTTCAGGGTCTCGGGGCCGGCCAGCCCGTCTGCGACGGTGGCCAGTATCTCCAACGCACCCACGTAATCCGGGATCACATACTGATCGGGCGAAACCGGGATGATCGCCTCGCCGTCGTCCGCCTTTGGCACCTCGCGATCAGTGGCCACGATCGGCGGGGCGATATAATCGGAGAACTCTGAAAAGAGGCTCGGCCATACAACGGCCATCACGACAACCGCGGCCGCAATGAGAGACGCCGGGACCAGAAGCATTTTACGGGCGGGCTCGCTGCCGTAGTTTCCCTTCAGCTCGTCCTGAGCCTCGGCGACGATCGATCCGGTAATTTTTTTCCTGCCCTTGAGGTACGCGATGAGAAGAGACCGCTCGGCGATCGCGTTCACCCTTCGAGGCAGGCCTCCGGAATACCGGTAGATCTTCCACAGCGCTCCAAGGGTGAAAATATCGCTTCTGAACGCTCCCGAAACCTCCAGCCGGTGGCGGAGATAGTCCGCAGTTTCGGAACGAGTCAGAGGCCACAAATGGTACCTGAGGACGATGCGGTCGTTTATCTGCCTCAGATTCGTGGACTGGAGCATTTTGACCAGTTCGGGCTGGCCGATCATGATGATCTGCAGGAGCTTTTCCTTCTCGGTCTCCAGGTTTGAGAGCAGTCTTATCTGCTCCAGGACCTCAGGCGTGAGGTTCTGGCACTCGTCGATGATCAGCACCGCGTTCTCCCCTTGCACGAAGACATCGATGAGAAAGTCGTAGAGCTGATCGAGCAGCTCCTTGCGGGATGACGATGAGCAACTGATGCCGAAGTCCTGATTGATGGCCTGCAGCAGCTCCACATCGGACAGGGAGGGATTGAGTATCAGGGCGGTGCGGGTCTTC
>ENA-UPTA01005888-UPTA01005888.1-activated-sludge-metagenome-genome-assembly--contig:-NODE-5888-length-11047-cov-6.321689_pt1 | contig 11047 bp, 13 predicted proteins | sample MGYA00238184_ERZ773361 | MGnify/ENA primary metagenome ERZ773361 (study PRJEB29100, sample SAMN05720205) | activated sludge metagenome | isolation source: anaerobic digester from wastewater...
TCCTATACCTACTACATCGTGGATTATTCGCGGGGAGCCATTACCGTACAGCCGAAAGCAGGAAACTGAAACGGATTTTTTACGGGGCGATATTACCGCACATGTCCCCGATATATTTTTTTATACAAAACGGTACACACTATGCAGCGGGAAATTATTTTTGAAAAAATAAACACCTTTATTTCCGAACTGAAGGCGCGGAATATATCGAAGGTGGCCTTCGCACACATCAGCGAACTGAGACCGGTTCAGACGGAAAAGGGACTTCTGAACCTTGTGCCCATGAAAAAAATCGAAGTCCTGGGATACAGGGACTCCACGATCTACAAGTTCGTTATTGAGGATAAAGATCCTGAGTCCCTGAAGAATATCTTCACCGCACAGGGCATTGAAGTAACAGTGAGAAACCGCAATATTACCTGACCGGCAGCATCTCCGGCAAGGCAGTGACAGGGGAGAGGGATTACATGGATACAGTTCTTGATATTGAATCACTGAACGTAAGCTTCAGAACGCGCGAGTCAAAGAATTTCGCGGTACGGGATGTATCGTTCTCCCTGAAAAAGGGTGAAACCCTTGGTCTTGTGGGAGAATCAGGATGCGGCAAGTCTGTCACGGCGTTTTCTGTTCTCAGGCTGATATCGCCCCCCGGAATAATTGATTCCGGGAAAATACTGTATGGAGGCCGGGACCTTCTCTCGCTGAAGGAGGAGGAGATGCGGAAATACCGTGGTGGTGAAATTGCCATGATTTTCCAGGAGCCCATGACCTCCCTGAACCCCGTATTCCGGATCGGATACCAGATATCCGAAGCGATACGCCTCCATCTGAAGAAAAGCCGCGACGAGGCGAAAGATATCGCGATTGACCTGCTCCGGCAGGTGGGTATACCCAACGCGGATAAACGGTACAATTCATATCCCCATGAACTTTCCGGCGGCATGCGTCAGCGCGTCATGATCGCCATGGCCCTGTCGGCAGAACCGGAGGTATTGATCGCGGACGAACCCACCACGGCCCTGGATGTTACCATTCAGGCGCAGATACTTGATCTCCTTCTTTCACTTCAGGAAACACGGCACATGTCCCTCATGCTCATCACCCATGACCTCGGCATTGTGGCGAATGTCGCTGATACCGTGGCAATTATGTATGCCGGCGAGATCGTGGAGTACGGCTCAATCAGGCAGATTTACGAAAATCCGCTCCATCCCTACACCGTGGGTCTTTTCGAAGCGATACCTTCGATCGGTACTGAAACAAGGCGCATGAAGACAATTCCCGGCATGGTACCAACCATCACGGAAACACCTTCAGGATGCGTATTCCATCCGCGCTGCAGCCGGGGCGACAGTGAATGCCTGTCAAAAAGAATTCCATTAATTGAAAAAAACAGCGGTCAGATGGTCCGCTGCATTAAAGTATAAAATGGTGCCGCACGTCGATAATGCGACATAATACGGATTTTAAACGCAGAAAAGGACTGGAAACCAGTCCTTTTCTCTACATATTGTATGCAGATCTGCTATTTAGTATGCAAGGTTAATATGATAAGTCTTCTTAACCGCATCAAGGATTGTCGGTACAAAAGACGGGTTCTCCTTCTGCAGGCTTCCAAGGAGGTTCATTATTTCACCCCTTGTGAGAACAACGTCATAGTGTTCACATGTCTGAAGACTTTTCTTTCCGCAAATTTCCTTGTTGATGCAATCCTTACAAATACTGTTTTTCATGTATTTCCTCCTGTAAAAGGTCCGTTTTCTTCACATCGTCTCAAAATCGATGCTATTACAATACAGGTATATAATGCAATTTACGTGCCATTTGGATATTACAGGCTAACATGGAAGGATATATTAAAAAAAACATCCCATTTGCATGTTTTTTTTAAATAAATTCAATAAAAAACTCTGGCTGATGTTCTGCTTTTTAAAGTTTTTCACTTTTCAGGCTGTCTGCGGCCTGTTTTTGGTAAACATTTTCCTTTTTTTGTTCTCCCAAACCCGTGATGATAATCCTCCACTGTTGAAAATTAATGAATTTGTATCACTTTTGCAACACTTTATATATCGTAATTTCTCTGCAGATTTTTGTATGACAGCGCCTCCAACACATGCTGTTTGCCGATAGTTTCCCACTCATCAAGATCAGCGATGGTCCTTGCCACCTTCAATATCCTGAAAAAACCTCTCGCCGAAAGGTGCATTCGCGTGAGAGCCGACTCCAGTACTTTTTCCGTTTCAGCGTCAACGGCGCAATACTGTTTCACTTCATCGTTATTCATTCTGGAATTGTATCTGGTTTTACTCCCGGAAAATCGGCTCTCCTGAAAGGCCCTTGCCCGTGTCACCCTTTTGCGTATATCCTCGGAACGTTCCTCTTTTCCTCCTGCCAGCAGATCGCCGTATGGTACCCGGCCCATCAGTACCTCCATGTCGATCCTGTCCAGTATCGGCCCCGATATCTTCTGGAAATAACTGCGCACCTTCTGCTCTGAACACCGGCAGGGTATTTCCCGGTCAAAATAGTATCCGCACTGGCATGGATTGCTTGACGCCACAAGCATGAAATCAGCGGGAAACGACACCGTCCCCGAAGCCCTGGAGATGGTAATTTCGCAGTTTTCCAGAGGCTGCCGCAGGGCCTGGAGCACATTGTTCTGGAACTCAACGAATTCATCTAAAAACAGCACGCCGTTGTGGGCCAGTGATATTTCACCTACCGAGGGAACTCTCCCGCCTCCCACAAGGGCCACATCAGAGGCGGTATGATGAGGGGCGCGGAGCGGGGGGCGCCTGACAAGCCCCTGCCCCTCACGGAGCGTGCCCCCCACTGAATGAATCATGGTGGTGGATATCGCCTGTTCACGGGTAAGTTCCGGAAGCACCGAAAGTATCCTCTTTGCAAGCATCGTTTTCCCTGATCCCGGCGGTCCGTAAAGGAGAATATTGTGATGCCCGGCAGCGGCGATTTCTATGGCCCGTTTTGCCGTTTCCTGGCCCCGGACCTCACTGAAATTATGCCCGCTGCCATATTCCTCAGGTTGATACTTTTCCGCTTTGCAGATTTCCGCATCTCCGCGGAAGACATCGAGCACATCACGTATCTTTTTTACCGGGTACACCTCCAAACCCTCCACTTCCGCCGCTTCCATCCTGTTTTCATAGGGAACAATCATTTTTTTGTATCCTCCCCTGAAAAGCGCAATGGCCATACATATCACCCCCTGCACCGGCTTCACCCTTCCGTCAAGGGCAAGCTCCCCCACCATGGGTATCAGTTCATCGTCATCATCCCCCTGCCCCGTGGACTTCAGAATTGAAATCGCAATGGGAAGATCATAGTTTACCCCCTGCTTCCTGAATCCTGCCGGGGCAAGATTTACCACATAGTTTTTCGGCGGAAACTCGAATCCGGAATTCTCCAGGGCAGACCGGATGCGGTCTTTGGATTCCTTTATGGTAGAATCCGGCAGGCCCACAATGGCAAATCCCGGGAGACCGCTGATGATATCGACCTCAACCTCAACCACATAGGCATCAATACCATTCACTGCACATGAAATACCCCTGGATATCATAGTTCCTCCGTTATATTGTTCTCAGAATACCCGCCGGCATCCGGCTACCGCACATTCCGGAACCGCATACACTGCCCGATAATTAATACGACTCAGGGCATGGTTTTTTACATTTTTTTATACACACTCCTGAAAATTTCAATGTGATGCGGAAGTTTCACAGAGGATTTCCCTGTTCACAATGCCGACAGTATTTTTTGTTGACTTTTAATTCTTCCTGATATAATTTTCATCTGTTATAAACGATCATCTTCATTCAATCCAGGAGCTATACTATGAAAATCTACAAAGCTTCATTTGTAGCATGTATTGTATTATTCAGTATTTTCTTCATACTTCATGATTCACAGGCGCAATCATCAATACGCGATACCATGAGAAAACAACTCCAGATGCAGCGTGACCAGGACTCCCAGGCTGTGGAAAAAGCCAGGGCGCAGCTGCGGGACATCCAGAAAATGATTCGGGAAAAGAACCTGCGATTCAGAGCGGAAATGACAGAAGCCCTCAAACAGCGGATTCAGGACATCACCGGATTAAAAGCCCCTTCCCGGCTTTCATCTGACGCGAAAAGGCAGACTATCAATGGCGAAAAAGCACTGAGCAGATTTGTAAAAAAGAGAAAGGGAAGCGGCAACCGCAACGTAAAGGGCGGGTTCATGTCCCTTTCTGAAGATGAAGACCTCTGGTATAAGCCGGCGGAAGAAATGGACTTCGATGACATTTACGACCTTCCCGCAAACGACGATATATACAGCAGAAGGGAAAGCGATAATATTTACAATCGCCGGAAACAGCAGCAGGAAGAAAGAATAGTTGAACCCAAAAAGGAAGAAAAGGTTCCTGAGCGGAAACAGCCTGAAAAAAAACAGCCTGAAGCTCCGAGCAGCGACAGCCAGGACCTTGCATACCTCGCGAATCCTACACTTGCGGCATTTAACTGGAAAGATAAAAACAGGGTGACTCCCGTCCGCCACCAGAACACATGCGGAAGCTGCTGGGCGTTTACCACGATTTCGCTGCTTGAGGCCAGCTACAAGATACAGCAGAACAAGGATCTTGACTTCTCCGAACAGCAGATTGTGGACTGTGCGCGGGGCAACAACGGACAGCGTGCGGGGAGCTGTAACGGAGGGTGGTACGGAAACGCCTTCGAATCGCTTCAGCGGAGAGGCGCGTGGCTGGAAAAAAATGCCCCGTACCGCAACAAGGATTCAGTGTGTCCCGGACTTACCTCGACCCCGTACAGGGTTGTCTCGTGGGGATATATCCGCCCTGACGGAGGCGCCCCCACAGTAGCGGAGATGAAAAAAGCCCTAACCAAGTATGGCCCCATTGCCACCACGGTCAAGGTCACGCCGCCATTCCAGGCTTATGCAGGAGGAGTATTTGATGAGCATGTCCGCCTCAATGCTCCCAACGATGTCAATCACGCCGTCGTAGTCGTGGGATGGGACGACAGGAAAGGAAGCCGCGGTTCATGGCTGCTGAGAAACTCCTGGGGAACCCAGTGGGGCGAGCAGGGATATATGTGGATTGAATACGGATGCAACGGTATAGGATACGGAGCTGCCTGGGCAGTTGCGGAAGTCCAGTAATAAATGGTTAACGGAGATTATGAATATGAAATATTTGAGCACGATTATCTGTTGTGCGGCAGTTATTGCTGCAGGCATAACATTTTCTGCCTGTAAGTCGACAGCGGTGGATCTTTCAAACTGCGAACGGGTACTTGTTGACGACAACAACAATCAGGACGTCACGGTGCATAAAAATAAAATGCTTTGTGTGAAGCTGAAGGCACAGCTCGGTACCGGATACGGATGGTCAGTTGCGGGAACAGGGGATATTCTCTCTTTACAGGGGCAGCCCGATACAGAACCGGCTGCAAAAAACCTTCCCGGAGGAGCAGAACATCAGGTGTTCAGGTTTTCCGCGGTAAAAGCCGGATCGGGCAATCTTGAGCTTCATTATATCCGTCCATGGCTTAAGAATGAGCCCCCTGCTAAAAAATTTAAAGTAAAAGTAACGGTTGTTGAATAATATTTACAGACGAAATAACAGTACCGGGAATCCCCCTGTATCCAGGGATACGGATTCCCGGTATACTATCTTCACCGGCGCATCATGAATAAAAAATTCCTTTTTTTTATAATTATTACTTCAATTACGGTGTTTATTTCAGTCCGCTATACCGCTGACCTGAAAAAGTTTTATATTGAAACCTGGTATCTGCATATAAAAAAAATCACCCCGGAAACAGCTCTTAAAAAAGCCAGACTGCTGTACAAAAAGAAGGAATACACAGAACTCATGGATTTCTGCAGCAACATGATGCTGCTGTATCCTGAAAACAGGGAGTTTCGCGGCCTTGCGGGAATGACCAGCTTAAAGCTGGGTAACCATCTGGCCGGTGCACAGCTTTTATTGTCATCAATCGAAAACCCCCTTGAGAGCCCGGAGCTGTTTAAAAAAGTCATTGTTATTCTTTTTAAAGAAAAACATTACGGCGACATTACCGCTGCGCTGTCAGAATACCCTGTTCATCATGACACAGGGCTCCTGTATATATACGGCGTGTCCCTCCTCAGTCAGGGGGAAGTACAGAAAGGACTGCGTTATCTTCAGCAATCGGAGGAACGGGGAAATATTAATTACGAGGTCTACTACTATCTCGGGTTTGCCCATCACAGGCTTGGAAATACTGAAAAAGCCAGGGAGCACCTTGAAGAGGCTCTCAGGCTTAATCCCCTGGACAATAAAACAAGAAAACTCCTTGTCGCAACGTACTCCAAACTGAAACAGTATAAAAAAGCAGAACGCCTGCTTCGCAGGGGCATGTGAAAAATATTACGGGGTGATAGTATCTTTTTTCAAAAAAAACATGAACAACCGCAGCTTACTTCCGGGACCCGGCGGTATTATAAATCCCTTACCGGTCCGGAGGGTCCCCGCAGGAATGACGCTGCTGACCACATTCTCTCCCTGGATGCGGAGACGATACACACTGTGCTGCAGGTCCTTGGGGGAGAAGATGAAGCTGTCAGAGCTGCCGCGATCGCTTCACTGGGAAAAGCCGGGGCACGCCATTTCCCCGCGCTTATCAGTGTCATGGAAATAGACGACCCCGCGGCACAGGGCATCGCGGAAAAAATCCTTGCCCATGTTGCTGGTTCCGACGCCCTCCCGGATGCCGTCAATGCATTCCGCAGCTCCTCCGTTCGGGGCAGGAAAGCTGCACAGCAATTCTGTATCCGTTCAGGAAGCAACGCATTCCCCCTGCTGCTCCATGCCCTTAACGATGACGATGTGAACGCACGGCGGATCGCCGCTGAAACCCTTGGTGCTCTCGGAGAAAAACGTGCGGTACCGTATCTGATATCAGCCCTCAGTGACCATGCACCTGAAGTGGCAGAAGGCGCCGCATGGGCCCTGGAGGAGATCGGCCCCCCTGCTCTCGGAAAACTGAAGGCGGAGCTCAATGGTCCCGACAAAGACCTGAGCGCGAAGGCCCTTGCAATAATTATCGCAATCGGCAGCCCCCGCTCAATTACTGATATCATCGAATCCCTTCACAGCAGCGATCTGAACATTCGATGGAAAGCTGCTGATGCGCTGGGGCCTCTCGGCGACCCGAAAGCAATTAATCCCCTCATAGAGTGCCTCCGGGACCGTGACCGCGACATGCGCAGGATTGCATCATCATCCCTCGCGGAGATCGGGAAACCGGCAATTCCTTCACTTATCACTACACTTTTTGACAGATCATCCTTCGCCCGTGACGGAGCACGAAGCGCCCTTGCGGACATAGGCAGTGACGCGGTCCCGGACCTCATCAAGACATTGAAAAAGTCGAATCCCGCGGAACAGGAAAGGATACTGTTTCTCCTTGAGGAAATGGCGGACAAATCAGTTGATATACTGATTAAAAAAGCCCATGACCCGGACCCTTTTATTCGATCAGAAATTATCCGGATCCTCGGAAAAACCGGCAACGAGGAGATTGTCAGCTATTTAACAAAGGCGATGCGGGACCCGGACCGGGACGTCCGTCTTGCCGCCGCCATGGCCCTGGGCAATTATGGAAAATCCGTGATCGGCGCGGTATTGAAGTTCGCTGAAAAAAACCAGGACCACAGCCTTTACGAGGTGTCACTTGTGCTGAACAGGGTATGCTCCCAAAATTCCCCGGAAATAATTGAAGCCCTGCAGAACAAATTCCCGGAAGTAAGGAGAATCGCTGCAAGAGCCCTGGGAACCGCCAAGTCAGTGAGCGCGGTACCGTTCCTCATTGAACGGCTCACCGACGAGAGCAAACTTGTGCGTGAATCCTCCGCATGGGCCTTAGGTGAAATAGGAGATCCCCGGGCAGTGGAACCTCTTGTTCGGGAACTTCGCGATCATGCACAGCAGGAACAGTCACCGGGAATAATGTGGGCCGTTGCGAAATTTACCGGCGGCGCTGCGGGTCCGCTCCTTATCGACGCCCTGGAGGACAGCGCTGACTATGTCCGCGTCCGCGCCGCAACCGCCCTTGGAATGCTGCGCGAGACCCGTGCGGTTGAAAAGCTCATCGCCCTCATGTCGGACGCTTCGGTTGAGGTGCGGAAGGCCGCCGCCACAGCCCTCGGCAATATCGGCAGCAGCGGCGCGGAACAGCATCTGGTTCAGGCAATGGAAAATTCCTCCGGCGATGAATGGAACACAATGCGGAACGCATTGATCACCCTCAGGAAAAAAGGCCAGGACCAGTCATGCATAGTCCCACCCTGGAAGAAATAGCCCACCTTGAAGAAATCAGGCGACTCCACGCGGAAATTCGCGGCACCATTGAAGAGCGGCTGAAATTTTTCCGGACCATACTGGATCGCGGCAGCAGCAGGGAACTGTTCATGGAACTCGTATTCTGCCTCCTTACGCCCCAGTCAAAAGCACGGCAGAGCGGCCGCGCGCTGCAGCGTCTCCTTGACGGCGACTGCCTGTTCTGCGGGGAATATGATGAGATACGAGCGCGTCTCAATATCGTCCGGTTCCGAAACAAAAAAGCGGCTTACATCCTGGAAGCCCGTGAAATGTTCTGCAGCGATAACGGCGTAGATTTTCGGAAGTACATTGAAGGGTTCGCATCGGTTCCTGAATTGCGCCGGGACATTGCCGGGAGGGTGAAAGGAATCGGCTTCAAAGAGGCCAGCCACTTTCTGCGGAACATTGGCCTTGGCCGCGATATCGCGATTCTTGACCGTCACATACTAAAAAACCTCGCAAAGCTGGGGGTGATAAAATCCGTCCCTTCGGCCATGACGAACCGGCATTACCTGGAAATTGAATCTGCCATGAAGGACTTTTCCCGCAACTCCGGCATTCCCCTGGACCATCTCGATTTTGTGCTCTGGTACCGTGAAACACGGGATATCTTCAAGTAAGGACACAGCGAATTTCACGCGGTGAGGGTGATAATTATTTCCCGGTGCCGGGGATACCGGCGGAGAAGCGTCTCCCTGTCACCCATTTCGAAATCCTCAAAGGCGAATCCAGGCGCCACGGCACACCCCACAAGACTGTACGCCCCGCCCCCTTCCACTGACGCGCCGAACCACCATCCCCGAGGCACCACCGCCTGAAACACGCCTCCTTCACTGGTACCAAGCACAAAGGAGTCATATTCCCCTTCTTCCGATATCATGTGGACCCTGATGTCCGCTCCGGTGAAAAAATACCACAGTTCGTCGGATTTCAGGCGATGCAGACGTGAGACCTCTCCCCGGGGCAGCAGAAAATAGATGGATGTTGCACAGGCACGGGGGCCCGTAAACCTGCCGGGAAGGCTTTCCCGTTGAATCATCTCATCAGACCTGTACACTTCCCGGTAATATCCCCCCTCAGGGTGAGGTTCGAGGGAAAGTTTTTCAATCCAGGAGGACATCTCATTATTCATAGCACCTTCTTTTTCATATACAGTATGTACGATGCTCTTATACCGCAATCAACACCATGTAAAGGATTATTATTGATGTGCTCCTTCCGTGAATAAAAAAAATCTTAATCGTTAAAGAATTTTCTTTACACCACACAAAGGGTTTTGTACTTTGTTTTGTCGTAACGACATATTTCGGGGCGTGGCGCAGCCCGGTTAGCGCACATGACTGGGGGTCATGGGGTCGGAGGTTCAAATCCTCTCGCCCCGAAATTATAACTCCTGAACTTTTCAGGGGTTACGGAAACTACCAGAAGACTGGCGTTTCTCAAAATCATTAAATGTCAGATAAATGTAAGTTGAATCTGACAGGGAGGTTTGAGAAATGACCGGTTTTTCTATTTATACCCGCACACGTAAAAACGGCAAGGCCGTATTTTATGCCCGCTTTAAAAAACCAGATGGAAGCTACACCACAGCAATATCCAAAGGATGCACCACGAAAAGGGACGCAGAAACAGGCGCGGGGAACTCCTGGCGATCCAATTAAAAAACGTAAAGACCGGATACCTTGAAATACAAAAGACATGTGACACTGAATTGTCACGTCTTACCACAACGACATAAAACGGGAAGCACCGGAATGTAGTATTGAAAAAACCATTGACATTACAGCTTAAAGGCGGTATATTTCATTATGACAGGAAAAGAAGTCATTGACCTATTACAGAGTAAAGGCTGGAAACTGGACCGGATAAAGGGATCACATTATATAATGGTGAAAGGTAAAAAGACCCTTTCTGTTCCTGTTCACAGTAAGAAGGATTTACCCACAGGGTTATTAAATAAACTTTTAAAAGAAGGCGGTCTAAAGTGATAGCATACCCGGCAAATATTCAATACTCAAAAGATGATAATTGCTTTCTGGTCGAATTTCCAGACCTTCCCGGCTGCCTTACATACGGTGACACGCTGGAAGAGGCAAAAGAAAACGCACGGGAGGCCCTTTCCGGATACCTTGAAAGTGTAGACCTTCGCAAAATGGAAATGCCCCGCCCTTCGGAAATGAAAGGGAAAAACGTCCATTACATACACCCGGAAAGGCCGGTTGCCTTCGCGGTATGGTTAAAACTGAAACGAGCGGAAAAAGGACTTTCACAGAAAAAGACCGCTGAATTACTGCAGATCAATTTCCAGAGTTACCAGAAATATGAGAATCCCCGTAAATCAAATCCCACATTGAAAACCATTGAGAAAATCGAAAAGGTTTTTGATGAAAGGCTAATGGTGATTTAACCCATGAACATTTACAGGAAACGACCGACACACCCAGGTATACTGCTTCACGAAGAGGTATTAAATCCGCCGGGAATCACTATCACCGAAGCAGCGGCACGGCTGGGGGTTTCCCGGAAAACCCTTTCCGGGATCGTCAACGGGCGTTACCCGGTCACGACGGATATGGCCTTACGGATAGCGAAGGCAACGGACACTACACCGGAAAGCTGGCTTAATATGCAGATACGCCTTGACCTCTGGGAGGCACGGGAAAA
>ENA-UPTA01005889-UPTA01005889.1-activated-sludge-metagenome-genome-assembly--contig:-NODE-5889-length-11045-cov-10.305823_pt1 | contig 11045 bp, 21 predicted proteins | sample MGYA00238184_ERZ773361 | MGnify/ENA primary metagenome ERZ773361 (study PRJEB29100, sample SAMN05720205) | activated sludge metagenome | isolation source: anaerobic digester from wastewater...
CGAGGTGTACGTGCTGAGCAAGGAGGAGGGCGGTCGTCACACGCCGTTCTTCAACAACTACCGGCCGCAGTTCTACTTCCGCACGACGGACGTGACGGGTTCGGTGCAGCTGCCCGAGGGCACCGAGATGGTGATGCCCGGGGACAACATCAAGATGGTGGTGACGCTGATTGCGCCGATCGCGATGGAGCAGGGTCTGCGCTTCGCGATCCGCGAAGGCGGCAAGACCGTCGGCGCCGGCGTCGTCGCCAAGGTGATCGAGTAACTTTCGCGTCATTCCAGTCACGGGCGGCCGTCCGGCCGCCCGCCGCTCTTTGGGGAACCCCATGCAGAACCAGAAGATCCGAATCCGCCTGAAGGCGTTCGACTACAAGCTCATCGACCAGTCCGCCGCCGAGATCGTCGACACCGCCAAGCGCACGGGCGCGGTCGTCCGCGGCCCGGTGCCCCTGCCCACGCGCATCCAGCGCTACGACGTGCTGCGTTCGCCGCACGTCAACAAGTCGTCGCGCGACCAGTTCGAGATCCGCACCCACCAGCGTCTGATGGACATCGTCGAACCGACCGACAAGACGGTCGATGCGCTGATGAAGCTCGATCTGCCTGCCGGCGTCGACGTCGAGATCAAGCTGCAGTAAGACGAAGCCTTGCCACTGGGCAAGGCTTGTGTGATAATCGAAAGCTTTTCTGGGCCTCGAGTGCGCTCGAGGTCGATTGAAACCGCATCGCACGTCAGCGGTGTGCCCCGTGGGCCGGATACGGTCCGCCAGGCGCGCAGAGCGCGGCGCATGCAAACGTCACCCGGCCAATCGTAGCCGGGACTGGAGCAAACAATGAGCCTTGGCCTTGTGGGACGCAAGGTCGGCATGATGCGCATCTTCACCGACGATGGCGATTCCATCCCGGTGACGGTGCTCGACGTGTCGAACAATCGCGTCGCTCAGATCAAGACCGTCGGCAACGACGGTTATTCCGCCGTACAGGTCGCCTACGGGCAGCGCCGCGCGTCGCGGGTCACCAAGTCGCAGGCGGGGCACTTCGCCAAGGCGGGTGTCGAAGCCGGTACGGATCTGCGCGAATTCAAGATCTCCGAAGAGCAGCTGGCCCAGTTCCAGCCCGGCTCCGTCATCAAGGCGGAGATCTTCGAGGCGGGCCAGAAGGTCGACGTCTCGGGCACTTCGATCGGCAAGGGCTTCGCCGGCACGATCAAGCGTCACAACTTCTCGTCGAACCGTGCGTCGCACGGCAACTCGCGCTCGCACAACGTTCCGGGCTCCATCGGCATGGCGCAGGATCCGGGTCGCGTGTTCCCGGGCAAGCGCATGGCGGGCCACCTCGGCGCGGTCTCGAACACGGTGCAGAACCTCGTCATCGCGCGCGTCGACGTCGAGCGTCAGCTGCTCCTCGTTCGTGGGGCCGTCCCCGGTGCAAAGAACGGCAGCGTGGTCGTCACGCCCGCTGTCCGCGTGGCGCCGAAGGCGTAAGGAGCGTCGATGGAACTCAATCTTTTGAATGAGCAGGGGCAGGCGGCCGCGAAGGTCGATGCGCCGGACACGATCTTCGGTCGTGAGTTCAACGAGCCGCTCGTGCATCAGGTCGTCGTCGCGTACCAGGCGAACGCGCGCAGCGCGAACCGGGCGCAGAAGACCCGTGCCGAAGTCAAGCACTCGACCAAGAAGCCGTGGCGCCAGAAGGGCACCGGCCGTGCGCGCGCGGGCATGACCTCCAGCCCGCTGTGGCGTGGCGGTGGTCGCACCTTCCCGAACTCGCCCGACGAGAACTTCACGCAGAAGGTCAACAAGAAGATGTATCGGGCCGGTCTGTGCTCGATCCTCTCGCAGCTCGCACGCGAGAACCGCATCGCCGTGGTCGATGGGTTCTCGGTCGAGGCGCCCAAGACCAAGCTTCTGGTGCAGAAGATGAAGGCGATGGGTCTCGAGTCGCTGCTGCTGATCACCGACGGTGCCGACGAGAACCTGCTGCTGGCCGCGCGCAACCTGGCGAACGTTCTGGTCGTCGAGCCGAAGAATGCCGACCCGGTCGCCCTGGTGCATTACGACCGCGTGCTGATCACCCGGCCGGCGCTGGCCAAGGTCCAGGAGATGCTGGGATGAATCAGGATCGTCTGATGAAGGTGCTTCTGGCGCCGATCGTGTCCGAGAAGAGCACGCTGGTCGCCGAGAAGAACGAACAGGTCGCGTTCCGCGTCCTGCAGGATGCCACCAAGCCCGAAATCAAGGCTGCGGTCGAGCTGCTGTTCAAGGTCCAGGTCGAGTCCGTCCAGGTCCTGAACACGAAAGGCAAGGCCAAGCGATTCGGTCGCTTCCAGGGTCGTCGCCGCAACGTGCGCAAGGCGTACGTGAGCTTGGCGCCGGGTCAGGAAATCAACTTCGCGGAGGCTGCGCAATGACCGTGGTGAAACTCAAGCCGACGTCGCCCGGCCGTCGCGCGATGGTCAAGGTCACGACGCCCGGTCTGCACAAAGGCGGTCCCGAGCAGTCGCTGATCGAGAGCAAGGTGCGCAGTTCGGGCCGCAACAACCATGGCCGGATCACCGTCCGTCACCGTGGGGGTGGTCACAAGGCGCATTACCGCATCGTCGACTTCCGTCGCAACAAGGACGGGATCCCGGCGAAGGTCGAGCGCATCGAGTACGACCCCAACCGCAGCGCGCACGTCGCCCTGCTGTGCTACGCCGATGGCGAGCGTCGCTACATCCTCGCGCCGCGGGGCGTCGCGCCGGGCACCACGCTGATGAGCGGCTCCGAAGCCCCGATCCGCGCCGGCAACGCGCTGCCGATCCGGAACATCCCGGTCGGCTCGACGATCCACGCGATCGAGATGCTGCCTGGCAAGGGTGCGCAGATCGCCCGCTCGGCCGGCACCTCCGCGCGCCTGCTGGCACGTGAAGGCACGTACGCCCAGGTGCGCCTGCGCTCCGGCGAGATCCGCAAGGTGCACATCGAGTGCCGTGCGACGATCGGCGAGGTCGGCAACGAGGAGCACAGCCTGCGCGTGATCGGCAAGGCCGGTGCGAACCGCTGGCGCGGCATCCGCCCGACGGTGCGTGGCATCTGTATGAACCCGGTCGACCACCCGCACGGCGGTCGTTCCAATGGTGGCGGCCACCCGCGTTCGCCGTGGGGCCAGCCGGCCAAGGGTTACAAGACCCGCAGCAACAAGCGCACTGACACGATGATCGTGCAGCGTCGCGGTCGCAAGTAACGGGTGAAGGACGAATAAGTCATGGCACGTTCAGTCAAGAAAGGGCCGTTCGTCGACGCCCACCTGGTCAAGAAGGTCGACGCTGCGATCGCCACCAAGGACAAGCGTCCGATCAAGACCTGGTCGCGCCGCTCGACGGTGCTGCCCGACTTCATCGGGCTCACGATCGCGGTGCACAACGGGAAGCAGCACGTTCCGGTGTTCATCAACGAGAACATGGTCGGTCACAAGCTCGGCGAGTTCGCGCTCACCCGGACGTTCAAGGGCCACGCCGCGGACAAGAAGTCCTCGTCGAAGCGCTAAGAGGTCAACATGGAAACTCAAGCATCGTTGCGTGGTGTCCGCCTCTCCGCCCAGAAGGGTCGGCTGGTGGCCGACCTGGTGCGCGGAAAACCGGTGGAACAGGCGCTGAACATCCTCACGTTCTCGCCGAAGAAGGCCGCCGGCATCGTCAAGAAGGTCCTCGAGTCCGCGATCGCGAACGCCGAGCACAACGACGGCGCCGACATCGACGAGCTGCGCGTCACCACGATCCACGTGGAGAAGGGCGCGTCGCTCAAGCGCTTCCAGGCGCGGGCGAAGGGGCGGGGCTGCAAGATCGAGAAGCAGACCTGCCACATCTTCGTCAAAGTCGGCAACTAACCGCGATCGGACATAGACCATGGGACAGAAAATTCACCCGACCGGTTTCCGGCTTGCCGTCAGTCGCAACTGGTCGTCGCGCTGGTACGCGAACAATCGCCTCTTCCCGCAGATGCTCAACGAGGACCTGAAGGTCCGTGAGTACCTGCGCCGCAAGCTGAAGAGCGCTTCCGTCGGCCGCGTGCTGATCGAGCGTCCTGCCAAAAATGCGCGCATCACGATCTTCTCGGCTCGTCCGGGCGTCGTGATCGGCAAGAAGGGCGAGGACATCGAGATCCTCAAGGGCGACCTGATGCGCCTGATGGGCGTGCCGGTGCACGTCAACATCGAAGAGATCCGCAAGCCCGAGATCGACGCGCAGCTGATCGCCGACTCGATCACCCAGCAGCTCGAGAAGCGCATCATGTTCCGCCGCGCCATGAAGCGCGCGATGCAGAACGCGATGCGTCTCGGCGCGCAGGGCATCAAGATCATGAGCTCCGGCCGCCTGAACGGTGCCGAGATCGCCCGTGTCGAGTGGTATCGCGAAGGTCGCGTGCCCCTCCACACGCTGCGGGCCGACATCGAGTACGGCTTCTCCGAGGCGCTGACGACCTACGGGATCATCGGCGTCAAGGTCTGGGTCTACAAGGGCGACACGCTGGGCCGCAACGACGCGCCCCAGGGTGCCGAGAAGGAAGCGGCTCAGCCCGACAAGGACGATCGCCGCAACCGTCGCCCGCCCGGACGTCCCGGTGCCCGCCCCGGTGGCCCCCGTCGTCGCGACGGTGAGCCCGAGGCGAAGAGCGCTGCCGAGAAGCCCGGTGCCGACGCTCAGAAGCCCGCTGTGAAGCGGGTGCGCAAGGCTGCAGGCCCCGCGACAGGTGCTGCCGCGGCCGAGAACAAAGCTGGCGAATAAGGAGTGAGCGATGCTTCAACCCGCTCGACGCAAGTATCGTAAGGAACAGAAGGGCCGCAACAAGGGCCTCGCCACGCGCGGCGCCTCGGTGGCCTTCGGCGAATTCGGCCTGAAGGCGACCGGCCGCGGCCGTCTGACCGCGCGCCAGATCGAGGCGGCCCGACGTGCGATGACCCGCCACATCAAGCGGGGCGGTCGCATCTGGATCCGCATCTTCCCGGACAAGCCGATCTCCCAGAAGCCGGCCGAAGTCCGGATGGGCAACGGCAAGGGCAACCCCGAGTACTACGTGGCCGAGATCCAGCCGGGCAAGGTGCTGTACGAGATGGACGGCGTCAACGAAGCGCTGGCGCGCGAGGCGTTTGCCCTGGCCGCTGCCAAGCTTCCGATCGCGACCGTGTTCGTCAGCCGCATGGTCGGCGCCTGAACCGGCGCACCCACACATTCGAAGGCAAGCAGATGAAAGCCACTGAACTCCGCGCCAAGGACCCCGAGGCGCTGAACAAGGAGTTGGGCGAGCTGTTGAAGGCGCAGTTCTCGCTGCGCATGCAGTTGGCCACCCAGCAACTTTCCAACACCAGCCAGCTGCGCAAGACCCGTCGCGACATCGCGCGGGTGCGCACCGTGCTCCAGGAAAAGGCGGCAGCGAAATGACCGGCGCGGAAACCAAGGCTTCCCTGAAGCGCACCCTCACCGGGCGCGTGGTCAGCAACAAGATGCAGAAGACGGTGACCGTGCTCGTCGAGCGCAAGGTCAAGCACCCGATCTACGGCAAGTACATCGTCAAGAGCACGAAGTACCACGCCCACGTCGAGACGCCCGTCAACGAGGGCGACACGGTCGAGATCCAGGAAGGTCGTCCGATCTCCAAGACCAAGGCCTGGCGCGTCACGCGCCTGGTGTCGACGGCAGCATGATGTTCGGTGGCGGACGCGGGTCCGCCACGCACGCAGCAAAAGAAATTGCACGCATTCGCGAATGCGTGCTATGATGTAAGGCTTACGGTTTCTGGCGCAGGCCATTCGGTCCGGCGTCTCGAGTCCAAAGATCAACCCGAACCACGGGACCAAGACTGACCGCGTTATGCGGCGGTCGGCAGCACGTCTGCCGGCCTGCTTCATGCGGATTAAGTTGGGGCGGAATTAGCGATGATTCAGATGCAGTCGACGTTGGACGTCGCCGACAACACGGGCGCGCGTTCGGTGATGTGTATCAAGGTGTTGGGCGGTTCCAAGCGGCGTTATGCCGGAATCGGCGACATCATCAAGGTCAGCGTCAAGGAGGCTCAGCCGCGCGGCCGGGTCAAGAAAGGCGAGATCTACAACGCGGTTGTCGTGCGCACCGCCAAGGGTGTGCGCCGGCAGGACGGCTCGTTGGTCAAGTTCGACAACAACGCGGCCGTGTTGCTCAATGCGAAGCTCGAGCCGATCGGCACTCGCATCTTCGGCCCGGTGACGCGTGAACTGCGTACCGAGCGCTTCATGAAGATCGTGTCGCTCGCGCCCGAAGTTCTGTAATACGAGGGCGTCGATGGAAAAGATTCGTAAAGGTGACGAGGTCATCGTCATCACGGGCCGCGACAAGGGCAAGCGCGGGACGGTGCTGCGTCGCGTCGATGCGACGCATCTTCTCGTCGAGGGCATCAACCTCGTCAAGAAGCACCAGCGTCCCAATCCGATGAAGGGCGAGGCGGGCGGCATCGTCGACAAGGCGATGCCGATCGACCAGTCGAACGTGATGCTGTTCAACGGCGCGACGGGCAAGGGCGACCGGGTCGGCATCAAGACCCTCGAAGACGGCAAGAAGGTCCGCGTCTTCCGCTCCAACGGTGAGATCGTCAAGGCCTGATGAAGGCCGGTGACTGAAGGGAATAGAGAAATGGCTCGCCTGCAACAGCATTACCGCGAGAAGATCGTCCCCGACTTGATGCAGAAGTTCAGCTACAAGTCGGTGATGGAAGTGCCGCGCATCACGAAGATCACCCTGAACATGGGTGTGTCCGAGGCGGTCGCCGACAAGAAGGTGATCGAGCACGCGACCGGCGACATGACCAAGATCGCCGGCCAGAAGCCGGTCGTGACGAAGGCGAAGAAGTCGATCGCCGGCTTCAAGATCCGCGAGGGGTATCCGATCGGCTGCATGGTCACGCTCCGTGGCGCGCGCATGTACGAGTTCCTCGACCGGTTCGTGACCATTGCGCTGCCGCGTGTTCGCGATTTCCGCGGCATCTCCGGGCGTGCGTTCGACGGCCGCGGCAACTACAACGTCGGGGTCAAGGAACAGATCATCTTCCCCGAGATCGATTACGACAAGGTCGATGCGCTGCGCGGCATGAACATCAGCATCACGACGACCGCGAAAACCGACGATGAAGCCAAGGCGCTGCTGGCTGCCTTCCGCTTCCCTTTCCGCAACTGAGGGTTACTGAATTGGCCAAGCTCTCTTTGATCAATCGCGAGCTCAAGCGCGAAGCGCTGGTGAAGAAGTTCGCGAAGAAACGTGCTGAGCTGAACGCGATCATCAGCGACCAGTCGCAGTCCGAGGAAACGCGCTACCAGGCGCGTCTCAAGCTGCAGCAACTGCCGCGCAATTCGAGCCCGACTCGCCTGCGCAACCGTTGCGAGCTGACCGGGCGTCCGCGCGGCACCTTCCGGAAATTCGGGCTGGGGCGCAACAAGTTGCGCGAGATCGCGATGCGCGGCGAAGTGCCGGGCATCACCAAAGCGAGCTGGTAACGAGGAATTCAACATGAGCATGAGCGATCCGATCGCCGACATGTTCACGCGCATCCGCAACGGGCAGCGCGTGGAAAAGGATTCGGTGACGATGCCGTCGTCGAAGCTGAAAGTGGCGATTGCCCAGGTGCTGAAGGACGAGGGCTACATCGAGGGCTTCAGCGTGAAGACCGACGGTGCCAAGGCCGAACTGCAGGTGCAGTTGAAGTATTACGCCGGGCGTCCCGTCATCGAACGCATCGAGCGCGTCTCCCGTCCCGGCCTGCGTATCTACAAAGGCCACGGCGAGATCCCCCAGGTGCTGAACGGTCTGGGTGTGGCCATCGTGACGACGTCGCGCGGCGTGATGACCGACCGCCGTGCGCGGGCTACCGGCGTGGGCGGTGAAGTCATCGCCTACGTGGCTTGAGGAGGGCTGCGATGTCTCGTGTTGCCCGCATGCCCATCACCCTGCCGGGTGGTGTGGATGTCAACGTCGACGCCGCGTCGATCTCCGTCAAGGGGCCGTTGGGCACCCTCGTCCAGGCGATCAACCCGCTCGTCACGATCCGCAAGGAAGGTTCCGACCTGCTCGTCTCCGCCGTCGACGAAAGCCGGCTGGCCGTGGCGCTCAGCGGCACGTTCCGTGCGCTGGTGGCCAACATGGTCCACGGCGTGACAAAGGGGTTCGAGCGTCGTCTCACGCTGGTTGGTACGGGATACCGTGCCCAGGCGTCGGGAGCGAACCTCAACCTTTCGCTCGGTTTCTCGCATCCGGTGGTGCATGCACTGCCCGAAGGCGTGAAGGCCGAGACGCCGACCCAGACTGAGATCGTGCTCAAGAGCACCGACAAGCAGAAGGTTGGACAGGTCGCTGCAGAGATTCGTGCCTACCGTCCGCCCGAGCCCTACAAGGGCAAGGGTGTGCGCTACACCGGTGAGGTGGTCGCGCTCAAGGAAGTCAAGAAGAAGTAAGCGGACCGCTCAACAGGACAGGACATCAGGCGATGGACAAGAAACTAGCTCGTTTGCGCCGTGCCCGCCAGACTCGGTTGAAGATCCGCGAACTGCGGGTCAACCGGTTGACGGTGTTTCGGACGAATACCCACATCTACGCAAGCATCACGGATGCCGGCGGCGAACGCGTCCTCGTGACGGCGTCGACGGTCGAGCCGGGCGTGCGTTCCCAGCTGGCCGGACAGACGGGTCGCGGCGGCAATGCCGATGCGGCCGCGATCGTCGGCAAGCTGATCGCAGAGAAGGCGCTGAAGGCCGGAATCGATTCCGTGGCCTTCGATCGGGCCGGGTACCGCTTCCACGGTCGGGTCAAGGCGCTCGCCGAGGCCGCGCGTGAAGCCGGCCTGAAGTTCTGACGGACAGGATTCGAACATGGCGAAGATTCAGGCACGCGTCGGCGGCGAAGAGCGCGACGACGGACTCAAGGAAAAGATGATCGCGGTCAACCGCGTCACCAAGGTGGTGAAGGGCGGCCGGATCCTCGGCTTTGCCGCACTGACCGTGGTGGGCGACGGCGACGGCCGGATCGGCATGGGCAAGGGCAAGGCGCGTGAAGTGCCGGTGGCCGTGCAGAAGGCGATGGACGAGGCGCGGCGCAAGATGGTCAAGGTGAGCCTGCGCGGCGGCACCCTGCAGCACACGGTGCTCGGCCGTCACGGCGCATCCAGCGTGTTTCTCGCGCCGGCCCCTGCCGGTACGGGCATCATCGCCGGTGGTCCGATGCGCGCGATCTTCGAGGTGATGGGCGTGACGAACGTGGTGGCCAAGAGCCACGGTTCGACGAACCCGTACAACCTGGTGCGCGCCACGATCAATGCCCTGCAGAACATGAGCACGCCGTCGGAAATCGCGGCGAAACGCGGCAAGACGATCGAGGAAATCTTCGGCTGAACGGCCGGAGCGCGGGTGGCCGTCGAACAGGCGGCGCTCGTTCGGAGAATGCGATGAGCAAGAAGACACTCAAGGTGACGCTGGTCCGGAGTCCCAACGGTACCCGCGGTTCCCACCGTGCGACCGTGCTGGGGCTGGGTCTCAAGAAGATTCGCCAGACGCGCGAGCTCGAGGACACCCCGGCCGTGCGTGGAATGATCAACAAGGTTTCCTATCTCGTTCGCGTCGAATGAGCGCGGAGTCGAATATGCGTCTGAATGGATTGAAACCGGCCGAAGGTTCGAAGCACCCCGCCAAGCGCGTCGGTCGCGGGATCGGCTCGGGCCTGGGCAAGACCGCGGGTCGCGGTCACAAGGGTCAGAAATCGCGTGCCGGCGGCTTCCACAAGGTGGGCTTCGAGGGCGGCCAGATGCCGCTGCAACGTCGCCTGCCGAAGCGTGGGTTCAAGTCGATGAGCGCGGGCGATACGGCCGAAGTGCGTCTGTCGGATCTCGAGCGCCTGGGCGCCGACGAAGTCGACCTCCTGACGCTGAAGTCGGCCAACCTGGTGCCGCAGCTGGCGAAGGGTGCGAAGGTCATCCTGGCAGGCAGCATCACGCGCAAGGTGACGCTGCGCGGCATCGGCGCGACGAAAGGCGCCAAGGCGGCCATCGAGGCTGCCGGCGGCGTGCTGGCCTGACGGCGGCAGTGCACGTCCTCACCTGACTCTCGGACAGCGTTCACGTGGCAACCGCATCGACGGCGTTGGCTAAATCGGGCAAGTTCGGCGACCTGAAGCGTCGGCTGTGGTTCCTGCTGGCGGCGCTCGTGGTCTTCCGGATCGGCGCGCACGTGCCGGTGCCGGGCATCGACCCCGACCAGCTCGCGCAGCTGTTCAAGAGCCAGCAGGGCGGCATCCTGGGCATGTTCAACATGTTCTCGGGGGGCGCGCTCTCGCGGTTCACGGTGTTCGCGTTGGGGATCATGCCGTACATCTCGGCGTCGATCATCATGCAGCTGCTCACCGTCGTGGTGCCGCAGTTCGAGGCGCTCAAGAAGGAAGGCGAGGCGGGCCGCCGTACGATCACGAAGTACACGCGCTGGTTCACGGTTGCGCTTGCGACGTTCCAGGCGCTGGGGATCGCGGTGGCGCTCGAAGCGCAGCCCGGCCTCGTGCTGGATCCGGGCATCCAGTTCCGGTTCACCACGGTGGTGTCGCTGCTGACCGGCACGATGTTCCTGATGTGGCTGGGCGAGCAGATCACCGAGCGCGGGCTGGGCAACGGCATCTCGATCATCATCTTTGCGGGCATCGCCTCCGGGCTGCCGGGCGCGCTGGCGGGCATGGCGGAACTCGTCCGCACCGGGTCGCTCAGTGCGCTGGTGGCGCTGCTGATCGTCGTGCTGGCCGTGGCGGTGACGGCAGCGGTGGTGTTCGTGGAGCGCGGGCAGCGCAAGATCACCGTGAACTACGCGAAGCGCCAGGTCGGCAACAAGATCTACGGCGGCCAGACGTCGCATCTGCCGCTGAAGCTGAACATGGCTGGCGTGATTCCGCCGATCTTCGCGTCGTCGATCATCCTGTTCCCGGCCACGCTCGCGCAGTGGTTCACCTCCGGCGATTCGACGAATCCGGTCGTGCGGGTGCTGAAGGACGTTGCCGCGACGCTGTCGCCGGG
>ENA-UPTA01005900-UPTA01005900.1-activated-sludge-metagenome-genome-assembly--contig:-NODE-5900-length-11034-cov-9.966208_pt1 | contig 11034 bp, 7 predicted proteins | sample MGYA00238184_ERZ773361 | MGnify/ENA primary metagenome ERZ773361 (study PRJEB29100, sample SAMN05720205) | activated sludge metagenome | isolation source: anaerobic digester from wastewater...
TTTAGAACAGCATCAGTATCTGGTGGTGCACTATTAAAACGGAAAGCGACAATTGAAAAATCAAAAAAAGAAAGAAATAAAATTATTAGGCATCCTAATGATGACATGAATTATCTTTTTATTAATGGTGAAAGAGTTCTTTTTTATAAAGAAAGGTTAATTGATATTGAGGGTCAAAAATTACCTGGAGAATTAATAACAGACATTTGGAATGATATTTCCGTTGAGGGAATGGCGAAGGAGGGAGGGGTTGATTTTCCAAAATCAAAAAAACCTGAAAAATTAATCCAGCGTCTTTTTGAGTTAGGTTCTGAGGAAGGTGATTATGTTCTGGATGCTTTTGGCGGTTCCGGAACATCATTTGCTGTGGCTCATAAATTGAAAAGGAAATGGGTAGGTATTGAAGTAGGAAAACACGCGGACACTTTAATTATTCCGCGCTTGAAATCCGTTCTTGATGGCAGCGACCAATCAGGTATTTCTAAATCAGTTAATTGGCAAGGTGGGGGATCTTTCAAATACTATCATTTGGGTCCTTCGATTATTAAAATTAATAATGATAATATCAGCGATTTTAACTGGTCACTTGGAAAGAAGTTCATAGAAGAATCATTGTTGCTTTCATATGACTACATAATAGACAACACGACAAATCTTTCAGCAGACAAACTATTTTCTGATAAAGAAAACCAACCTGTAATAGGCGTTCAAAAAATTGGTTCAAAAAGTCGTGTTGCAATTGTTTCCCTTAATGAACCGAAAGGAAGGCTTGGTAATATTACCTATGATGAAATGCAATTTCTTTACCGGATAATAAAGGAGAAGTATTCACCTGAATACATAAACATCTTTACAAATAGAGGAATCGAAATGGCCTATGATTCAAAACCTGATGACCTTGAAGTAATAAAAGTGCCGCACGCAATATTTGCAGAATTGGAAAAGTAAATTATGGTAAAGAAGAAAGAACCAACCACATATTTTGAGAAGCACTCTAAATTGCTCAATAATGTTGTAAAAACCTATCGAGAGAGTGCATCTTCATACAACTTATTTGCCACAAGTGACTTTGCCATTTTCAATTCCATCGAAAACGGAATTACTAAACATCCTCTTCGCTATTACCAGATGGATGCTTTGTATATGTTAGATTATCTCTTAAAGTGCAACGACAACAAGCCTGAAAAAAAAGACTTACTTGAAATTGTTGACGAGGAAAATAAACACAAGGCACCATTTCTCAGTTTTGAAATGGCAACTGGCTCTGGCAAAACAATGCTTATGGGAGCATCTATTTATTTTCTTTGTCAGAAATATGACATCAATAATTTTTTAATCATAACTCCTGCCTCTACTGACATTTATCAAAAAACAATTCGCAACTTCGAGATAGGCAACTATGAATCAGTTTGGGCAGATGACACACCGTTCACCTTCAATCTTATAACAGGCGATAATTACACTCAGAATTTATTTTTTGATTACAGCAAAGATGCAAACATTTTTATTTTTAATATAAGTAAATTCGGTTCAAATGCAACCAATACAGGACTGACATGGGAATCTGCTATATGGCAAGACGAAAAAGGGAATAATATTTCTATAAAACAATTTCTCAAAGATAAAAAACTAATCATCATCACAGATGAAGCGCACCATGCACAAACTAAAGTTGCTTCAAAAATAATTCGTAATTTTCATCCCTCAGCAGTATTAGAATTTACTGCCACCGCCATTGAAAACGAAAAAGGATTGGACAAGAAAAATCAAACTATTATTTACAAGTATAACATCAGAAGGTTTCTTGAGGATGGTCACGGAAAGTTAGTCAAAGCAGTGGCTTTATCTACCGGGCATAAAGGAAGGCAAGCAGAAGTTAGTAATAATGAAAAACTGAAACTTATTACATTGCTTCTAATTCACTTGTTAAAAAAGGAAGCTGTGCTTTTAGACCCTAAAAGCAGAAGCCTAAAACCTGTAGCCTTTGTTAAGGTCAAGAACGAAACAACCTACACTCAGAAAGTATTTCAATATGTCAAAAACGAGTTAGCAAATGATGTTGAAAACATAAACATCATTTTGGAAAAGATAAAAGCACAAGACCTTGAAATTACAACTTTGCTAGCCGCACTCTACAAGCAAAAGTATCAAGGTAAAATAAAATTGCTTCGGGAGGATATTCAGAAGGCAGCAAACACAACAATTTTCTATTATGGTCAATCTGACAAGGACACCGAAAAGAAATTTCTAAACATCCGCAAGAACGATGTTGAAATAGTTGTTTATATGCAACGTCTTGATGAAGGAATTGACTTGCCAAATATTTATTCAATGGCAGTTATCAATGATACAGAAACAGATTTCAAGACTTCAGTAAAACAAATCATTGGTAGAGGCATTAGGTTGAATAAAGACAAACGAGAGTTTGATGATGAAGAAGATTTAATGAAAGCTAATGCTGAAAAACTCCACATAGTATGTGACCAAGGTAAAAACTTTGAAGAAGTAATTGTGGCGATACAACAGGAATTTGGTTTAAATAACAAGTATCTCAGCCTTGATAAAGTGCGCAAGCCAGTCATTAACAAAGCAAAATCGAATCTTCTAACAGGGAAATATATTCCTCACATCAAAGCGGACTTGAAAGCCAAGCAAGATGTGAGTTTGATGTCCCTCATCACAAACGTTCAAGGCATAACAGCAAGCTTTTGCGAGGAGAATTGCTTTGAAGGTGAAAATGACACAACGAAAAGATTCTTGAAATACAGACCGGAACAATTCTTTTTGGAAGTTGATATTTTTTCTGATAAAAATATTTATCACAAACAGATAAAAGAAAAAGGCGGTAAGCCCACAACTTTACAGATAACAGAGAAGGAAACAAAACAAATTTATGGCATTGTGCAGAAAAACCTTCCGTGTTTGCCAGACACAGAAACAACACGTAAAGCATTCAAGGACTATATTGATACCTTCAATCACAACGGGTTACAGTATTACAAATTGGATGATGCGGACGACAAACTTGCATTAAAACTATTTGTAGATGCTTTCAGCTTTTATTATAGAAACAAAATAGAAAAAGATTACTTCGTGCTGGATTTTCACCAACTCAGAGATGAAGATAGCTGGAGTTTGAAGAAGGAGTTCAATGACTATGCATTAAAAATTCCCGAAGATCAGATTGAAAACAAAATGCGACTGAAAGTAAAAGACAAACAGAAATTTATAGAACTGATTGAAAGCCAGTATCACTTCTACGGTTACGGGAAATCAGTTTATGACTATGAAAAGTTTGATTCATACACCGAAATGCAATTGGCTGAATATGCCGATAATATTTTGATGAAAGTCGCTAAAGAGAAGCAGCCCTTTTGGATTCGCAATCAAAGAAACATTCATTTTACCTATGGTTCAAAAAAGTATTACCCAGATTTCATTCTTTTCAAAGACGATATTATATATGTGATTGAAACAAAAGGAGAAGTCTTTTCTGATACCAAAAAGAACGCTTTGCTTAAAAAATTGGATGATGTTCCCGGTGATGGATCCATTAAAGGTTTCAAGGGGCTCTTGGTATTTTCTTCACAGATGGAGAAAATGGGAATGGATTATTGTGCATGGGATAAATTCATAAAAGAGTCGGAAGAATCACTCACAAAACAACAATCAAGAGAACAACTTATTTCAGAACCAAAAGAGGAAGAAAAGTTCATCAAATTTATTCCTGCTTATTCGCCGGAGAAGGCATATGGCAAGTTTATTAAAAATCTGAAAACATCAAAACCTGACGGATGGCTATTTATTGATAACAATACCCAGAAACTACCGGATTCTGTTTTTGCAACTCAAGCAAAAGGACAAGCACTATTCCCTTTGTATTCACATAACTCATGGATAATTCTCAATCACACAAAATGCATTGATAATGCTATTGGCAAAATTGCATTGGTTTACTGTAAAGATATTTCTGATGAGTATGCAGGAAACTGCACAATTAGAAAAGTGGAACTAGTAGAAAAAAATGTACCTGGACAATTGTTTGCAGAAAGGTATGTAAATCTCGTGGCGCTTAAAGAGTCGGTGAAAACAATTAAAATTGAAAATATTACATCAAAAGGATCGATTGAAATTATTGGGATTGAATGTAATATGTGATTGTTATTACCTTAATCCTGCACGGATTGAGCATATTTTCTAATTCATGAGCAAGAATTTTCATGAACTATCCGCCGGGGTGTTCAGGACGGCACCCGTGCAAGAAATTTCTTGCATCAAATCCGTTAAATTATTCATGCCTTGCACTCCTGATTTTTATATCGCAAGTGGTCCAGGAATTCATAGAGCAGCAGCAAAGCGGGTGTCCGTGTATCGTGGATCGAATATTTCACCATGTCAAGATTTCCTGATTTGACCAGCTTCGCGCCGATCATCAGCAGGATCACGCGCCCAATTCTGATTTTGTTGTCAGCGATGCCGGCAAGTAATTTTACCTTTTTCCCACAGCAGCCTGCCATGAGCTTAAAATACCGCCAGAGGTTATACGCCAGCATGACAATCTGAAAGCGTAAGCTTCCCTGTCAAGTGGACAATTGAAAAATAGAGTTCCCCGTGTTCTTTGACAACCCTTCCTGCTTGGCTTCACCGATCAGGTTTTCCGCATCCGCACACTTATCGTATCGTTCAATCGCCATCCGGGTGGAAGGCGATATTCTGTGCCAAAATAATTATCCTGGTAATGTGTGCCCTGAAGCATGAGCAGCGTATTGAAAATGATGCGACTTACGGTTGTCGTTTTGACATTGATTTTACAGAGGGATGCCATAATCTTCACACAAAATGAAAATAATTTGATGAACCCTTGAATAATCAAAAGGATAGGTGTATGAAAATATGCAGTAACTGCGGACAACCCATCCAGGAAAATGACATGAAGAATGCGGCGGAGATTTTAGGCGAGCTCCAGGAATCGTCGTCCAACGAGTCTGACGATCAGAATCTCTGCCAGGCCTGCAAAGAAGCACTGGGCATGCTCAGTCTGATGGGATTTGGCTCGTGAAACTATAAGCTTTTGTAATCATTTGTAAACACAACTATTGTCATGCTGCGCTTGTCGAAGCATCGGGAGAATGTTTAATGGCCGTTATGATCCCTGATGACGTGGAAGGCTTCTGCACAGATGGCGAACGCCATTTCTACGGATTTCTGAAAGCAGTGGCCAAACCAGACAGCAAATACCTCGTCTGGTATCTTCCGGACATTAACGGCCACGAACCCGATTTTATTCTGTTCTGTAAAGACACCGGTCTTATCATTTTCGAGGTTAAAGACTGGGTGCTCGATCAGATCCAGGAAGCAAATCCGCAGCACTTCACTTTAACCATCAACGGCCGCAATGAAGAAAGAGAAAGCCCTTTACGGCAGGCAAAAACCTACTGCCACAGCCTCATGGACAAAATTCGGGCTGACCGCCGCCTGATCTCCAGAGAACCACATCATGCCGGGAACCCGAAAATCCCCATCCATGAAGGCGTAGTTTTCCCCAATATCAACAAATATGAATACCTCAACAAAGCCCTGGATCAGGTCATTGACGCAGATAGAATATTTTTCTGGGATGACTTGCACCCGCAATCGGACATCAGCCGTGACCCATCCGGCCAGACCTTCCTGAAAGCCTTGCAACAGAAATATTCCACCTCTTTTCACTTTAACCTGACGCCGGATGAGCTCAATCACCTCCGTCAGTTGATCTTCCCCGTGGTCCGGATTGAACTGCCCGAACGTAATCCTTCAGCGCAGCACGAAAAGCAGCAAAACAGAATTAAAATGCTGGATCACAACCAGGAGGCCATTGCCCGTAAGATTGACGGCGGCCATCGCATCATCACCGGCCCCTCGGGGTCCGGCAAGACCCTTGTGCTGGTTCACCGGGCCGCTCTGCTTATGCAGCAAAACCCTTCAGTCAAGCGTATCCTGTTCGTCTGCTACAACATCACACTGGTCAATTTCATCAAACGGCTGCTGGCGGAAAAGAAGGTGCCCCTGGGCAAAAACGGCGTGGAAGTCCTCCATTTCTTTGAACTTTGCGCGAAAATCATAAACGAAACGGTCGCATGGGAAAAGGAAGAAGCGGCCTACTACGACCTGGTCATAGAAGAAACACTTAAGAAAGCCAAAGACTTTCCAGGAAAGTATGACGCCATTCTGGTGGACGAAGGCCAGGACTTCTCCGACGACATGTATCGTATTGTCGTCTCTCTGCTGAACCCCGTAACCAATCACCTGGCCATTGCCCTTGACGACAATCAGAACATCTACCGTCGGTCACAAACATGGAAAGAACTTGGCATCCAAGCGCGAGGCCGGGTTCACAAACTGTCTTGGGTTTATCGCAGCACCGGAAGCATCACCGCCTATGCAAACCGATTTCTGAGCCGAAAGGAAGAGAAAACCGAAGCACAAACCCCGCAGCTGGAACTGTTCCAGGAATTTCTGACAACTACCGGCCCCGATCCGGAAGTGAAACAGTTTCCCGATTTGAATGAGCTGATCGAATATGTGGCAAAGAAAATCGATCATCTGCACCGTGAAGCAGGTTATCCTCTCTCCGAAATTGCCGTCATTTATACACAGAAATCACCGGAACAACTTCCCGGTACTCATCTGCCCGATCTAATGATGAAAGCATTGGATGAGCACGGTATCTGTTCCAACTGGATCGCAAACGATTACCGGGCCAAACGATCCTACGATGTGACCACGCAAAATGTAACAATCTCCACCATCCACAGCGTGAAAGGGTTCGACTACGCCTGCGTCTTTGTCATAGGGCTGGAATGGTTCAATCCGGAACGGTGGAGTGAAGAGCAGATAAGGAACCTGACATATGTGGCAGTGACCAGAGCAAGGGAGAGGTTGTATATTCCGCAAATGATTAAATTTAATATCCTTAATATTTCTATATGATGCAGAATGTTATGTCATTACTGATGACGCTGTCACGAAGAGCGGATACTAGTACCCGGAGGTTTTGCAGAGGAATTGCTTGTAAATGATATTACTTGGTGTTTTGATCATGCTCAAGACACAACCAATATCACTTCAATGGTTATAGGAGGTTGAAATAATAATTATGGAAGAGTTGATTAAGCTTCACAAAGAGTATCAACAAATATATCGTCCTTATCAAGCCTTGACAAAAATTAAATTAAATAAATCCGATGGATTTGAAAAGTTTGATAGAGCTTTAGGCGAACTTCCTTCCGATGATGTGTTTTGCAAGCGAATGAATGAATGGCGTAATAAAATAACGTCACTCATCGCATCTGAAAAGAACCGCCGACAGGAATCTTTCGGAAAGTTGTTTAATGACTTTGTCCGGGGGCTGCGCAGCTCTAGAAGCATACCTGTGCGCGAATTTAGTACAACAAAATGGCGCATAGGGCAATTTGAGATTAATTTGCGTCCAGTTCAGTCACAAGTGACTTTTTCCTATGACAACGAGTTAATTAAGAATTGGACAACAGTATTATCAGTTGATGATATGAACCAACTCTATTCAAGCATGGAGAACAAACTGAAAGAATGTGAGATAAATTGGCAAATCTTTTGCGATGCGCTTTGGGATGCGTATGAGTGTTTAAAAAAGAAGCAGGAAATTGATGGAATCTCAAATTATCAATCTGTGCCAATAAAAGAAATAATAAAAGAAACGATGGTTGTACTTTACAGATATTCTTTGGATAAAAAAATTGCGCGCCTTAAAGATGAATCCAAGTGGATATTTCAATACAATCTGGATCTGTATTTTACACGTTCTAAAGATATCCCGTCAGGAAAGCGAGTATCTCGTGAATCTGGGTCTCAAGACGAAATACGAAAAGGTAAAGGGTTAATGCTGAATGGCCTGAATGCTGACGATGATTACAAAATATTTTGTTATTTAAGAGCATAGGAGTAGGAAGAAATGCGTGAACTTAGAGAAGCGCTTGTGTCCGTTGTTTCTTCTGGTACGCCGCCGCCGCCAGAATTAATTGACAGGATTGATGTTGGAACAGAAAAATACTTGAATTTTTTTGAAAAGGAAATCATTGAAAACTATATTGCCTTGGGCGGGTCATCTTGCCGATTTTTTGAGGGTGTAAATGGCGGCGGAAAAAGCCATGTCTTGCGGCTTTTGAGTCGTCGGGCTGAAAAGTACAAAATGCTTTTGGTTGAAATAGAATTATCACGTTTGTTGAGTCTCCGAGACTGGAAAAACATCACACACCATATTCTGAATAATATCCAATTTAGAAACAATGGTCGGACAATTAGCGGGTTTGCAAACATTCTATTTGAATTGGCTCCCAGTAATAAGAAGCCGTTAAGACATTTGCGCCTCCGGCATACTGGATTCGTAAATGCTTCGGATATAGCCCTTAATGGTCTATCTTCACTGGATAATCCGGCTCGCGAAAAATTGAAAAGTTTTTTATCGGGTGAAAAAATAGGTGCTGGTGATTTAAAACGCCACAGAATCACAGGTGTAAAGAATCCACTCTCTGAACGAAATGCCGAGACAGTTTTGAATACCATTTTATCTATTGTTTTTGAGCTTGGTTTTACCGGGACAATGATGATTTTTGATGAGACTGAAGACACATTTCATAGTCTAAGGCATTCAAACAGGGCACTAATCGCTGCAAATCTCATGCGTCGTTTTATTGATGCTAGCTCGAATGGGATAATAAAGGGCACAATTGCGATTTTTGCTGTATTGCCGGACTTTCTTCCTGCTGCTTCCAATGCTTATCCAGCACTTGGTGATCGATTGAATTTACAGCGTCCTATAGACGGGGCTCCTGGTTGGAGATGTCCTTTGCTGCGGCTTGAAGATATAACAACCTGTAAGGCACCGGAAGAATTTCTTCAAAAGATTATCGATAAAATAGTCTCCCAGATGCCTGCTGAAATGGGGCAACATTTAAAAGACAAACTTATGGTTGAGGGGGATGACGTTCTAAATAACGTACCCGGATTGGATTTTAGAAGGCCTCTTGTAAAGAGATTAGCAAGTAAAACCTTGGAATATATTTAAGGAGATGGGTATGGAAGAAATCATAGACATTTTAAAAAATATGGCTTCAACCGGACAGCCACCTCAGGAGGGGTGTAGCAAACTGGGCGTTGGTTATGACAGTGAATTTGCTAAATTAAAGAAAGAATATATTGAAGATCAATTCCAAAAAGGGAAATCTACAGAAAAGTTTGTCGTTGGACCTTACGGCGCCGGAAAAACACATTTTTTGCGTCAGTTTATTGAAGTATCAAAGGTGTGTGGGTGCGCAACTGCTGAGATTCAATTGAGCAAAGCCATTGATATTACAAAACAGCTAACTGTTTACAAAGAAGTTGTCAATTGTCTGAAGGTGCCTGGGCAAAACAAATTTGGCATGGAGGAACTGTTGAGGTGCTGTATAGATGAGGTCAATCGGAAATCACCCGATCCTAATTCTGGTAGTTTTTTCATTGATACTTGGATAGCAGGTCTTGCAGCCTCTGATCTTGCAGAGCCCCGATATAAAAGAGTATTGATTCTGACAATAAAAGCTTTTGTCGATTCGCATAATGAATTATCTGATGCTGGTATTCGATGGCTGGAGGGTGATGTCAGCAACAGGCATATATGCAAGATATTGAATGGGGAGTCCCCAATTCCCTCAGTAGAGCAAAACCTTTTTGGCCAGAAGGCTTTATTTTGCCTTTGCCAATTTATAAGATATTCTGGTTTTAAAGGAACCATTGTTGCATACGATCAGGCAGATGAGGCGGTTGATGTCGGCAAGAAAAAAAAGGATCAAATCTTATCCATGTTGAGGACCGAATCAGATGCAAGAAGACAACTTACGAATAACAATGCATCAGCGTTTTTCATGTATGCTTTCACTCCTCCTATTATTCAAGATATGAACCATTATCCGGCATTGCTGTCGCGGATCCAGGAGCCTGACCCGAGGCACAATTTTTTTGATGGGAATGTTTACTCACCTATAATCGATCTTCAACAACCTTATCAACAAAAAGACACTTCGCTGATATTTCTCCAAAAAATTGGCGAACGTCTTGTGTATCTGTTTTACAAGACTTATGGAAAAAAGATTGAAAAATCACGCGAAGATCTTTTAAGGGAATGTTACGGGTGGGCAGATGAAATAGATGCTAAAGATCAGTCAATACAGAAGAGACGAGATATGGTTAAATTAACTTGTTCGCGATTAATCCAACTTTACGAGACAAGTGAAGGAACTCCTCAATCTTATCCAAATGTAATCATGTCATCAATGGAAGATGAGGTTTGAAAAGTCATGTTGAAAACGGGAATAATGGTTAAAGTTAAATTTCCAAATATGACAATAGATTGTAAGGTCATTTCGTCGACCTCTACTTCTGTATGTGTAGATTACAAGGGCGTGCGCCTTCAAGTAGATATGTCATCAATAATTATGCCTGCAGATGAACAGCCGTCTCGTCCATCGCCTGATGAATATCTAATAATATCAAATAATAAGGATGTTAGATTAATATCGCGGAGAAAGAGCATCGAAGCTTTGCGGTATGGTCTGGTACCAAACGAGGCTATACAAGAAATGACTTTACGGTTTGAGGAATTAAAGCCATGGGTTGTAAGCCGCTTTCCAGAAGAGAATGATTGGTGTGAAACGGTGTCACAGATTTGCGGCTCATACGGAACTGGCAAGAGCCACACGATGTCAGTCATACGATATTTAGCTTCTCTAATGGGCTATGCCAGTATTCATGTTGAAATAAATGGGAAAGATATTACTCTGGAAGCTCCAGATACGCTATCTGCGCACTTATGGAAAACACTCGAAGCAGAAGAGCTTGAATCAGACACCCCCCTTTTAAACCTTTACGTTAAGGCGATTGAAAAAGGTAAAACCGCTCCTTGCATAGCTACACAAGGCATAGATAGGACAAGAGATAATTACAAAACAATATCATTGCTTCGCGCACGAGGTTTGTTGGACC
>ENA-UPTA01005901-UPTA01005901.1-activated-sludge-metagenome-genome-assembly--contig:-NODE-5901-length-11033-cov-6.755602_pt1 | contig 11033 bp, 9 predicted proteins | sample MGYA00238184_ERZ773361 | MGnify/ENA primary metagenome ERZ773361 (study PRJEB29100, sample SAMN05720205) | activated sludge metagenome | isolation source: anaerobic digester from wastewater...
GACCGGATTGACCTGGATATAGGGACACCAGCGATAGGATTTCTGGAACGTGGTCAGTTGTTCGCCGTAGCCGTTGAAGACCTCGAACCGCTCGCCCGCGAAATCCGCGGTGGCTTTGGCGATCTGCTCGCCCACCGAAGCGAAATACGGCCTGTGATAGGCGTTGCACTCATCGCCGTCGTTGCTCACGATGCACGGCGAGACTTTGACGCTGTCGGCGCCGGTGTCCCGGATCTTGCCGATCATTTCGTACACGTGTCCGGCGTTCGTCTGATCCACGATGAGCACCACGCCCATGTAACAGACGCCGCCGAGCTTTTTGAATCCATCGAGGTTGCCCATCACCCTGGCGAGCTCCTTCTCGGAGACGCCGCGGTATTTGGCGTAGCTCGGGCCGTCCCAGCCGTCCAGGGAGACGCGAATCCACGTCCCCTTGTGCGCGAACAGCTCCGCGATCCGGCCCTTGAGGCCCGAGCCGTTGGTCAAGGTGGCGAATCGAATGCCCTTGTCCGCGAGGGCCTGGACCGTTTCCGCCAGGTGCGGATAGCACAGGGGCTCTCCCCCGCCGCTGAAAGTCACGGCCTTGACGCCCAGATCCGCAAAATCCTCCACGATCTCCAGCATCTTGTCCCTGGGGATCTGATCCTTTGCGGCCATGTCCTTGCCCAGTTGGATGTTCTCCTTGCGATACGCGCAATACCAGCAGTTGTGACTGCATACGTTCGTCGGCTTGACGCGAACGTGCAAGGGAGGCAGAACCTCCGGAACGCTCGCAGGCAGCGAGTCGATCTTGTCCTTGTAGTGGAACACCTTCATTTTCGTGTACAGCAAACCCATGCGTCGATCCTTCATCAGCCTCGAACCAGGTTCAAGGATTCAGCCGTCGTAAATGCGTAGTCGCCTGTGTAGCCGGTCTGGCGGAAGACCTCCAGCCATTCGTCCACATGCAGAACGGTCGTGCCGAGCAGGGTCCATTCCTCCAGGAGTTCGCGTCCCTCCCGGGTCCTGTAGGCTCCGACCGTCACGAAGCTCTGTCCCTTGCCCACCCGCTGGATCTCGCGAAGGGCCTGCATCACGCCGCGAAGGTTGAGCATGTAGATGGAGGCGTAGGCCATGACGAAGTCGAATTCGCCATCGCCAAATGGCAGCTCTTCATAGGGCGCCAGGAGCAGGTCGGCTTTCACGGATTCCATGGCGCATTCCAGCGGATAAGGATGATTCTCGACTCCCTGGACGCGGACGCCGGGTAGGGCCTGCTTCAGATCGTGCAGGAAGAAGCCCTTCTTGCAGCCGACGTCGAGGACCGCGGAGTTCGAGGTCAGTCCATAGCGAGCGGCGAGCCGAGGAACGATCTGCATCCAACGGCCATCGTATCGGAATCCGCCGTAACCGTTCTCGCGCCGGCCGTCGTAGTACTCCCGGTCCAGTCCCGCGGCCGCCATTCGGTGTCGAATCGTGCGGAAGCCCTTCGTCAGGACCCGCCGGACGTTGCTGTGAGGATATCCGATGTCGAACTCCTGCATCATTTGTTCAGTATCTCCACAGGTTCGACGATCATGTTCTCACGGAATTCCTCACGGTCCAGGAAGGGGTACAGGTCCTCCATGGGCTTGGAGACGATTCGCCCATCGGGCAGCTTGAGCGAGGAAACCCTGGGAATCAGAGGCTGCTCCGGCGGCATCATGATCTCGCAGATGTACGGCCCCTCGTGAGCCAGGACGGCGTCCAATCGCTGCTCCAGCACATCCTGATCCGCGATGCGTTCGGCTTCGATGCCGTAGGCAGCGGCCAGCTTGACGATATCGGGACACGTCAGCCCGCTCGATGGATCGGAGCCGATGTACCGGCCGAAGTGGTTCTGCTGCATCAGCTTGATCGTCAGATACCCTTCGTTGTTGAGGACGAAGATAATGAGCGGCAATTTGTTGTGGACGACCGTCTGCAGTTCCTGGATGTTCATCTGGAGGCCGCCGTCGCCGGTGAGGAGAATCGTCTTGCGCCGGCCCTGGGCGAAGCAGGCCCCGATCGCGCCGGGCAGGCCGAACCCCATCGAGGAGAAACCACTGGAGGTGAACAGCCGCTGGCCGGCCTTGGTCCGGAACGTCTGCATCGTGCAGGTGAAGCTGGTGCCCATGTCGGTGACCACGACCGCGTCGGAGCCGAGTCTCTCCGAAAGCTGATCCACGAAGTGGAACGAGTTCACCTTGTCGCGGTTGTCCCGGTACTCGGGTAGGCAGACAGGATACCTTGCCTTCCACTGACGGCATCGCGTCCGCCATTCATCGACCGCAAGAACAAGCTCATCGCCTTCGACCCTGGCCAACAGAGTCTCCAGGAATTGCCCGGCGTCCGCAAAGATCGGCAGATCGGGCCGCAACGAGGGCTTCTTCAACTCGATCTCGTCGATATCGATCATGATCTTCCTGGCTCCGCGGGCGAAGAGCTTGTAGTTGTAACCCACCTGCGGGATGGACATGCGCGAGCCGACGATCAGAACGAGGTCAGCGTTCTGAACCGCGAAATTCCCGGCCCGGTCGCCCATGATGCCGCTGCGACCGACGTAGTTCTCATCCGCGGTCGGAATGATGTCCGACGCGGTCCAGGAAGACACGCACGGAATCTGCAAACGCTGGACGAGTTCGCGAAGCGAATCCTCCGCGCCCGCGAGTCGGACGCCGTAACCGAAGATCAGGACCGGCCGCTTCGCCTGGGAGAGCATCTCGGCGCACTGGCCGACGAGTCCGTTCAGGACGTACTCGGTGCAAGGTTGCGAAGGCTCCTCAGGCGTGTAACCGCGAAGCTCTTCGGGATTGACGAGCTTGTTCTGGATATCGAGGGGGACATCGAGCCAGACCGGACCGGGCCGGCCGGTCGTCGCCAGGTGACAGGCTTTTTCCACGTGGTAGCGGATCGTGTCGGGATTCGTGATCGTCACGGCGTACTTCGTGATCGGCCGGACGACGTCGATGATGTTGGCTTCCTGGATGCCGAATTGCCGCAGACCGGTATCGCCGATCAGCGTGTCGCGCGTGACCTGGCCCGAGACGAAGATCGCAGGGATCGAATCCACCCAGGCGCCGTAGACGCCGGTGATCGCGTTGGTCCCGCCGGGACCGGAGGTGACCAGGGTCGCGCCGGGCACGCCGCTGATGCGGGCGTATCCCTCGGCAGCCATCGCTGCGGCTTGTTCGTGATGCGTCGCGACGTACTCCAGGCGGTCGTTGCCGCCGAAGGAGTCCACGAGGTGCATCGCGCCGCCGCCGCAGACGCCGAAGACGTGCCGGACGCCCAGGTCCGCAATGGTCGATGCGATGTAGTCGGAAATCTTCACCACCTTCTTCTCCTGTTCGATGGTCAGCACGGTGACTCCCTCGAAATCTTCGTCCTTCGTCTTCTCCTGAAACTCCGCAAAGGAAGCGACCCGCCCGACCTCCATGAACGGGTTGAGACACTCCCTGGAAGAATCGCGGCCGATCACCGCCACGAGCGACTCCGGCGAGGGACAGTTGCGATCTCCGCGGATGGCGCCTTTGCGAATCGTGAAGACCAGATTCTGGAACGTCCGCCGCAAACGTCTCTCTCCTTCCTCCGGTTCCTCGAGCCTCAAGATCTCCGTGGGATGCGGGACCATGTGGTCCGCGCCCTCGTAGGTCGCGCCGGCTCGGCCGTAGGCGTCGCTCATCCGGCACAGGTCCTCCTTGAGCGGAGGCGACTCGATCTCCATCACCCAGATGCCGTTCTCGCTCACCGGATCGATAGGCAAATCGCTCGCGGCCTCGGTCGAGTGAAACGCGCCGGCCTCGATATTGACCGCGCCCATCCGGCTCAGCGTGATGCTTCCCTCCAGATGGTGGAACTTTGCGTCGCCCGAGAGCAGGATCAGCCCCGTTCGTTTCCGCGGATGGCAGTGCATCGAGGTCTTCCGCTTGCGGACGATCTGGAGCATCCAGATGGCGACGTGCTCGTTCTCGAAGACCAGGTACTCGTATCCCCAGGGCTTCTTGACGATCACGTCCTCGTAGGGTGTGCCATGCACACCATTTCCGCCATCGGCTGTGGATTTGGTGTGCATGGCACACCCTACGGATACGTCCGCCGGTCCGTTACGCTGCTCGTCTGCGGCTTTTCTTGCAACTGTGTGAATCATGGTCAACTCTTGAGGGCTGCGACGACCGCCTTCATGAAGTCGCCATTGTTCTTGTAGTGCGGAGCGGAGATCAGATTCCCGTCGATGACGAGATCCTGTTCCAGGTACCGGGCCCCTGCGTTCTTCAGATCGTCGGCGATGGACATGTACCCGGTGACCTTGCGTCCCTTGACGACGCCGGCGGAGATGAGAATCCACGGGCCGTGGCAGATGGCCGCGACCAGCTTGCCGGCCTCGTTCATCTCGCGGACGAACCGAAGGACCTCGGGGCGGATGCGAAGCCGGTCCGGCGATTCAAATCCTCCCGGCAGGATGACGCAATCGAAATCAGACGCCTTCAGATTGTCCGTGGACATCGTCGCCCGCGCGGGGACGCCGTACTTGCCGATCATGTTCTGGCCGCTCGGCGTGGCCACGTCCAGGCGCATGCCCTCCTCCAGGATGCGGTAGTATGGATACACGAATTCCTCGTCCTGGAAGTTCTGCGCGACGATGATGACGACTCGTTTCATAGGTTGCTCCTGCGCCGGGACAGCTCTTCAATGGCCGCCGGCAGCTCGTGCAGAGTGGAGACCGAGACCACGTCGAAAGTGCTCCAGTCCCTCACGCCGGAATTGCGTCCGATGAACCCGATGCCCGTATCCATCGCGGCCTGATAGTCGTTCTGCGAATCGCCCACGTAGAGGCAGGCCTCGGGGGCCCAGTTCTGCCGGGCCAGCAGTCCCTCGATGTTCTCCTTCTTCTCGCTCGGCGACCCGAGGATCTCACGGAAATATCGATCGATCCCGCGGACCCGGCACACCTCGCGAAGTTCCTGCTGATCCGATCCCGAAATGACGGCAAACTCGAATCGTCCCTTGTGCTCCGCGAGGAACTCGAGCGAGCCCTCGACCGGCCTGGCCTCGATGATCTTCTTCATGACGATCCGGGAGTACTCGCCGGCCAGCGAGGCGACCTCTTCTTCGGAAATGGGCCGGCCCAGGATGTTCTCGCGCAGATGGCGGATCTTGCCGTACCGGGACAGGCCGCCGTTGGCGCGGACGAAGTCCATGAACCGGGCCATCACGTCCTCGGGGAGGCCGCGGAACAGTTCCTCGAAACCCCAGAACCGGATCTCGTTGCTCTCGGCCAGGACGCCGTCAAAATCGAAAATGATGTAACGGTATTTCATGCTTCTCATCAGATGAAGTTTACGTGCACACGCGGGTGCTTCAGTTCCCAGAGGTATTGGTTGATCTTGTCCATCCGGCAATTCACACGGCACGCGTCCGAATCCAACTCGTTTTCCACCCATCGCATGCACTGCATGCGGCGTTCGCCCTCCCAGATCTGCGTAAACGTCCGCTCGTAGATGTTACCATAGTTGAACCGGTCGTCGCTGAGGAAGTTGCTGCATCCCCAGACGTTCCCGCCCGCGTCCAGATAGGACCAGAACGACAACGCGTAGCAGCGCTCGTACGATCTGGACTGCCGGTCCCACTGGTCCATCGTCTGCAATCGGACGACCGCCTGGAAGGCGTCGGTGTTGTATCGTTCGAGCGTCTCCGCAAGACCTTCGTATTGCCTGTACCGAATGTCCTTGTAGGTCTCGGTCTGGCTCTTTGGGTGCTGGGAATAGGGTTTGACGACGACGTAATCGAGGCCGATGTCCCGCGACAGGCGAACCAGCGTCTCCACCTCGTCGCAGTTGTCCGGAAGCAGCACGATCTGAATTCCCAGCGTGCACCGACTGGACGACCGGCGTCTGAACGCCACGGCGTCTTCCAGGTTGCGAATGACCTTGGTGAACTGATCCGGCTTCGTCCGATGGATCTTCGCGTACGTCTCGGGCGTCCCCGCGTTGCAGCTCACCTTGATCCATTCCACCGCGTCCAGGATCTTCTCGGAGATGGCCCGGGTCATCAGCGTGCCATTGGTGGTGAGGGCCACGTCGATCCCCGAGCGTTTCGTGTGCAGGATCAATTCCGCCATGTCCTTGTGCAGGAACGGCTCTCCCTCCCCCGCGTACATGATGCTCTTGAGGCCGAGCCGGCCCATCTCGGCGAGATGCTCTTTGAACGGGCCTGTTTCCAGGAAACGAGACTGGTACCCCATGAAATCCAGGGCGCAGAAGACGCACCGATGGTTGCAGATCCCCGAAGGACTCACTTCCATGTAGATGGGGTACACCCGCTTGCCGCTGCGCCAATCGGAGACCCGCTCCACGTGGTAGTGCAGCTTGTGACTATCAATCCCATATTTGTCCATGGACATCGCACATCCCCCCCTCCGGCGTCACTGTCCCAGAGACACCCGATCCATCCAGTAATGCAGTATCGCGGCATGGCCGGTCTCCGCCAGGCCGTAGGTTTCAGCCGGCAGCCAGAAATTCAGCGTGCCCAATTGCCGCAGCGTGTTCGTCGGCTGCATCGCGGTCTGCGTGACCAACGTCGCCTCCCGCGAGACCGCGAACTCGGCCGCCTTGACTACGTTGGGAGAGTTGCCTGAGCTGCTGATCGCGACGACCATGTCGCCCGGCTTCAACCGCCGGCGAAGAGGAACCAGGAACACCATGTCGTAGGACATGTCGTTGGCCACCGCGGTCAACAACGACAGGTCCGTGAAGACCTGCGTGTGGAGGTCCGCGTTCTTGGCGAGGTCGGCCGCGAAGTGGCTGGCCATGGAGGCGCTGGCGCCGTTGCCGATCAGATAGGTGACGCGGTCCATCTGGCGAATGTCGTCGGTGCAGTCGCACCACAGATCGAAGGCATGATCGCAGTCGATCGGCACATCGCCGTTGACGGTGACGACAAGACCCCGCAGACAGTCGGCCAAATCGTTAGTCTGTCCCGCCCATCGGGATACGCCGACGGCCGGCCCGGTCCCGGCCTGCGCCAATCGCGGTCCAGAGCTCAGGAACCGTATCTGCGTGGCGTCCTTGAACATAAAAACTTGCCCCTTCATCAGCAACGGTACGCACCAACATGGTCTTCCAGGGCCGAAAGTAGTAATTCGGGTCACTCTTTGCGGCCTCAGTTCGGTAACCAACAGGCAGGGTGTGCAAATCACATACCAACGATGTGAATCCAGGCAATTTCCGGCCATGCTGCCTGGCTACATTGCGTACCATGGCCAATGCCTTGAGGAAAACCTCAGGGGCCATGACGGCGCTGCCGAAGTTCATCACGACGCCACGCGCCAAATTTTCCAACACCTTGGCAAAAATCAGGAAATCCGTGTAACTGACGGTCCCCAGAGCGGCCCCGTCGCAGTTCGGGTGTTCGTGGATGATGTCCAGGCCGATTCCCACATGGATCGTGAAGGGCACCTTCAGACGATAGGCGGCCGCCAGGAGACTGGTCTCTCGGTGTGGGTAGCTCCCCTCTTCGATCTCCCGGCCGACGGCCTCGCCCAGGCCCATCCCCTCGGCGGCAGCTCGTCTGACAATATCATTGATCCGGCCCGTTTCTCGCCAGAGCCCGAATTGCCCATCTTCGATATAGCGGGCGACGCTCTCGGTCGTCGCTCCGATCAGGGCGAATTCGTAGTCGTGGATCGCGCAGGCGCCGTTGCCGGCCAGAGTGGTGATGAAACCCTGTTCCATCAGGTCGATGAGGTACCTCTGGATGCCGCTACGGAGGACGTGGGCCCCCATCATCAGGACCACCGCAGCCCCTTGCCGCCGGGCCTGCACGATGGCCTCGGCCACCTTCCGAAACTCCTCGCGGCGGACCGGAACCTCGCCCAGTGGGAGTATCGCCTGGATGGCCAGATCGTGGCTGCGCTCCGCCAACGGCTTGAGCGACAGCTTCGACCTGTCGAACAGCGGGTAACTGCTTGCCATAGGTTCCTACTTCAACAGGCTCGTGACGTACTTCGTGAGGCTCTGCTTGTCGATCGCCTTCTGGTTGCCGATGATCTGGACGGCCAGGGCGCCCGCGACGTTGCCCAGGAACCCCGCCACCTCCGGCGGCGCGCCCACCCGGGTCGCCAGGGCGCTGATGGCAAAGAACGCGTCGCCCGATCCCACCGTATCCACCGCGTGGCTGGCAAACGCGGGCACCACCACAAAGGCGCCGTCCGGCGCGCATATGCAGGCGCCGTTCTTTCCACGGGTGACAGCCAATGATTCGCACCCGAAACGTCCGGCGGCTTCACAGGCGAGCAGACGCAGATCCGTCCTCAGATCCCGACTGTCCAGTCGCAGTTCCCGTTCGGCCAGGCTGATGAAGTCGGCCTTTCTATATTTTGAGATTGTATGCATCGACCCGTTGCCGGCGTTCGCCTGCGTGTTGACCGCCAGATACCGGGAACTCTCGACCAGCGACTTGCGCAACAGTGGGCTGATCGCTCCATGGCCGAAGTCCGCCGAGACGACCACATCATGGCCCCCTGCTTCATGTTGAAAACGCAGGTTCAAGTCCTGATCCTTCGCACTGGCGAGGCCGCAGTCGTCGATCGTGTAGACTTCGAGCAGCTTGTGCAGGCTGTAACCGTCGAGATAGCGTTTTTTCACCGTGGTCGGGGCGCCGTCCTGGACCCAGAACTCGGGGCTGACGTTCGAATGCAGCGACGATTGGATGAAATCACGGTATCCATCGTGCTCTCCGATCACGGTCAGAAGCCGCACGTCGCCTGCGAAACCCGCCAGGTGATTGGCAATCGCCAGAACCCCTCCGGCGAAGCTGTCCTGAGAGTTGTACTTGACCGCCAGCACGGGCGATTTGCCCGAGGCCCCCAGCGGATTGCAGTAACAGTACTCGTCAATAATCACATCGCCGACGAGCAGGACCCGCAGGCCGCCCATCGCCTCAACCACTTCCAGGACGCGATCCAGCGAATAGCGACGTCGGAACAAATCGAGATAGTCCTGTAATTCCTTCGAGAACAAAGAGAAAAAGCGATTAATCAGATTGGTGGAGCTGAAAACGATGTCCTGTGTGAATCGCAGCTCGATCCCCAGATCGCGGCAGACCTTTTCTTCGAGAGCCAACTTTCCGGTCGGATCGCCGTCGACGGACTTGAAGTCCGAGCCCTTGACATAGACATCCGGCTTGAGCAGATGCAGGGTCTGCTCGGCAGTGGGCCATTCGTTAACCGCCACGAAATCCACGACGCCGAGCGAGGCGATGGCCTCGGCCCGAAGCTGCTCGGGGAACGCTGGACGCTTGTCGCCTTTGTCGACGTAGTGGTCGGGCGTCAAAGTCACGATCAGGACATCGCCGAAACCACGGGCCTGCTCGAAATACCGGATGTGCCCGATGTGCAGCAGGTCGAACACGCCGTGGCAGTGGACGATCCTGCGATTGGCAATCCGACAGCGGTGCAGAATCAGCGGGAGCTCGTGAAGAGTCACGATCTTGTGTTTGTGGTTGGCAACCGACCGCGTCTCGAACGTCACGGACGTCTCGCCGTGTCCAGCTTCGGCACGGCGAGACGACGTATTCGCCTTGATTCGATCCCCATGCTCACACACTTCACTCATTCCTACCCTCCAGGCCGTACCCCCTCCGCGCGGGCTGTGACACACAGATGCCAGCCCCATCGTCTCTCCAGAAATCGAAAGAGCGGCGCCGGCATCCACCGAAACAGCCAGGTCCTCTTGTACTCATAACGTTTGTATTCCGGAATCCTGTACGGGAAAATGTGCTCGACGCCGGCCGATTCCACGGTCAATCCCTTCAGCAGGTCCCGCACGGAGCTGCGGGAGTAGCTGTAGGTCACAGGGCAGCCCGTCTGTGCCTCGGAATGGCGGGCGATCAGCTCATCCAGTTTCCAGAACGCCCCCTTTCCAAAGGCGAGCAGAATCCAAAGGACTTTGTAGGAGTAGCGGTGATACACCATCATCTTGAGCGCACTCTGCGGTCCCATGTACTTGCGGATCTCGCGCACGGCGTTCTCGGGATGCGGCGTATGGTGGATCACGCCAAAGGAATAGACCAGATCGTATGTCTCGACAGGCACGACCTCGGACAGCCGCTCGGCATCGACCCGGTGAAACGAGATGCGATCCTCCAGGCCAAAGACCTCGGCGCGCCGCCTGGCGACCTCCAGGGACTCCTCCGAGAGATCCACCGCGGTGACCCGGGCACCGGCGCGGGCAAAGCGGATCGTATCCGTCCCGATGCCGCAACCGATCTCCAGGACCTTCTTGCCCTTCCAGCGTTCGAACTCGGCGAACGCCGGAATGTGCGGCTCCACCCGGTATTTCCGGGCTTCGACCTCATCGAAGTACTCGCGGCTGCCCACCGGCTTAGGTGAGTGCCGGATGTTGCACGGCCGGGCGTTCCAGTACCGGCGCACGTCGTCGACTGTCTTGTTGGAAAACGCTTGCGCGAGGGTCATACGCGATTCTCTCTGAAAGTTGCGAGGGGGTCCCGAACGCCTGGTAGGCGAACTTCCTGAACGGCATGTTCCGATAGAGGCGCCAGCAATCGATCAGGAGCGGCGAGAGCCCCGCGCTCTGCTCCAGCCGGTTGATATCCAGATGGGTGTATTCGAGCCAGGGCGTCAACAGAACCACGACACTCGCGCCACAGGCCGCGTCATAGGGACAATCACAGTAGACGCCCCGTCCCTGGAGAGCCGCGGAGGCGCTGGCCAGAGCCTTCGGATCGTGCATTCGAACGGTGTATCCCGCGTCCAGGAGCCTTTCGGCCAGCGTCACGGACTGGGATTCTTCCACGATGTGCGTCCCCGGCTTGTAGGAAAGGCCCAGCAGCGCAACGGTCGATCCCGGCGGGACGTGCCTGCCGACCATGGCGAACAGCCGGTCCACGACTTCGCCGTTGACTTCCACCACGCGAGGGCTCAGATGCGCGCAGGTTCCGGCGTCCTCGGCGCAGCGCTGGAACGCCAGGTTGTCCCGCGGAAAACAGGGACCTCCGAAACCGAGACCGCCCTTGAA
>ENA-UPTA01005903-UPTA01005903.1-activated-sludge-metagenome-genome-assembly--contig:-NODE-5903-length-11031-cov-3.866163_pt1 | contig 11031 bp, 10 predicted proteins | sample MGYA00238184_ERZ773361 | MGnify/ENA primary metagenome ERZ773361 (study PRJEB29100, sample SAMN05720205) | activated sludge metagenome | isolation source: anaerobic digester from wastewater...
ATAAAACTAAAACATTTTTACTCTTTTAATATCGTTTTGAAACAAGATGCAATTAAAATTAATTTTAAGATATCGCTTTTTGATTTTTATTTTTTTCTCTGACATTCGGCTTTTGACTTTCTACTTTTGACTGTTGTACTTTCGATATGGTGGAAATTAAATATGAAAATTTCTAAAATATTTGCAGAACTATTTAACACGGATAAGAATAGCAATTATGCTAAATTAAAAAAGATAAAAAAAGAAATAAAAAATATATCCCCAAGGTACTACAATCCATATAAAGCAGTGGTCTATGGAACTTTTGCTTATGATTTATATTCCTTTTATCAATCCTGTCTATACTTCGAAAAACCTCTCAATCACTTATTTTTAAACAAAAAAGCTCTTGAAACAACATTAAAATACATAATTTCCCTTTATGTACCAAAGGAGATTATGTCGTACATTCTGATGATGGAAAAGGAAAAAGTGGATGAAGTCATTGAAAAATTTGGGCAGGAGAAGACAGAAAAGTACTACAAGAAAATGATAAGTTATATATTATCCTACTTAAAACCTTCGACTATAAATACTATAGATAAAGATATATCAAGGATCAAGCAACTTTATGAACTTACAACATTCAACTATGTTGATATATTTAGCATATTCAATCTTGCTTTTACAACTACTCAAAACAAAAAAAACCTTTCATTCAACGATATAAGGGTTTCTCTGCGATTCATCAATTCTTTTGAAGATTTTACATTTTTAATCTCAAATGTTTCTTTAGAAGATTCGGTTTTAAATCCTCTTCTTATTTACCTTAAAAAATATGCTGAAATTGATCCTTCTTTCGTTTTTGACAATGGAAGAATAAAAAAAGAATTTTCCAGAATAAATAAAATGCTTACAGATAAATTTTCATATCTCAAATTTGAAATGTTTTTAAAATCCATGAAGGAAAATCCTGATTTTCAGATCAAAATTATACCCCATAGCGAAACATATGTTTCTGCTTTCATAAATGATAAGATAAAGATAGTTGAAGATTACATATCGACCTTGAAAGTGAATGAGATAGAAAAAAACTATAAGTTGATAATAAAATCAATATTTAATGAAATTCCTCTTATTAAAAGTGACATTTATAATGAAGAAGTTTCTACACATTTTTCAGCAAATCTCCTTCCTTCATTTTCAAAGGTTAAACCATTTGAGATTTTCAGAACATTTCTTGTAAATTTCTGGGAAGGAAAGATAAAAGAAACACTGAGTGATTTTATATTTCATGCAAATTATGCTGATGAAGAGTTTAAAACAATCTTAAATGACACTTTTCATATTGGTTCCGAATTTCTCGATAGAATAAATGATTTTGAATCAAACCTTGAAGATCTAAGAAAATTTCATATAATGATAATAAAAAAACCTGATACAATAACAAAATCCTCTTCTCAAAAATCAAATATTATCACATGTATAATGAATGCAAATAGAAATGCAGAATCTTTACTTATAGATGGATACAATTTTTTAGATAAGCTTGAATACATACTATATATAATAATTTTAAGTATTCAAAAAAAAGATCAATCCAGAATAACAAATCTGCTATCCTTGATAAATACTGACCTTTATAAGCAGTACAGATCCTTCTATGCAAAAGTAAAATCCTTAAAACCACTTGTAAGTATTAATAAGGTCTAAAATTTTAGACTTTTATCCCTGAACACTTCGTACAAAAATGAGTATTTACAGGATGGATTCCAGAATATATAAGAGTTAATCCCCGCTTCTTTTACACCTTTTATTTCATTTGTTATGTAGCTTACTATATCTATCTTAACTTTAAGATTAAATGCCTGAATCCAGGGTCTTATAGAAATGTTATAGTTTGAGTTTTCCATCGCTCTTATTGTTCCATGTTGATAGATAAGTCTTACCGTATCTGGTTGCCCTAAACCCTTTTCATAGAAACCATCTGAAAAGTGGGATGGATAATACATCGGATAGATAGCATCAAGAATCTGCGAATCAAGGAAAATATCCTGTCCAATATGTCGACTTATCTTGTACCAGCATTGATAACCAAAAAAATCTGCACTGAGAGGTATTTTAAGTGAAGCTTTTGCGTTCTTGAAAAAAGAGTATATTAAGACATTTTTAGATATATTATCTTTATTGTATCTATAATAAACATCAGATATATTTCCTTCAGCTGGGAATCTAACATAATCAAACTGTATCTCTGAAACTCCCAGATTTTGAAGCTCAATAGCTGCATCAATTAAGTATTGTTGATATTCAAGATTGTATGGATCTATCCAGGCTTCCATCTTTGTCGCTCCCTTCCATGGAGCGTTTGCTGACTTACTCCATAAAGCGAACCTGCTATTATCATAATTGTAAGCAACAGGATCTCGAAAACATACAAAACGAGCAATAATCTTTATATTATGCTTATTCGCCTGCTCAAAAAGGTACTGTGTTTGTATAAGATTCCTTGATGACTTCATCTTAAGGGCTAATGGTAACTTTGACCCCCAGCTTAGATAACCAAAATCATCTTTAAAATCGACAACAAAAGCGTTTAGTCCACAGTAAGTTGCTATATCAACAAGTTCATCTATCTTCTTTTTTGAACTTGCAGCAAAAGAAGAAACATATAAACCTCTAATATTATTATCATCTGGTGTTTGAATGTTATCAAACTCTTTTTCGAGAACAAATCTATTTTCATTTTCTTCATATCGATATATACCATAATTTGAGTAAGCATAGATTGTCGAGTTTAACTCGAAAAATTTTTCGATTTCTTCTTTAATACTATCTCTTAAAATTATCTTTGTCTCAATAATCTTGTAAGAATTTTTGGTTTTTAAAGAACTTAAAAAAGAATTAACATCTAGTATATCTATCCCTTTAGAGGACTGATAACCTATAAATAATCTGTCATTGAAAAAAAATAGTGAACTTATTGTCTCGAAAAGCATAGAGTAGGATGAGGTATAAAAAACTCTTTTTACCCCATTGTAAAACCTGGAGAATTTTTTTGCATCAAGAACTTTACCAAAAAGTCCCGAGTATGATGTACCAACAAAGATTATGATCTTATCATCTATCCTGGCAAGTTCACAACTTGAGAAAAATGCGTTTGAAGGGATACCATCTGTTGAAACTGAAACAATTTTTCCGTTTAATTTTAAATAGATTGATTTGTCTGTAACAACCAGTGCTGTATTTTCATCTTTAATCTTATAATCTGTTATATACTCATATAAGGGATTTACCTTTAGGACACCAGGAATCTCATAGAGATCAGGAAAAAGCGAACTAACAGATGCTTCCTTTTCCCAGAGTGGATCCTGAAGGTTCTCGGTTCCACTTTTTGCAGGGTCATTAGACGCTGTAGAATCTGAAGTTGGCTGTTGATAGTCTGAACTTAAAAGACTCTTATTTTCCTCAGCATGAGAAGCAGGGTCAAAAAAGGCTGCAAGATCTCCACTATCAATCCTGTTAACCTTACCATTCACAAATAAAAAAGATTGAGATAAAATCAAAAAAAAGATAAAGAATACAAAAAGTGTATTGGCTTTTTTTTTCATAAAGGATCCCATAGTTAAATTATAATAAAATCAATATAAAGATCGAAAGTCCGGCAATAACATTTTATACTAAAGTCGAAAGGAGAAAATTGCAAGATAAACTTATCAGAACAGAATCATAATCCAAAATCTAAAATAGAAAGCACAGAAATAAAACATATTAGTTAAAAATTGATTGGATAAATTTATCATACTGTTTAACAAAAAGTCTATAATATATAAACAAGCCCAAAGTATGCATAAAGCCTGACAATTTCATTATCGGTAAAAGAAAGATAAAATTTTGTGCCTATTTTCAAATAATCCGATTGAAAAAATAAAAAAAATCCAGATCCAAAATTTTGAGCATACAGATAGTAGTCATACGAGTCGTAACTGGAAAATTGAGGCAGCGAAAAATAGGTATATGTATAGCTATCGTTGTAATAAAACTCAAGTCCGGTTTTTATCCTTATCTTATCTTTCCCTGCCTCAGCATCACCCTTACTGGAAGCCTCGCTCCGGTATTTGCCGGATAGAGGTAAAATATAATCTTTAAATACCAGTTGAAGTCTATATAGATACCTTTCAAAAGCTTTATCAGAAAATTTGAATATGAGATCTAACTTTTTAGAAAGGGCAAAATTTAAAGTTAAAGAAAAATAAGTTTGCTCGTCGAGGATTCCCTCTTCATCAAAAGGAAGATAGAGGTAAAATAAAAAAGTTAGAAACTTATCAAAAAATTTAAGTTTATCAATATTGAACTCAAAGTAATAAAAATCATCTGCATATGAATACTTATATGCTCTATATGTAAGACTTAACGCTAAATTCTTGAAAAATAGAAGGACCCGAGTATTATCAGAAGGCTTAAGGTAAAACTCTGCAGGTTCATAAACTTCTTTGTGAATATAGTTTAAACAAAGAATTTTATTCAGGGAAATGTAGATCATATAATTCAAAAAGTAGAAGTTATCCATTATATAAAATACTTTGGTTTCTGTTGCAAGATGAAGTAAAGGAGTTTTGGAATTTAAAAAAAGTTTGTAATCCATTGCAAAGAAAAAATTCAAGGGATCATTCAAACTAACATCAGCAACTTTTATAAGATTAGGGTCAAAGAAGTACTGAGAGCTAAAAAACGTAGAAAAGGAATGTGAATAATAATAGATAAAAGCTGATAAGCAGTTTTTGTTGTAATCCTCAAGTAAGGCAAACTTGACAAAACTTCTATTTTTCGTAGCATTATCAAGATAAAAATCGTAAGAAAAGAAAAGACCTTTTTGAATAAGATCTGAATAACTGTCAGAAGGAGAACGATAAAAGTAAAACCTTATGCCTGGTGTGGTAAAGTAGTCCAGGGTTAAAGAATAAGCTGAAAAACCACTGAAAAAACCATAACCATATAAAAAAATAAACTCTCCAGTAAGAAGACTTGCATTGTTAAGATTTAGCAGCAGTGAATACCTGTTATTTCTATAAACCAGATTACCATAATCCCACTTGAAGATATAGACTGCATTTTCGGTTAGACTATATATATCATTACTATACAAAAAACTGTACGAAAAATAATGCGTTAACTCGAATGGCAAGATAGATGTGAAAGCTGCCAGGCTCAACAGAGTCAAAACTCTACCCTCTTTTATATACACCAATATAATAGTTGTTGCAAAATGGAAAATTACAAAATTCAGGTAAAAATACAGATCTTTTTCACTTAAAAAATGCAGAACCCATAACTAAAAGATCGGCTCCTCTTTTAATAAGGGATCTGGCATTTTCAAAGTTGATCCCACCATCAGCTTCTATCATGTAACTATAACCTTTACTTCTTCGAATATCTTGTAGTTTATCTATCTTATCAAGAGCTGGTTCTATCATCTTCTGACCTGAAAAACCTGGTTCAACTGTCATAACAAGTACAAGGTCGAAGAGTTCAAGATAGGGGATCAAAATCTTAATATCAGTTGCTGGCTTTATGGAAACCCCAGCTTTTTTGCCAAGAGAATGAATCTTATCTATTATATCTTTTAGTTTTTTTTCTTCCTCTACAAAACTTTCAAAATGAACTGTAATAAATTGAACATTTTTATGATTAAACATATCTAAAAAAAATAAAGGGTTTTCTATCATAAGGTGAACATCACCTAAAAGGAAGGTTTTATCAAGAATTTCTGATGATATCTTTGGGCCAAAGGAGATATTTGGAACAAAATGCCCATCCATTATATCGAGATGCAGGTATTTACAACCAGATATTTCAGCTTTTTTAATGGAATTTAAGATATCGGTAAAATCACAGGCAAAGATAGATGGTGCAATCTTTGAAAAGATATCGTCTCCTGCCTGATTTCTTGAGCTTTTACTAAACCACATAATTTACCTTTCTATTGTTATATGATATAGTTTAAATCTATTGCTGCCCCACAGTGAGAACCACCGTTGTTCCTTTAGTCAGCTGTTGACCAGCTTCAACAGATTGATTAAGAACGACACCTATCTGGGTAATGTCTGTCACAGTCTGGTATTCTATAGTTATAATTATGCCATTAGATTGTGCGTTTTCTATCACCTCTGAAATCTCTTTTCCAGTGTAATCAGGCATAACAATATTTTCAGGTAATTTACCTTTAGAGACAATCAAATTAATCTCGAAGACAAAATTCAGATCTGTCCCAGCAATAGGCTGCTGAGATATTATTTTCCCCTTTTCAAAAAGATCTGAGTACTGTTCTTCAACTTTAGCTATTTTAATATCTCTTTTTAAAGACAATGATAACTCTTGAAGTCTTTTTTCAACATAAAAAAGATTCTGGCCTGTAAAATCATCCAGATATGAGCTCTCAAGCCCTCTTGAAACCACAAGCTTTACGAAGCTCTTTTCTTTTAATGCATGCCCGTGAGCAGGGGATTGAGATATGATCTGCCCATATGGAAAATTTGAATATCTTGATTCTATCTGAATAATCAAGTTAAGTTGCTGGATTTGTGCAGCAGCCTCAACAACTCGCATATCTTTGAAATCTGGCACCTTTACCGTATTATAACTGGAAACCCATAAATTATATGCTATCAAAAAGAAAATTATTGAAATTATAATATAAAAAAGAAGGGTAAAGGCTAAATAACCAGATTTAAATAAATGATTGGCATGCCTGAAAAAATTTTTTACAAGATATACTATCCTGTATTTTAAATATTTTATTTTGTAGACAAATTGATTTAAAAGATAATTTATATTGTCTTTTGAGAAAAAATATGTAAATTTGATCTTTAGATTTGCAAAAAAACTTATATCATTTGACCTAATTTTTGCAGCAGTCTGCTTTTTTACTTTTGACTTATGAAACAGATTGAAAAACAGATTTGAAAAGAATTTCTTAATTTTGAAAAAGAAAAAATATAATCTTTTAAAAACATTGCTCATAGAGAAAACTCCCGCTCAAGAGGTAAATTCGTGTATCTTTTTCTAAATCCAAATAAAAATTGAACAGTAGACTGAGGTTTTTTCCCGAGTTTCTGAATCTCGGTTATTTCAACCGGTAAATCTGCTGTTCCTATAATAATGTGTTTGTCTTCGATGCTTATACAGCCAGGTTTATACTTTTCAACATCTTTGTAATATTTTCTAGCATCGAGTAATATAAATATATCTTCACCAGCTTTTATCTTAACTTTAGGCCATTTTTCAAATGCCTTGATTTTTCCGATTATCAGATCACTTTTCTGTTCTTCCGGGTTTATATATGCATCTTCCTTTGATATCTTTCTCGTGTATGTTGCTTCTTCATGTTTTTGAGGGATCGGGATAATAACTTCTTTATTTTTAATATATAGTTCAAATGCAATCTGACTAAGCCATCGCATATAATCATAAAACTCTGTAAAATTTAAAAGATATTCAAGCTCAGTTTTAACCTGAAACAATATATCCCCAGCATCAATGGAACAATCCATCTTAATTATTGTTACACCAGTTTTAAGAAGATTATCGATTATCTGAAAGTGAAGTGGTGATGGCCCCCTGTATTTTGGTAAAAGCGAAGGATGAATGTTTATAAACATCTTTTTGGCAAGGCTTAAGACTTCTTTTTTCAAAATGAATGCAAAATCTATAACAACACCATAATCAAACTGGTATGTTTCAATGCTTTTAAATATCTCAAAGCTTTTTTCAACTTATATTACCTGTATTTCCTTCTTCTTAGCCAGCTTTACAGTTTCAATATCTTCAATAATAAAATGTCTACCTTTTGGTTTAGGCTGTGATGTAAGCACAAATACAACTTCAGCTGTGTCAAATAGATATTTTGCAACTTCTATCCCAAAATCAGAAGTAACAAAGAGGGCATATCTATCCATTAAACTTCCTATTTATATTTTCCAGAACAGATTCGATATTATTTCTTTTAGTGGTACTGATCCTATCTATAAAAGAGATACCGTTAAGATGATCTATCTCATGCTGTAAGACTCTTGCCAAAAGTTCATGAGCCTCTATGGTAATCTTCTTCATGCTAAGATCAAAATACTCAACTATTACACCTTCTGGTCTATCGACGTTAAGATAAAGTCTTGGAAATGATAGACATCCTTCCTCATAGGTTACTACAGGATCTTTATATTCGATTATTTTTGGATTAATAAGAATTATAGGCTCTTTAAATGGTTCTATCCCGGCTATACTTATTATCTGCTTGCAAACACCTACCTGATTTGCAGCCAGGCCTATGCCATCATGTTTGATCATCAGCTCTGTAAGATTTTTAGAAAACTGTACAATATCATAATCTATTTTTGTGATAGGTTCGCATTTACATTTCAAAAGTGGATTGTTGTAATAAATAATATTTTCAGGCATAAAGCTCCTTTATCGATATTTATCTTTTATCACCATTTAAAATATTCACTATCTAAAATAAAAGTAACAGGACCGTCATTTGTAATAGAAACCAGCATATGCTCTCCAAAAGCACCCGTATATACATCTGAAAACTTTTCCTTTAAAAGTGTAACAAAAGTATCAAACAAAACAGCCGCTTTATCTGGCTCAAGGCAGGTATCAAAAGAAGGTCTATTCCCATTTTTTATATTGGATGTCAGAGTAAACTCTGAAACAGCAAGAATTTGTCCCTTAATCTGACAAATATTTTTATTCATCTTTCCATTATTGTCTGGAAAAATTCTAAGATTGATAAGCTTTTCTACCATCTTACTGCAAATATTTTCTGAATCATTTTTTGCAAAGCCAACAAACAGAAGCATGCCATAGTCTATATGTGCAATAGGATTATCGGTAAGTCTTTTATCCATTTGCTCATCAAGAACTTTACCATAACTGACATTTCTGTCAAAAAAAGAAAAATACTCTTTTTCAGAAATAAGTTTCACAGATGAATTTAAAACCCTTTGTACAACAATAACCATTTTGACTCTCTAAAAAATAGAATATTGACCATTCATTTAAAGATAGTAGCAATAAAAATATATAACAGGGGGATTTTTTTTGTATAGTTTTTTGAATTTCTAATATTTGAACTTTCATGATTTCAAAAAACGTTAAAGATTAAAAATTCAAAGATAGAGGAGAATGGTAAAAAACACAAGTAAACAGAAAAAGATTTTTTCAAATGAAGAGCGATTAATTACTGATTGCTGAGAAATAAAAGATCCATAGGGTTGACTCTCTGTTTTTCAAACTTTATCTCAAAGTGAAGATGAGGTCCAGTAGTCCTACCAGTATTCCCGGACAAAGCTATAATATCATCATAACTTACGATAGTTCCAGTTTTTACCTTTATTTCGCTAAGATGCCCATACAAAGTTTGATAACCATATCCATGATCAACGACTACAAGATATCCATAGTCACCCTTGTAACCAGTAAATGAAACCTTCCCTGGCATAGCTGGATAAACCTGAGTTCCAACTTTTACGGCGATATCTATCCCACCATGGAATGTTGGTTTATGGGTAAATGGATCTATCCTTTGTCCAAAACTTGATGTTAGAATCCCCTTACCTCTAAGAGGATCTCTAAAGAGTGAACCTAGAAACAGTATCTTTTCTTGCTTGGTAAAATGAGCTAAAGGAAGAAAGATTTTTTCACCATCATTTATCCGGCCTTCGGATTCTTTAATATTTATCTTCAATATGGCATCTTTATTTACAGAATAAAGTTTTGCGATATTATCCAGTCCTATTTTTTTATCGTATTCGACAAAAATCCCTTCACAGTTAGGTATTATCAAAGTCTCAGAATTATCAAAAATGTACTGAGAGAAGATATTATTTACAGAAGCGAGAGTGTCCACAGAAAGCTGAAAATAGTTAGCAATCCTGTAAAGATCATCGTAGTAGTTTGGTTTATAATATGCAAATCTTAGATGTAAAAATCCACTTGAGCTTTTACAGTTATAATTATATGAGATTTCAGACAGGAACTCCCTGTATAAATAGTCCTGTTCGAGAGGATCAGAAAAAAATTTAAAATTTTCGGACTCACTCTTTACATAAATACTTGTTCCTATAAGCAAAGTAGTAAAAAATAAAAACATTAAAATTGCATTTTTCTTGTATTTCAAATTTTTTCTCTTATTAAATACGATAAACAGTAAACTTTCTTTCATGCAAAGTTCCTTATTTAAACAATCCAGCAAATTAAAAATTTATAAAATGAATAATTCATCAAATTAAAAAAACCCAATTCTTCATGTACAGAATCTCTTGCTATATTTTTCGGTATTATCCGCTACTTTTTTAGAGTTTACCATTACTATTTTTTTAAATAATATAGGATTAAAACTACATTGCTCATTAAAAACTAAATTTCAAAGCTGATTTTGCTAAATTATTTTTTTATTTTATGTCCTGGCGGAAAAAAGTTGATTTAAAAGGATATTTGGTATAATATATCAATCGAACTATATTAAAAAGTTTTTATTTATAAACTTTAGTCCTTGTGTGAGGTTGTATGTATTCAGAGATTTTGAAAATCACCTGTTGTAATCTAAGAACTCTTAAGAGAGTTGGCTTTGCATTTATATCAAATATTATACTTCCAGCTTCTATAATACTTGAAGGTGACCTTGGAGCAGGTAAAACAGCTTTAATAAAACAGATGGCTGGCTTTTGTCGTTTGAACCCCGATTCACTTACATCGCCCACTTTTAATATCGTGAACCAGTATTGTGGTAAGGTGAAGGGTAACAGAATTTTGTTCAATCACTTTGATTTATACAGGATAGATGAAGAGTCTGAACTTCTGGAATTACCTCTTGATCTTTATTTTGAAAGTAACTACTTAAACTGCTTCGAATGGGGTAAAAAGTTTGAGCATGTTATATCAAGATATTCATTAAATCTTTATGCAATAGATATAAAAATGATAGAATATAACCATTTTATTATGCGAGAATTCACTTTAAAGAAAAAAGAAAAAAGTTAAAGCTTTTATTGC
>ENA-UPTA01005905-UPTA01005905.1-activated-sludge-metagenome-genome-assembly--contig:-NODE-5905-length-11030-cov-4.955900_pt1 | contig 11030 bp, 8 predicted proteins | sample MGYA00238184_ERZ773361 | MGnify/ENA primary metagenome ERZ773361 (study PRJEB29100, sample SAMN05720205) | activated sludge metagenome | isolation source: anaerobic digester from wastewater...
ATGACCGTCACCTTCTTATCCGGCATTGCGGGAATCAGATCCTGGACATCGGTATTGCCCCTGATTTCATAGTCGCCGGGAACATTTCGTTCCCAATAAGCGGCGGACAAAGCATTGAGTGCTGCAACACCGATTGCCCGCCGCAGCGGTTCTCGGGAATATAAATCGTCAAGCAGGGCCACGGCACCGGTTCCGTTTATGCGCCGGGGATCACGGATCCGGCCGGCCGAACTGGGGCAGCAAACCGCTTCGGGTATCTCCTTGACGGGTGTAAAACAGAGGCCCCCGGTGCCGGTTGAGAGTTTTACGCCCGTAAAAAAGATTCCGACGACAACGCGCTCTACCGTCGCCTCCTCGGCTACCGTACCAAGACCGGCAAGAATCTCATTTTTTGTCTCATCCAATATCGCCATTGACGTCATCCCCTTTCGATGATTTTTCTCTTATTATGATGCTTTCCAAATCGCATTCGCCTTGACTTAAGTCAAGCAGATGAAGAAAACCCATCATTCAGGATTTTGAGCAAAACATACTTTTCAGGACGATTTATTTTGATTGAGCAGAAAATCGACGAAACGCGATCGGAGTTGCCGGTTGGCCATGGCTTGTTTGATCGGCGGAAGCTTCAAAATGGCCCCCAGTACCGCTGCCATGGCCCGATGGCTGAAAAGAACGCGGTTGTCGAAGATGAGATGCTGAAGTTTACCCCGTTCGACCGCCATCAGGACCGTTCGATGCACCGAATCGGCCGGGGTAATCGTCCGCTGCGCACGGGGCGCCAGATAAAGCGCCCCGCTTGGGCAATTCCGCACACAGACGCCGCACCCGAGACAGGCATTTCCGGCCAGCCGGGCCGTTTTCTTCTTTGGATACCGTGGATCCTGGGCGGAAACAAGGGAAACGGCGTTCACCGGACAAACATTGACACAGGTTCCACAGCCGCAACAATCATCGCTGTGCAACGAAGCAATAAAATTCGTCGTGTGGACGGGTTGGAGAAAACCGAACTGCCGGGCGGCGATCATCGCCTCGCAGCAGCAGCCGCAGCAATTGCAAATGAAACTCACCCTATTCCGGACGTTTTCGCCGAACTGGACGAGGTTCAGGGACCAGGCCTGCTTGAGCAGGTCCAGCCCCTCTTCCACACTGATGGATCGGGCATAACCATGGCGGATCAATGACGCCGCCGAGGTGTTAAAAGTCATGCAGATATCCAGGGGGGCCTGGCAGGCCTGTCCCAGGTGGCTTTTTTTGTGACGACAGTAACACAAGCCTACACCTCGCGAGGTTGCCGTCCTGATCACCTCGCTCGCCCGTTCATAATCGAGAACGTGAAGGGCGTTATCCCCTGTCAAGGCCGGTTCGTGGACAAAAACCCGCCCCATTTGGGTTTCACCTGTCCCAAAGAGTGCCCGAACAAAATCCTCCTCAACGTTAAGGTACTGGTAAAAGAGTTCGCTTAACAGCTTCTGGTCGATATCCCCTCGGAGACGCATCAGGGAAAACTCGAAAAAACCGGCCATGGGCGGGGGAAGAACGTAGAGCGTCCGATCCCTGTGGTCCATATCCAGCAAGATCCCCTTTTGTGCCAGTTGTTCGAGGGTTTTTTCCGCTTCGGCCAGGGGAACCTTCCAGATCCGGGACGCCTTCTTTGCCGAGAATGGTTTAATGGGGAGCAGTGCAACCAGGGACGCCTCTTTTTCCGTAAACAGAATCTGCAGGATCCGGTACAACAACTCAGACGGCGGCGCACCCTGGGGAAAGCGGTTCAACCGCTCCACCAGGTCATGATAGCCTGTTTTTAAAATGCGATGCGCCATGGCCTTTTGGTATCTAAGGATGCCCGGTCAGTCGGGATGGTCCCGCCGCCGCTTGATGAAAAGCCCTCTTGAATCTAAGCACCACCATTACCTTTCACCGGGTTTATCTCACCGTTTGCATGCAGAACATAGCCGCCGTTGTAATCGATCAGTATGCCGTTCATTTCCCTGCGGAACTCATCCCGGCCCGCCTCGGTATCGTAGCCGTCATATTCCAGGCTGACAACACAGCAACAGGAAAGGACCTCACACAACTCGCCCGGCTGTGATACATGATCGTAAAGAAACTCAATGGCTTCGAATAGTTTCTCCTCCACGACTTTTTCCGGTGACCAGGATTCCAGAGGAAAGATTTGGTACTTCAAGACCATGGCGGCCTTATTCTTGGCCCGCTCCGGCAGGATGTCCGACCTGATGCCCAGTTTCTCTTTGAAATAATCGCCGTCCCGGAAATAAAGGTAAAAATATTTCAACTTCTCGTACAAACCTTCTGCGTCCAATTTTCGCATCTTCAGCCTCGACGTATAGTACTGCCTGACCTCACGATTCATTGTTATGGCTCCTGCAACCACGCCCGTTTTTTCTGACCGGCGGCCGGTTCACTCATCCGGAAATGATCTCCATTATAGGTGAAACAGCCTTTGAAAGCGTACTGTTTTTTTACATCACAAACGGCGATCATGCCAAGGCTTGAAGTGCTGTCTTGTTGTTGAGTTTGATTAATCGCCCCGATAGGCATAACCACGAGGTCTCATGATTTCAAAACACAAAGAACGCATTGATTCAGCGGTCAAGATAAAGGTTCTGGCGTGACAGGTAGTCGAGCACGGCATCAGGGACGAGATACCGAATTGACCGCCCTTCTCCCAAAGCCTGCCGGATCCGGCTCGAAGAAATATCCAGGAATGTGACTTCCCGGAAACAGATGGCATATCCCCGGGGCCCGACAAATCCCCGATCCGGCTCCCGGTAATTAAACGCTGCGGCATAAGTGGATGGGACAATTCCAGCAAGACTTCGGTTCTCGTATCCCGGCCGGGTCATAACGACAAAATGACACATCGTCAGCAATTTTTCCCAATCCTTCCAGGTTTGGATAGCCTGAAAGGCATCCTGCCCGACGATATAATAGATTTCCAGGTCGTGGGGATATTGATCCTGGAAATAAGAAATGGTGTCTATGGTGTAGGATCGACCCTCCCGTTGTTGTTCCACATCGGAACATGCGAAATGTGCATTTCCGGCGATGGCCAGGCGGACCATCTGTTCCCGGTGAGCGAAGGCGATGATTTCATGCTGGGTTTTGTGGGGCGGCCGCGCGGCGGGGATGAAAAAGACGCGGTCCAGACCGAACATCTCCCTCACCTCCTCGGCGCAGCGAAGATGGCCCATATGGATCGGATCAAATGTCCCCCCCAGGATTCCCCATTTCATGTCCTGATCTGGCCGTTACCATAGATGATGAATTTGGTCGTTGTTAATTCTTCCAATCCCATGGGACCGTAGGCATGTAATTTGGTCGTACTGATTCCGATTTCCGCCCCCAGGCCCAGCTCATAGCCGTCGCTGAAACGGGTCGAGGCATTGACCAGGACGGTCGAGGAATTGACTTCGTTGAGAAATCGCTGTGCATGGGCATAGTTTTGCGTGATGATCGACTCCGTGTGGAGGGAACCGTATTGGTCGATATGCGCCATGGCTTCGTCCAGATCGGTGACGACGCGTACAGCCAGGATCAGGTCCGTATACTCATCATACCAATCCTTCTCTGTCGCCTCATCCATCCCGGGGATAATTTCCCTGGTTTTGGAACAACCGCGCAAGACAACTCCGGCTGCCCGATATTTCGCCGCCATGTCCGGCAGAAAACGGGGGGCGATATCCTGGTGGACAAGCAGCGTCTCCATGGCATTGCAGACCGCCGGGCGCTGTACCTTCGCATTCATGCAGATTTCCATGGCCATGTCGAGATCGGCATCGGCGTCGACGAAGATATGACAGACGCCCTTGTAATGTTTGATCACAGGTATTTTGGACTGGCTGACGACGGCGCGGATCAGGTCCTCGCCACCCCGGGGAATGATGAGGTCGATCAGTTCATCCAGTTGCAGCATCTCATAGACCGCTTCCCTCTCCGTCATGGGAATGACCTGAATCGCTGTTTCCGGTATACCGACTTGTTTCAGACAATTCTGCAGGATCCGGGCAATGGCCAGGTTGGAATGGATCGCTTCCGAACCTCCCCGCAGGATGACGGCGTTGCCGGATTTCAGGCAAAGGGCCGCCGCATCGGAGGTGACATTGGGCCGGGATTCGTAAATGATGCCGATGACGCCCAAGGGAATTCTCATGCGGCCGACCAGAAGCCCATTCGGTCTTTTCCACATGGAAGTCACCCTTCCCACCGGATCAGGCAGGGCGGCTACTTCACGCAAGCCTCCGGCCATGCCTTCAATGGTTGCTTCCTTCAGGGCCAGTCGGTCCAGCATGGCCGCAGACAATCCAATGGTTTGCGCGTATTCCAGGTCTTTTGCGTTTTCCGCCATCAGATCATCTTTGTGCTTGATGAGTTCCTCCGCCATATGCAGCAACGCCTTGTTCTTAACAACAGAGGAGACCCGGGAAAGTGCTGTCGCCGCCGATTTGGCGCTTTTGGCCATGCTGATGATTTCTGATTTGATATCCATTTAGAGATTCACCCTCCTGATTGTTATCAACCGCTGACCATGGCGCCGACAATGAGATTGACAAACTCCATCACCATTGTGTATGGTCCGTCGGACTATGGCATCGCCATGGAATTCTCAACCGGGTCTTGCGATTGCCGCCATATAAACCGTCGGTTTGACACATCTTCTGCCCGGTCGTTCCTTTTCACAACGGTGTCCGTAATTTACAGAAGGGTCTGCCCTGTGTCAAGGTGTTTGATGACTGCACGGTGTAACGGTCGCCCGACAGGGGACGCGCGAAACCTTGCGAACGGGAATATTTGCGGAAATTCATCACCGAGGGGTAACCAGGAAATCCGTGATTGACGATCTGATTATCAAGGCGGGGAAAAATGCTTTAGCCATGGTCCGTGACGGCGGGTTCGACTGGAACCGGATCAGCACCTACTATGGCTCTGCCTCCGGCCCCCGCTGGCTTGTGACCAGTGGCTTCGACCTGACTCTTCTGGGAACAGGCTGCCTCGGCCGTAACCGTTCGGTTCTCCTTGCCGGCGCTTCTTCCGGAGCCTGGCGTTTCGCCGCCTGGCCTCAGCCGGAACCGATTAAGTCCTATCTCGAACTGAGACAGGCTTATATTGAAGCCCAATACCGGCGAGAAGACACACCTTATACCGTGCAGCAATCGCTGATGCGGATTATCGACCGTTATACTGAAGACGATGCGATTCCCTTCGCCCTGCAAAATAAGCAATACCGACTTGCCGTCATCACCGCCCGTTCCAGACATTTTACCGCATCAGAGAAATCCTGGATTCAGAAAATCGGCCTGGGGCTGTGTTTTGCCGCAAATCTGGCATTTCCCCGGACCATGCGCCGCTTTTTTGAACGGATCGTTTTCTTCTCCGGTCCCAAGCCGCCCGCTTTTTGCTTGAATGGCACTTATCGCGGTCAATATATTCCGCTCAATCCATTTAACTTCAAACACGCCGTCCTGGCGTCGGGAGCCATCCCCCTGGTCGTGGCCGGCGTGCAGGACATCTTCGGCGCCCCCCGTGGTATATACCGCGACGGCGGGCTGGTGGATTATCATATCAATGAAGTGTATAACGCTCAGGCGGATGAAATGACCCTGTTTTTCCATCATCAGAGACAGGTCAAACCCGTCTGGATGGATAAGAACCTGAAATCACGCCGGTCACCGGCCCATCTGCTGGACAATGTCCTTATGGTCTATCCCACGCCGACATTCGTCTCCGCGCTTCCCGATGGGAAAATTCCGGACCGGACGGATTTTATTACCTACGTGGATGACCAGGCCCAAAGAATCCGCAACTGGTGGAAGGCTGTCGAAATGTCGGCCCATCTGGGGGAAGAGTTTATGGAACGTGTGGACAGCGGCCGGATTCGCAGCATGGTCCTTCCCCTGGATTGACATGATTGACCGGCACACAAACATGAAAGGCAGGGTATAAAAATGCCGCAAGATTTCGAAGCGATTACGGAAATGAACCCCTTGAACAATTATTTATCATCTTGTCGTCTCTGCCCCCGCCATTGCGGCGTCAACCGGATCAAGGGCGAAAAAGGCATCTGTGGCCTGGGCAGCGGGATTACATTGGCGCGTGCACTCCCCCACCATGGAGAAGAACCTCCCCTGTCCGGAACCCGGGGCGCCGGTACGCTTTTTCTATCCTCCTGCAATCTCCGCTGCCGGTTCTGTCAGAATTTTCAGATCAGCCATCAAAGCTCCGGTGAAAATCTGACACCGGAAGAACTGGCCCGACGCATGATGAGTCTGCAGGATCAGGGCTGCCATAACATCGAGGCCGTAACCCCAACCCCTCAGTTACCACCGTTGATCGACGCGCTGCAGCTTGCCTGGGAGGCTGGGCTTAACCTACCGTTGGTTTATAACTGCGGCGGGTATGAAAATCCCGAGGTTATTCGGCTGCTGGACGGTATGGTGGATATCTATCTCCCCGATTTCAAATATGGAAATGAGGAAAACGCCTTCCAGTGCTCCGGTGTTCGAAATTATATCCCTTTTGCTCTTCAGTCGATCCGGGAAATGATCAATCAGGTCGGCCCGGGGCTGGAAATGGACGGAGATGATGTGGCGACCCGGGGCATGATCATACGCCACCTGATCCTTCCCGGACATCTTGAAAACAGCTTCCAGGTGCTGGAACTGATCCGGGATCATCTGTCTCTCGACATCCCGCTGAGTCTCATGTCACAGTACACGCCAACGGCGCTGGTCAAGGACGATCCATTTCTGGGCAGACGGATCACCCGCCAGGAGTACGACGAGGTGGTTAATCGGGCCCTCGATATGGGTTTTGAGCAGATCTTTGTGCAGGAAGTCGACGACCGGAACCTCTGTCCCGACTTCAATGCCCCCAACCCTTTTCAGTGGACGAAGGAGACGCAATAATGCCATTGCTTCCCCAGTTGGGCAAATTCCTCATCCTGGTGGGGATCGTCATCACCGTTTTGGGATTGGTCCTGCTGGTCTCCGGTAAAATGCCCTGGCTGGGACGATTGCCGGGGGACTTCTATTTCAAGGGAAAGCATGTTTCCTTCTATTTTCCCCTGGCCACAAGTCTCCTGCTCAGTCTCATCCTGACACTCATCTTCTGGCTGATCGGTCGAAAATAAAGGCCCGCTTCAAATAATGCAGCGAGCCTTTTCCACACATTCCCTGTTTTTTTCGTTTACTGCCCTACCCCCAGAAAACGAGACCCGGCTCCACCTTCGACGACAGACGGGGGTGATAAGGCATGACCCGGACGCCATAGCTGTAGGGTCCGTTGCTTCTGACAGTGTATTCCACAAAGAACGTGAGCAGATTGGGTTCCGACCCGCTTTGCAGTGCCAGCGGCACGCACGCCATATCCGACAGCAGACCGTCTTTGCCCTTCTTGCCGATGATCATCTCGACAAAGATTTCTTCCGGATTCATCTTTCCGGCATCGACATGGACCGTGAGGGACAGGGGCTCGTCGACGTGAATCATATCCCCGTGAAACCCCTCGACGGCAAAATCGATCATCCGCAGCGATGCAAAGCGCATGGGCAGGGTGCTTTTCCATAGCGCCAATTCCTTGGCCAGGGCATAAGAATCCTGGGTAAGTTCCTTGGCCCTTTTGGCGGTCGGCAGGTACATGGTATTGAAGTAATCGATCAGCATCCTTTCCGTGTTGAACTTCGGGGTCAAGGTCATCATGGCATGTTTGATCGTTTCGATCCATTTAACCGGCAAGCCCGACATATCCCGATCGTAGAACATGGGAATAATGACGTTTTCGAGCAGATTGTACAGGGACTGACAGTCTTCTTCGTCGGCGTTGGGCACTTCTTCGGCGTAATCGGTAACCAGGGGTCCGATGGTCCAGCCGTTGCTCCCGTTATAACCTTCAGGCCACCAGCCGTCGGCGATACTGAGGTTCAACACCCCGTTGGCCGTGACTTTCTGACCGCTGGTCCCGCTGGCCTCATAAGGCCGGCGAGGTGTGTTGAGCCAAAGATCAACGCCCTGAACCATGTGTCTCGCAACCCGGATACTGTAGTCCTCGATAAAAAATATCTTGCCCCGGAACCGTTCATCCCGACAGATATCGATAACTTTCTTGACGAGACTTTTTCCCATGTCGTCATTGGGATGGGCCTTCCCCGAGAAAACGATATGGACCGGTCGGGTTTTATGATTCAGAATACGATCCAGGCGATCCAGATCCGAAAACAGCATATCCGCTCGCTTATAGGGGGCAAAGCGGCGCGCGAACCCGATCATGAGGGCGGCGGGATTGATTCGGGAGAAGATCTCTTCCTGCCAGGTTTTGGAAAAACCATATTCGGCATATTGCCGCGAAATCTGATCCCGGAGAAAATTGATGGAGCGCTGTTTGACTTCGTAACGCGTCCGCCAGAGCAGGCTGTCCGGTATGTCTTCAACCTTACGCCAGCGATCCGTATCCGTCAGGTTCCGGTCCCAGTCAAGCCCCAGGAAGTTATCAAGCAGTTCCCGCATCCGGGGGGCAATATAAGTCATGGTATGAACGCCATTGGTGACATGGCCGATCGGAATATCCGTGTCATGAAACCCTTTCCAGACGTCCTTCCACATATGCCGGGAAATCTGACCGTGAATGGCGCTGACGGCATTGCTCATGTGGGTCAATTTCAGAGCCAGAATCGTCATGAAAAAAGGCTTGTCGTCCCCCAGATCCTTCCGGCCCAATTCCCAGAACTGGGACCAGGATATTCCGGTTTTTCTCACATAACCGGAAAAGTAATGTTCCATTAATTCCTTGCTGAATCTTTCATTACCCGCCTCCACTGGGGTATGGGTCGTGAAGATGCTGCTCCCCCGGACCACTTCCGCCGCCTCGACAAAAGAGAGCCCTTCTTCCATCATGAGCGTGGAAATCCTCTCTAAAAGCAGAAAAGCCGAATGGCCCTCGTTGATATGATAGACGCGCGGTTTATAGCCCAGTTTCCGCAGCAGTTTCACGCCCCCCATCCCCAGCAGGATTTCCTGTTCGATTCTCGTCCGCTGTTCGGCGGCGTAGAGGCGATCCGTGATTCTCCGGTCCTGGGCCGTGTTGCGGGGAATATCGGTATTCAGGAGGTAAAGGCTGACGCGTCCCACCTTGATCTCCCAGATGTTCGCGTAAAGGGTCCGCCCGGGCAAATCGAGGGAGATCTGGACTTCGTTGCCCAGATCATCTTGAATCTGTTTGATCGGCATGTTGGTCAGATCGTTTTCCGGGTATTCGGCGAGCTGGATACCGTTCTGATCGATGACCTGGCGGAAGTATCCGTTTTTATAGAGAAGACCGACACCGACCAGGGGGATGTTCAAATCGCTCGCTGTTTTCATGTGGTCGCCCGACAAGGTTCCGAGACCTCCGGAATAGATGGGCAGGGTCTCGTGAAGACCGTATTCGGTGGAAAAATAGGCAATGGGGTGAGTGGTCTTGATTTCAGGGGCGGATTGGATTCTTTTATGGACGCTTTTATCCTCCATGTACTGGTCATAGTGTCTGAAAATTTCCCGATAGCGTCCCATATAAAAGGAGCTTTCCGCCGCTTCTTCCAGCTTTTCCGGTGAAATCATCTCCAGCATTTTTACGGGATTGTTGGCCATTTCGTTCCACATCTTGGGATCCAGCGGCGCAAAGAGGTCGAAAACCCGCGGATTCCAGGCCCACCAGATATTATAAGCCAGTTCACGCAAGCGCCTGATTTTTTTTGGCAGATGAGCCACAGCGGTAAAATTTCGGAAATGGGGCAGTGTCGAAACACCACCGGCGTACGTATACTTCTCCTCCGTCACCGCTTCCTTCGCGGTAATCTTCAGGGACCGCTCCCGGGCCTTGTCGATGGCCTTGTCATACGCTTCAAGATAAAACCGGGAAAACTGATCCCAACTGGCCTGTTCCGCCACATAACGGGCATTTTTCCTCTGTTCCCGTAACTTTTTGTCGCCTTGAGACATGAACTGGTGCAAAACAAAGTACAGATTTTCTTCGATTTCCGGCGTAGAACGTCCTTTCCGATTCAGGAGAATCACCCCTGTCGTTTCACCGATGTTTTGCTTAACCCAGACGCCAAATCCCGCCTGATCGGTGGTCACTGTCGGCACGGCATAGGCCGCGCTTTCCAGGGGCGTGTATCCCCAGGGTTCATAATAAGATGGAAAAACACCCAGATCGCAACCGGACAGGGCCTCATAATAGGAGATATTGATCAGGCCGTCATAGCCGTCCAGGTAAGCGGGAATGAAAATGACAAAGACCTTATTTTGCGGAGCGTTACGGAAACCCACCCGATTGCAGGTCTGAAGAATCGGATCAGAAGCCTCGTAATTCAAGCGATGGGTGGCAATGGGAACACCTGCCGCATCGGTTTTGGCAAGATCGCTCTGCAAACGCGGATTCAAGTCGGTGTGACCGGCCACCATGGCGAAAAAAACCAGGATGGGCTCGTTTTCATCCAGATCCTTCTCCAGACGCGCCAGGGCATCCAGAAAGACATCGACCCCCTTGTTGTGGAATTCATAGCGGCCGGAGATAATCATGATTTTGGTCTGTTTGGGAAAATCTTTTCTCAGGAAACGTGAAGCCCCTTCCAGAAGCTTTTCCCTGGCCTTCAGGGCCGGTGTCCGATTTTCGGACAGATCGGGAATATTTTCAATATCCAAGCCGTTCGGGGTGATGACGTCGGGCTGACGCCCCAGAAAATTCAGCACTTCCGTTGCCGTAATCTCGCTAACGGTCGTGAAACAGTCGGCGTTTCTGGCCGATGCGGCCTCCATGGAATATTTCGCCGTGATGTTGTGCGCACTCGCCTCCCGCTGGGGGGAAATGCGGTCCATGCCGGAATAGATGTCCATCCCCGATCCGGCCAGGGAACGGCCGAGTATCGTCGCGTGTGTGGTGAATACCGTTGCAATTTCGGGCGTTTTTTCTTTCAAATAGAGAAGACCCGCGCCGCACATCCATTCATGAAAATGAGCGACGGCCGGTTCTTCCTGGGG
>ENA-UPTA01005906-UPTA01005906.1-activated-sludge-metagenome-genome-assembly--contig:-NODE-5906-length-11028-cov-8.137793_pt1 | contig 11028 bp, 5 predicted proteins | sample MGYA00238184_ERZ773361 | MGnify/ENA primary metagenome ERZ773361 (study PRJEB29100, sample SAMN05720205) | activated sludge metagenome | isolation source: anaerobic digester from wastewater...
TCCAGGCCCGCCTGGACGCCAACACCGACGAGATCCTCTCCTACGACGCCACGAACGACCTGCTCGCGGCCCAGCGCGACCTGGCCGCCCGCCAGCTCGCCGCGGCACAGAAGCGGGTCGAGTTCTGGCAGCAGAAGGTCAGCGAGCTTCGCCAGAAGGCCGCAGCGGACGCCCAGGCAAAGGCCATCGAGGCGACGCAGCAGACCAAGTTCTCCCATCCGATCATCCAGGCGGCCACGGAGTACAACGCCACACTGGCCAAAGAACAGGCCCAGGTCACGGCCGAGATCGACGAGCGGGCACAATACGCGGCCAAGATCAACGAGCAGTTGGACGCGCTCCAGAAGGACTTCAAGGAGACGCAGCAAGAGGTGGAGCAGGCCGGCGGCGTCACGGACGTGATGGGCGTGCGCCTGCTGGCCAAGCGGGGTAAGCTGCCGAGCATCGCCGAGAGCCGGCGGAGGATCAGGAATCGTGCGTCGAAGACGAACGACGCGCAGGTCAAATGGATCGAATACGACAACGCGTGGTCGGACCTGACCCGGGTCGAGGAGGAAGCGGACAGCATGCTCGACGGGGTCGAGCCCCCGCTGAGTGAGAAAGAGCGGGCGGCGGTGCGCAAGGAATTGATCGAGGTCCTCCAGACGCGCCGCAAGACCCTCGATGCCCTCTCCGGCCTGTACCTGAAGTACTCGACGAACCTCGCCACCCTGGACACGCAGGAGCGGGAGTTCGTGCGGCTCGTCGGCGAGTACGGCGAGTTCATCGACGCGAACATTCTCTGGGTCAAGAGTCGCAGCACATTCCGCGAGTCCGACCTCACCAGCGTAGTCCACGCGACGCGATGGCTCGTCTTGCCGTCGAATTGGTACCGGACGATCGTCGCGCTCGGACAAGACCTGCGACAGAGGCCGCTGCCCTACGTTCTCGTGTTGTTCCTGGCCGTGGCGGCCACAGTCTTCCATTCGAGCATCCACCGGCGGATCGATGCGATCTCGGAGCAAATGCGTCAGGTCCACACGGACAGCTTCGTGCTGACGCTTCGAGTCCTTGTGCTGACGATTCTACTGGCGGCGACCTGGCCGGCCGTGGTGCTGCTGATCTCGTGGCTGCTGGCCTCGGCGGCGCCGGACGACGAGTTCGCGCAGGCGGTTCGCGCGGGCCTGCTGAAGCTGGCCTACGTCATGCTCGCGTTGGGATTTTTGATCCATCTGTTCATGCCGCACGGCCTGGCCGAGGCGCACTTCCGCGTGCGGCGCGAGCCGATAGCCTTCCTGCGGCGGCACCTGCGATGGTTCTATCCGGCGGCGATGCCCGTGGTCTTCGTGCTGGAGACGATGCGGGCCCAACAGGTCAATCAGGAATGGTACACGACCGCCGGACGGCTGTTCTTCATCGGGGCGGACCTGGGCCTGGCCGTGTTCCTGTTCATCGTGCTGCGTCCCACGTCGCCGCTGCTGGAAGGCTACCTCCGGCAACAGCGCGGCGGCTGGGTGGATCGCCTGCGTTACATCTGGTTCCCGATCGTGTTCCTGTCGCCCGTGGGACTTGCGGGCGTGGCGGTCGCGGGCTACTTCTACGGGGCCCGATACCTCATGGACCGGCTCCTCGACACCATCGTGGTGATCGTGGTCCTCATGCTGGTGCGGGCCATGTTCATCCGCTGGTTGGGCATCGCGCAGCGCCGGCTGGCCCTGCTCGAACGCCAGAAGCGGCAGGAGGCCGCGCTGGAGCAGGCCCTGCAGGATGAGAAAACCCCGGCGGCCGCGAAGCCCGCTGAGAGCGGCGAAGCCAAGGTGAAGGCGGAGGCCACGATCTCCCAGATCTCTCAGCAGACGCGGCAGTTGATCGACGCGGTGACCGCCGCGTTGCTGCTGCTCGGCGTGTGGTACGTGTGGGACAACGTGCTGCCCGCCCTGGCGATGGTCGGCCGGCATCCGCTCTGGACGCTGAGCGACCAGGAGCAGATCACGCTCGAGGCCCTCGTCATGGCGCTGCTGGTTATCATCCTGACGGTGGTCGTCGCGAGGAACGTGCCCGGCCTGCTGGAGATCATGATCCTGCGACGCCTGCCGATCGATCGCGCCGTGCGGTTCGCGATCATCACGGTGTGCCGGTACCTGCTGGTCATCGTCGGCCTGGCGATTGCCTTTTCCGAGGTGGGCATCGGGTGGTCCAAGATCCAGTGGCTCATCGCGGCGATGACCGTCGGCCTGGGCTTTGGCCTGCAGGAGATCTTCGCGAATTTCATCAGCGGTCTGATCATCCTCTTCGAGCAGCCGATCCGCGTCGACGACGTCGTCACGGTCGGCGAGGTGACGGGCAGAGTCACCAAGATCAAGATTCGCGCCACGACGATCCGCATGTGGGACGAGCGAGAGCTGATCATGCCGAACAAGGAATTCATCACGGGCACGCTGATCAACTGGACGCTCTCGGACACGCTGGTCCGGCGGGACTTCCAGGTGGGCATCGCCTACGGGTCGGACATCCGCAAGGCCGAGCGACTGCTGTACGAGATCGCCGCGTCGAATCCACGGGTTCTCAAGGACCCGCCGCCCGTCGTCATCTTCAAGAACTTCGGCACAAGCAGTCTGGATTTCGAGCTGCGTGTGTTCATCTCCGGAATGGAGAACAGCATCCCGGTCTGGCACGGCGTGAACTGCGCGATCGACGACGCCTTCCGAAAGGCCGGCATCGAGATCGCCTTCCCGCAACAGGACGTGCATATCCGCTCGATCCAAGGGGAACTGCCGATCAAGCCGTGATCCCCTGCCAATCCCCATATCTCACAGGAACATGCGGGGGTATCCGCGCTCTCGGGCTGGAAACCACACGGCCAAAATCAACAATGCCGGCAGTTGATTACGACTACTACTTGCATGGGTGACGGAATTTGTTATAGTTTGTCCGGACACACGCTCCGTTAGAAGTACACACAACACGCACGCCCCTCGATTCATGATTGTCATCCATAGGGGTATACGCTATGACCCTACGCACCTTCCGCCAAGGCAGTGCGCTCGTCGCCTGCATGATCATCCTCGTGGTGGTCTCCGCGCTGGCCGCCGCACTGGCCGGCATCTCTATGGCGAACCTCCAGATCGCCCACAATCACCGGCACTTCAACCGGGCATTCGCAAACGCCGAATCCGGACTGGAGGTCGCACGGTACTGGCTGAGTCGCGTCAGGATACCCAGTTCGACGCCGACATCGCAGTATCTCAGCACGGTAATCGCCGACGTGCGAAGCGAACTGGCAAGCAATAACGTGACGAACTTCGTGGTCAACGACGATGGATCCATCCGGCCGGTCGTGCTCGACGCCGCTACAGGGCAGGTTTTCTCGGGCCTGTGGTCTACGGACACGACCGATCCCACGATTCTGGAGATCGCCGCGAGGGGCGCCAGTGGAATCGCATCGCGCACCGTGGGGGTTCATTTCCACATCGAGCCGTATCGATTCCCGATCTTCGACTATGGCATCGCCACCAAGGGCGCCATTCGCTTTCCGCAGAACCCTACGTTGACTGGCGCCACACAGAACTGGGAGGCGGATATCTACGTCGAGAGTAACAACAATCTGATCGCACTCGAGGTCGGCGGGAATGCGAACTTCGACGGCGACATCGACATCGGCAATCCTTCGGCAAACGTGAGCTTCGGCGGCGATATCCAGATCGCAGGCGACTACGGACAGACGGCCCTCGACGAGCACGTCACCATCGGAGCCGATCCGGTGGAATTCCCAGTACCCAATACCGCATGGTTTGAACATTATGCGACCGGGCCTGTGATCGATTCGGCCACGAGTCTGGCGGCTCCCGGCATGACGCTGGTCAACGCTACGATCCAGGCCGATACGAATCCGACGTTCCCCGGGAATGTGACCATTCAGGGCATTCTGTTCATCAAAGCCCCGAACGTCGTGACGTTTGGGAGCAACGTGATCCTACAAGGCCTGATTGTCGCGGAACAAGCCCAGGCCGGCTGCGGTGCCAATCAGATCAGCTTCGAGGGGAACTTCTCCTCCGGCCCGTACCCTGCGGATCCACAGTTCGATGCGATTCGCGGCGAGCAAGGCTCGTCCATCCTCGCACCGAGTTCCGACGTGTCGTTCTCCGGGAACTTCGCATCGGTCAACGGCGTGATGGCGGCTGGCAGTATGTACTTCTCGGCCAACGCCAGCGCCACGGTCAAAGGAACGATGATCAGCTACTCTCCGAATCCAACCTATGTCGAGGGCAACATCTCGATGGACTTCGACCGCGCTAGCGCCGTGGAGATTCCGGCGGGTTTTGATCTGCTTCGCGTGCTGGTCTACGATCCGGCGTCCTACGCCATGCTGTTTTAGGCAGATGATAGCGATGCTGAACCAATCGACTGTGGAGCTCTGCGCCGGTATCTCCGCCCTGGGGGAGCGAACGGGGCCTGGTTCAACTCGTGGGCACAGGGCGTGTCTCAGGGGAGGCGGGCCTCCGCGAGTTTTCGGACGGTCCGGGCGAGGATCGCTTCGCTGTGGGCGATAGCATGATCGAGGGTCATCGACTCTGTCTTGCAGGGCAAGGCGACCTCGATTCCCGCTTGGCGGTAGACTTGCGGCGGGAGGAGGACTTGACCGGCGATTACGGCTGCCTTCGCGCCGGCTTCTCGGGCGGCGCGGGCTACGCCGGAGACTACTTTGCCCCGCAAGGATTGATGATCGAACTTGCCTTCTCCTGTGATGACCCAGTCCGCGTCGGCGAGTTCCTGCCGTAAGCCGTTCTGGGTGATCACTTCGTCTACGCCACTGACCAAGCGGGCGTCCAGGAAGACGACTGCTCCGGCGGCCAGGCCCCCCGCCGCTCCTGCGCCGGGGAGGTCCTTGATATTCAGGCCGAGTTGCTCTTTGACGAGCGCCGCCAGGTGCGCCAGGCCGGCATCCAGGGTTTCGACCGTCCGGGGCGTGGCGCCTTTTTGCGGGCCGTAGACGCGGGCCGCGCCGTGCTCGCCACAGAGCGGATTGTCTACGTCGCAGAGGACCTTGACCGCCGCGGGCCGGCGGCGGTCAAGGCGTCGCTCGTCACTCGTCGCTCGTTGCTCGTTTTGCGGGTCAACGCCCGCCTCCGAAAGTCTCTGCGGGGGAGAAAGGTTGGTCGGACTTTCCGGAGACGAGGCCAGGATGGCCTCGCGACGCAAGGGCGGGACGCCCTCGCCACGTGGCGGAATGATCTGATCGATCTCCAATAGCGCGCCGCCACCCAGTCCGATCTCCCGGCCAGCGGCATCGAGGAAGCGCCAGCCGAGGGCCATCGCGGCTCCTACGCCGCCGTCGACGGTTGCGCTGCCTCCGACGGCGAGCAGGATCTGCTCGGCGCCGTGCTCGATGGCGGCTTTGATGAGCTGGCCTGTGCCGTAGGTAGTGGTTTTGAGGGGATTGTATTGTTCCGGCCTCAGCAGGGGCAGGCCGCTGGCGACCGCCATTTCCACGACCGCCGTGCGCGTGGCGGGCAGCCAGGCGAAGCCGGCTTCCACCTGCATTTCAGGTAGCGGGCCCATGGTGCGGACCGGGACCCATTCGCCGCCGGTAGCAGCCATCAAGGTGACGGCGGTGCCCTCCCCGCCATCGGCCATCGGCCTGGTGACGACGGTCGCATCCGGGACCGCCGAGCGGATTGCCTCGGCGGCGATGTCACAGGCCCGGACTGCGGTTAGCGAGCCTTTGAACGAATCCATTGCGACGACGATCTTCATCGAGCTGCTACGCCTTCACTCGAAAGCCCAGACGCGTGCCCAACCCGGCGATGCCCACCACGAGGAAGGCCATCGCCAGACAGCCCAGGATGTTGACGAATAGAGGCAGATCGGGGCTCTTGTAGAACGCGATTGGGACCCCCACGATCCCGGCGATCAGATAGAGCACGGGGTGCAGGATGTAGGCAAGCAGAGGATTGGCCCCGGCCGGACGCACGACGACGCTCCACGCCCGATGTCCGCGCACGTCCATGATCCAGTAGAGCACGACCCAAACCAGCAAAGTAAGACACGCACAGTAGCAGCACCAGGCGGGCGTCGCGCGGATCTTGTTGATCCCGAACAATGGATCGAAGAGCACGCCGGCCGCGAACAGTCCCAGCCCGAACACCATCGCCCAGCGGAGCCGCTCCCCATGCGTTCGCAGGTCCGAGCGAGGCGCCAGGATCGATCCGAGGCAGCAGCCCGCCATGCTGATCGAGGCCAGCGAGTCGCCGAAGGAAACGTGCGATTTCAACCAGTCGAACACGCGCTCGATCTGCCCGAGAGCCGACGCCGCCCACGCGAGCCAGTCGCGCGAATCGACGCGGGAAAACAGTCCTTTGTGCTCGGCCACGTAGAGCATCGCCATGAGCACCGTCGCCCCGACCAGCCACTCGCGTCGCCGCCCGAACACAAGATAGACCAGCGACGCGGCCAAGTAGGACCAGCCGATCAGGCCCAGAATCCCCCACCAGGAATGACGCAGCCACACCGTGTCCCCCTGGACGAAGATCGGTCCGAGCACCATGGCCTTGCCGTCGGGCGTACGATAGGCCAGCGCCAGAAACAGCAGCGCCGCCGCTCCGATCGTGCGGCCCACGAGAAATGCGTTTCGCCTGGGGCCGGGTTCGCGAGGCGCCGCCGTGAACGCCAGGATCATGGCGAGATACGCGAGCAATCCCCACAAACCCCGGTACCAGGGATTGTGGTGCTCGCCGTTCACCATCATCACGCCCATCACCAGCAGAGCGAAGGTCCGCGTGAGCACCCTGGCGAGAAGCTCGATTCGTGTCCGGCCGGCTGCGGCTGCACACTGGAGAGACAGCGGAATGGACACCCCGGCGATGAACAGGAAGGCAGGGAAGACGATGTCCGGCAGCGTCATGGCGTCCGCGTCGACGCCGACGTGCTTGAGCCAGGACGGCGCCCGTGCAACACCGGCCACATCGTTCACGAAGATCATCAGCAGGATCACCAGGCCGCGGAGGGCATCCACCGACGCGACCCGCTCGGGAGGCTCGACGGCTTGCGGCAGGTCTACAGAAACCGCCTCACCAACTCTGTCCACACGGAACGTCATGCTCGACCACCTCACACGAACTGCAATCAACTGATGATTGTCATCCTGAACGCAGCGGGGCGGAGTGAAGAGCCTGTCCTGAACATCGCGAAGGGATCTGGCCTGTGACCGCAAGATGCCTCCGGCCCCTGCCCCGATTCCCTCGCTTGGCTCAGGACAGCCTCCTCGGCTGCGATTGACGACGACACAGACACTCTCATGCGTACTGTGGTTCCCTTTTCACAGAGACCGGCCGCTGGTGAAACCCGCCAGGGCGTAGACCAAGGCGGCCTGCCAGTTGATGGCGATCTCGTTGGTTCGGTAATCCTCCTGGTCGTCGTGCCAGCCACCGGTGCCGTCCCGGCGGGTGTTCTCAGTCCCGATGTAGTCCTGCCAACCGTCCTCCAGATGGCAGGCGGCGTGTGCATGAGTCTGGCCGTCGTGCTCGGCCCGGACCGCCGTGCCGCAACGCCAGAGATAGAACGCCCGCATCGCGGTGCGGAAAGCGAAATCATAGACGGCGTCGCCGATCTCGAATTCCAGCGACCGGCCCACGCCCGGCACGTCCAGGTAGAACCTGCCTGTGGCCGTCACGGGCGAGAAGTCCGCGATCCACGCGTCCTGGCTCACATCGTCCTGGTGGACCGGGCCGGCGGCCTTGCCCGTGAAGACCATCTCACCGTTCGAGGCACGCTTGACCGCGAACTCGGAGCAATTCACGACGATCGTCGCCTTCTTCGCCCGCTGTGGCAGAAAGCCCAGCGAGTTCAGGCGGATGTCCGAATCGGCGGCCCATGCCGAAACCGACCAGGACAAGAGCACAAGCAGGATCAGTCGGATCTTCATGTTCTCTCCTTCTACACAGACAGGCATGTCACCACATCGTGACACCACCCGAGCATACCAGGCCCGGATTGTCATGCCCGCGAAAGCGGGAATCCACATCGCGAGCCATTCTACCGTCCCCAGGTTCCTGGACTCCTGCGTCCGCAGGAATGACGGAGTCAAGAACGCCTTATGGCGTCACGACACGCGCGTCCGTCGTTGCCGAGGTCAGACCGTCGCCGGAGGCGGTGACCTGGACCGTGCCGGTCCGACCGGGCTGGGTCCGCAGGATCAACATGGCCTTGCCGAAGAACAGCCTGCGATAATCGGTCTGGAACGGCTCGATCGAGAGCGGGTCGCCGTTCCCGACGCCGGCGACCTCAGCCGGGCCTTCGACTTTGAAACGGATGAGATTGGCCGCCAGCGGGCACGGCGTCCCCCTGTCGTCCAGGGCCTCGACCAGGATGTAACAGAGGTCCTCGCCCGTGGCAGCCAGCTCCCTGCGGTCCGGCGTCAGACGAATCACCGCCGGGGCGCCGGCCGTCCGCATGACCGCCTCGCCGATCTCTTTGCCATCCTTATAGGCAACGGCCTTGAGCTCGCCCGGCTGGTACGCAACGTCGTTCCAACGGAGTCGATAGGTGTAGGTCGAGTCGTAGTAGTCGGATTCGGCCCACTCCGGATACGCCGCGAACTCGCGGATGCTCGCCCAGGCACGGTCCTGCGTCGCCGTGAACTCGATGCGGAGGTGGCGGCCCCGCGCGTCCACGTCATGGAAGATCTGCGTCGGGCCGTTCCAGCGAGGATTGCGGCTCGTGCTCTTGGCCACGATCGTCTTCCAGGTCAAGCCGTCGTCCGAGATCTTCACCTCATACCCGTAGTTCTTCTCTTCTCGCTCGAATTCAATCGCCAGGTAGCGGATCGTCCGGGTCTCGCCCAGGTCCACCTGCCACCACTGGTCGGCATCGCCCGAGGAAGCGCACCAGCGCGAGTTTGTCGCCCCGTCGCTGGCGTGCTCCGGCGGATGGCCCGCGTCGCTGGAACTGGCCGTGGCCGGCCGGCCCTTGGCAAAGTTGGGCGGGCGCTGGGGGACAACACCCTTCTGGCGGCGGCCGAGGGATTTGCCGTTGAGGAACAGTTCGGCGGAATCGCCGTTAGTGTAGACGAAGACGGGGACATTCCGGCCGACGCGGTCCGGCCAGTTCCAGTGCGGCAGGATGTGCACGGTCGTGACATCGGGCCGCCAGTAGCTGCGGTACAGATAGAACCGATCCTTCGGGATGCCGGCCAGATCCACGATCCCGAAGTACGAACTCTTCGCCTCCTGGCTGAACGGCGTGGGCTCGCCCAGGTAATCGAACCCGGTCCAGACCATCTCCCCGGCCACGAAGGCGTCGTCGCTCATCAGCTTGAACTCCCGGTCGGGGATATCCGACCAGTCCGCGGCGTTCAGATCGTATGAGTTCACCTGGAGCTGCTTCGAATACTCATTCTTGCGATTCGGCAGCGGCAACTCGTAAAAGCCCCGCGTGCTCAGGGCCGAGGCCGACTCGCTGTAGATGATCGGCTTATCAGGGTATCGTTCCCTGTAGATCGAGTACCGGCGGAGGTAGTTCCAGCCGGTGAGGTCCAGGGCGTCGAAGTTGGGCTGTCGCGCCATCTCGGGGATGTGGCAGCCCATGCCGACCGGCCGGGTCGGATCGTACTTGCGGACGAAATCGCTCATGAACTTGACCCGCTCGGGCGTGACGCCGCTGCGGCCCCCGCCACCGATCTCGTTGCCGATGGACCAGACTACGACGCAGGGATGATTGCGGTCCCGCATCACCAAATTGCGAATCTGCTTCTCGCCATGCTCCTCCAGCGGCGGCTCGTCCCGGACGCGGTCGGCGGTGCCATCCCACTTGTCGAAGGCCTCGTCCCATACGACGATGCCCATCCGGTCGCACAGCTCCAGCACCTCCGGCGACGGCGGATTGTGGCTCGTGCGGAGGGCGTTGACGCCCATGTCCTTCATGATCTCCAACTGCCGCTCCATGGCGCGCCCGTAGAAGGCGGCGCCGAGTGGTCCGTGGTCGTGGTGCAGGTTCACGCCGAAAAGCTGCACGCGACGACCGTTGAGGTGGAAACCGTCGTCGGCCGTGAACTCGAAGGTTCGGATGCCGAACGTGACGGCGTCGCTGTCCATGACCTCGCCCCCCACTCGCACGGTCACCCTGGCCGTGTACAAGCTCGGGGCGGCGATATCCCATCGCTGGGGGTTCTCGACCGCGAAGGACTGATCGAACTCGCTGGCGCCACCGGCCGGCATGGCGATTCGGGCTTGCCGGAGACCCGTGGTCACAGGGTTGCCCGCCGGGTCTGAAATGGTCAGCTCGACGACCGCCTGGGCCTGTGCATCGAGATGATTCTCGATAGTCGAACGCACACGAACGGTGGCCGACGCGTCGCCAACACTCGGCGCGGTGACAACCGTGCCCCAATGCGCGACGTGCACCGGCTTGCACACCGTCATCGTCACCTTGCGATAGATCCCTGCGCCGGGATACCAGCGGGTGCCGTGGTTGCGGGTGTCCACGTGAACCGCGATGACGTTGCCCTCGCCGAACCTCACGCAGGGCGTGGCATCGACGCGAAAGGACATGTAGCCATAATCCCACTGCCCCGCTGATTGCCCGTTCACATAGACCCTGGGGAACGCCATCACTCCGTCGAAATCGAAGTAGACGCGTGAGCCCGCGGCGGCCTTATCCAGTGTGAAGACCTTGCGATACCATCCCTCGCCCCGCCAGGGGAGTTTGCCGGCATAGCCGTTTTCGCTCGGATTGAACGGGCCCGAGATGGCCCAGTCATGTGGCAGACGGACCGGCTCCCACGCGGAATCGTCGAAGTCCGGCTTCTCGGCCCCCGTCTGACCGCCCTTGGCAAACTTCCAGTCCCCGTTGAAGCTCACCACACGCCGGCCGGCGATGATCTCAGCCGACTGCGCGGACCCGGCAAGGATCAACACCGCCGCCACACCTGCCACGATTCGTCGTCCCGTTCTCATCCGATTTCTCCTCTTCTGATCCGACGCAACAACAAGAGAGGCCCTTCCCTGCGGCATTGTACCCAGACGGCACATTTCCGCAAGCAAGGGCCCTTGAGGC
>ENA-UPTA01005914-UPTA01005914.1-activated-sludge-metagenome-genome-assembly--contig:-NODE-5914-length-11007-cov-10.219047_pt1 | contig 11007 bp, 10 predicted proteins | sample MGYA00238184_ERZ773361 | MGnify/ENA primary metagenome ERZ773361 (study PRJEB29100, sample SAMN05720205) | activated sludge metagenome | isolation source: anaerobic digester from wastewater...
AGATGTTGCTCGGCCAGCAGAATGCCCAAAACTGTTTTGGCGTCGATGATATCGCCTTGGTCGATGAAAGTTCGCGCCTGAAAAAAACTGACAGGAATTGTTTCGATGAACTCATCGTCGTCGGGCGTCAGAGGCGCATGGTTTAAGTCTCTTGCCAGGAAAAAATACATGTATTCGTTGCAATATCCGGGCAGCAGATAACCTTCGAAAAGTTTGGTGATGGTGCGGGCCTGGAAACCGGTTTCCTCGGCCAGTTCGCGCTGCGCGCAGACCAGGGGAGATTCTTCGGCGCCATCCAGCGAACCGGCGGGAATTTCCAGCAGATCTTTCTTCACGGCGTTGCGGTATTGTTTGATCAAAAGCAGTTCGTTTTTGTCGTTGACGGCGACAATCGCCACGGTGGGATGATGGTTAATCCAGCTCTGTCGGGTTGTCTTGCCGTTCGGTAATGCGAATTCTTCTTCCCATACATCAAAAATCTTGCATTGATACGCCAGAGAAAGTTTGTCTTTTTTCATGAAATGATCGCCCGTTTAATTGGTTGTGATGATGGAGAGCAGGTGCTGTTCAATTTCTTCTTTCGGCAGCGCTCCGGTGACTCGATCCACGACTTTGCCTTCTTTAAAGAAAAGCAGTGTGGGAATACTGCGGATGCCGTATTGGGAAGCCGTCAGCGGATTTTCATCGACGTTGAGTTTAACCACTTTGACGCCGTTGGCATAATCAGACGCCAGCTCATCAATAACCGGAGACAGTGTCCTGCACGGACCGCACCACGGCGCCCAGCAATCCACCAGGACGGAGGAGTCGGAGCCCAGCACTTCGCGGGCAAAGGTCTGGTCGGTAACTTCAAACGGAAAAACTTTCTGCTGCGGAATAATCAGCGGTTCACGGCATTTGCCGCATAAAGGCTTTTGATTGAGGCGATTTTCCGGCATTCTGTTTTTCGTTCCGCATTTGAGGCAGGGGATGATGAGCTCTTCCAGCGAAGCGCCGCATTTGCCGCAGAGTGACCTTCCCTGCAGTTTGTGTTTTGGTATTCTGTTTTTGGTTCCGCAATTGAGACAGCGTATAATAACATCATCGGACATGGTGATTCCCTTTCATTATCTTATCTCTGCTTTCCCGACCAGAGGCAACTCATATGGCAACACTCACCGTGACAGGCTTCAAAATACGAACCACTTCCGATGCCGGCATTCTCGCCAGCATACCGCGAGCGCCGGCGTTAATAAAAATTTCCGGCAAATCGGCAATGGTCTGCTCCATATAAACAGGCAGCGCCTTCCTGGTGCCGAAAGGAGAAGTTCCGCCGACTTTATAGCCGGTATGTTTTTCCGCCGTCGCCGGATGGCATGGCGAAACCGCTTTGACGCCGATGGCACGGGCCAGCGATTTGGTGGAAACCTCCTTATCCCCGTGCATCAGGATAATCAGCGGCCTGGCTGATTCGTCCTCCATAATCAGGGTTTTGATGATCCGGTGCTCATCCACCATCAATTTTGCGGCTGCTGTTTTCGTTCCGCCTCTTTCCTCGTAGGGATAATGATGCAGAGTAAAATCAGCGTCTTGCGCCCTCAGGACTAAAACGGCCGGTGTTGTCGGAAATTTCTCTTTACTCATCGCTGATATAATAACAACTTAATATAAAAAAGCAATACGGGATAGAAAATCATGGAAGACATTAAAAACTTTGCTGTCGAGATGGCGTCGGCCCGGGCAACGGGAAAACCCGACCCCGTTTCGTATTGCCGGCAGCGTTGCCGCGTGGTTCGTTTATGCCGGAATGGTTGACAATTATTTGTAAAAATACTAAGTGAACTCCGTACGAATTCAAAACCATTGCGCGTCAATTCATTTTAATTTAAGGGAAACAATCTATGCCGGAAACAATGCTGCGGGCCTTAATGATCGATGATTCGGAAGATGACGTTCTGCTGACCATCCGCGAACTGAAGAAGGGCGGGTACAATCCCGTCTATGAACGGATAGACACCGCCGCAGATATGAAAAAAGCGCTCCGGGAAAAACAGTGGGATATCATTCTCTGTGATTATAATATGCCGACCTTCAACGCGCCGGCAGCGATTGCCATTTCCAAGGAAGCCAACCTTGACATTCCTTTAATCGTCATATCGGGAACCATCGGTGAAGAAACCGCCTTGGAATGTATGCGCAACGGCGCGCACGATTATTTCATGAAGGGCAAATTGTCGCTTCTTTGCCCGGCCATCGCCAGGGAACTGGAAGACGCAAGAATTAGAAACAAACAAAAGCAGGCGGAACAAGAACTTCGTCAGAGCGAGGAAAAGTATCGAACCATCCTGGAAAATATCGAAGACGGATATTACGAAGTTGATCTGTCCGGGAGATTTACCTTTTTCAACGAGTCCATGCGCAAGACCCTCGGTTATTCCAGCGAGGAATTGATGGGGATGAATTACCGGAAGTTTACAGATGAGAAATACGCCAAAAAACTGTTTCATACGTTTAATAAGGTTTTCAATACAGGAGAACCCTCAAAAGAATTCGACTGGCAGCTGCTCAGAAAAGATGGAACCAGACGGTACATCGAAGTATCCGTGTCCTTAGTGAAGGATGCATCAGGCAACCCGGCCGGCTTCAGAGGAATTTCACGCGACATCACGGAGCGCAAAAACGCTGAAAATTTAATCAGGGAAAGCGAGGCCAAATACCGCAATATTTTTGAAAACGCCATGGAAGGCATATACCAGGTCACCCTTGGAGGACATATCGTCACGGTGAATAAGGCCTTTGCACGGATGGCCGGGTATGCATCCCCTCAGGAATTAATCGATTCCATCAAAGATGTCAGCACCGAGCTTTATTTTCGTCCTGAAGACAGGAACAGATTTCTGGAAATTATAGCAGAAAAAGGATCCGTCGAAGGGTTTGAGGTTGAATTCATCAAGAAGGACGGGAGCGTTTTTTGGGTGATTCTTAATGCCAGAACGGTGACGGATGAACAGGGCCATACGCTCTATAATGAAGGTCTGGCGGAGGATATCACGCTTCGCAAGAAGGCTGAAAAACAGCTTCAGCATAGCCTCGAAAGTCTCAAGAGGGCGACCAACACCACCATTCAGGTATTGGTTTCCGCCCTGGAGTCCAAAGACCCATACACAGCCGGTCACCAGGCCAAGTCGGCCAATCTGGCCTGCGCCATCGCCAAGGAGATGGGGCTGGATAAAGAAATCATCGAAGGAATCCGGATGGCGGGCATCATCCATGATATCGGGAAAATATCCGTGCCCGCCGAGATATTGACCAAGCCCAGCAAATTAACGGACATCGAGTTCCTGCTGGTTAAAGAACACGCGCAGAGCGGATATGAAATGCTGAAGGATGTGGAATCCCCGTGGCCTCTGGCGCAGATCGTTTATCAACATCATGAGAGAATGGACGGATCCGGTTATCCCAGAAAACTTAAAGGGGAGGAAATCATTCTGGAAGCCCGAATTCTCTCCGTGGCCGATGTCGTAGAGGCGATGGCGTCTCATCGTCCGTACCGCGCTTCGCTCGGCATTGAAGCAGCCCTTGCGGAAATTGAGAAAAACAGGGGAATTCTTTATGACAGTGTGGTGGCCGATGCCTGCCTGAGATTATTTCAGGAAAACGGCTACCTTCTCACATAGGACGTAGCATTTCATTTTTTCAGTTCTCGACCATCGCTTCTTCCACCCACATCAATTCACACGAGCCTCCACCGCTGTCCTCCCGGGTGAGAGATGTTTTCCATGTCCATCCGTCGCGGTGCCTGACGTTGACGAGGTAGCCTTTAAGATTGACGATTTCGCCGGCGCGAACCTTGAAGAGGCTGGATCTCACGCTGTCGTTGGCGGGCATCAGATGCGTATTGGCGGAGGCACGGACAATATCGGCAGGATCAATGGGCGGACTGCCTTTCCAACTGTAATAATACCAGCGGTCGCTTTGACGGACATTCAGTTTTTCGACGATGTCATTATGCGACATCGGTCCCCATCCCAGCGCGAAATCAACGGGCGACAAATCAGACATTCGTCCAAACCGGTAGCGTTCGGTGGATAGCACCTTGGCGCGAATGGCATATCGCGCGACCGGCTCTATGGTGTAGTCCGCGTTTTGTATGACAGGCGCCTGGGTTCTCTCCTGTATCGGCTGCTCCTCGACCGGTCCAATGCCGGCAATATGCTTCTGCTCCATTTTTTCATAGATAAAGTAACCGAAGGTAGCGATAATCAGCAGGATCAGCAGCCATTCTTTGAAGGATTTGGGCAGCAATCAATAACCTTCCAAAAATTCTTTGGGAATCTTTCTTAATCACCCCGGCGTTATCTCCGCGGCCAGTTCGCCGCTTCTGGACGGATCATAACCGCCGAGTGCCGTGACGCGGTCGCGAAATTTCTGAGAGCGGATTGTACTGAGAACGGCCTGAATGTTTTCATCCTTCAGAAGGTCCGTCGGGATCACCAGATCATATTGTTCCGTATCCATCGGAATGAAATCCAAATCAAGGGCTTTTGCTGCTGCGTAAATGGCCATGCCGCAATCAGCGGCACCGCTCAATACATCGACGGCCACCGACATGTGTGTAAACTCTTCATCGTCGTAGCCCTTGACGGACCCGGCTTTGATTCCTGAACGGGCCAGGTTATAGTCCAGCAGGATGCGCGTACCCGATCCTGCCTGCCGGTTGACGTATGAAATATCGTCGCGCGTGAGATCCGTGATTCCCCTGATGCCTTTCGGATTGTTTTTTTTAATGATCAACCCCTGATCTCTGCGAACGAGATGAAAGAGACTGATCCCGATGCCTTTTAGATAGCGCTTGATGTACGAAATATTATATTCGCCCGTCTGCGTGTCGAGCAGATGGGAGCCGGCAAAATGGCAGATCCCTTTTTTAATCGCCATCAAGCCGCCAAGGCTTCCCACGTTTCCCGACGAAATCCTGATATTCCGGCCCGTGGCGTTTCTGATTTCATCCGCGAGGATATCGATCGTGATATCATGACTGCCGATCACGACGATGGTATTTTTCAATTCCTCTTCGTCCACCAGCAGTTCGGCCTGTATTTCTTCATCCTGATTGATACCTTCAGAAAAAGATGGAATGCGGATAATGCCTTCCGCCCTTGTCAGGGTGGTGATCGATCCCGCCGATCTGGGAAGCGGCGTAGCCACAGTCAGGTTTACCACCCGGCCGATGTTCACGCGCACAAATTCCTCCGATCCCAATTTTGACGGGATCGCTCTGGATGCCCGGACGGCAATCGTGTGAGTCTTCGGAGCCGGCATGCCCTGAAGACTTAAAAGAAGCGGCTTGGCAAATTGCTCAAAAGCAAGAATGGCGGAAACGGGGTAGCCGGGAATGCCGATGACCGGTTTTCCGTTGACAGCGCCGAGGATGGTCGGTTTGCCCGGCATCATGGCAACGCCGTGGACCAGCACGTCGCCGATGTCCGACAGGATGGCGGATGTGTAATCTCTGGAGCCTGCCGACGAGCCGGCGATCATAAGAATCAGATCCGCGTCGGAACTCGACGCCTGCAAAAGAACATTCCGTATTGCGCTTTCGTCATCCGGGGTGATATCCAGAACATGCGGTTCCCCATGCGCCTCCCGGACAAGGCCCGACAGCGTAATGGAGTTCGAATCGATGATCTGATTTTTTTTCAGTTGGCCGAAATCGGCAACATCCCGGTGACTGATAATTTCCGTGCCGGTCGGTATAATCATGACCTTCGGTTTTTTGTAAACGCTGACGCTGAAAACACCGGCCGCAACCAGCGCACCCAGATCGTAGGGACGGATGATGTGGTTGTGCGGAAACAGAAGTTGCGTGGCGATGATATCTTCGCCCACTTTCCGGATGTTTTGCCAGGGATAGGCGGGCGACATAATCTCGATATGACTTTCGTCGCGCTCATGGATTTTTTCCACCATGATCACCGCGTTATATCCTTCAGGCAGGGCATGGCCCGTGTTAATCCACACGGCATCCTCGCCGGTTTTGAGAATTTTCGGCGTTTGATCCGTGGCCCCGTAAGTTGCTTCCGCTTTCACAGCAATGCCATCCATGGCCGCCGAGTGATACGTCGGAGCGGAGATTCCCGCATAGACGGGTTCCGCCGTTACGCGGCCCAGCGCGTTTTCCGCAGGGATCTGTTCCGGCAGCGTCTTCTTTTCCTGCCATAATCCGGAAAAGATATTTTTGGCGTCCTCAAGGCTCTTCATGGCCAGATAAACATTTCTTTTCATTTATATCTCTCCCGTCCTATAGGGTTTTAAGAGCATGACCCGGACGATCTGATCCTTGTAAAGCCCTTCCGTATTTCTATCGATTTTGACCAGTCCCTGTGCCTCGACCAGCGTGGATATCAAACCTGATTTTCCGAAAATCGGTTCGGCAAACATCTGATCATCACGCTTTTTAAGCTTGACCCGGATATAATCGTCTCTGCCGCTTGCCGATTCAATGTTTCGTTCAAGCCTAGCGTTCAGATAAAAACGATGATCCCCCGCGCCCTTTTCCTCTCCCGATAACCAGGCTAAGAAAGGATCCAGAAATATTTCCGCAACAATCATCGCCGACGCCACATGTCCGGGGAGTCCGAACAGGGACTTGTTGCCTGCTCGGGCAATGATGGTCGGTTTTCCGGGGCTGATCGCAATACCGTGAACGAGAATCCGGGCATCTGAAAAAGACTCAAAAACTTTTAGCGTCATATCCCTCGTGCCGACCGAACTCCCGCCTGAAATCCATACCGTATCACAGGTACGAAGCGCATCGCCCACGACTTTCCTCATTTCATCAAAATCATCTTTGCATAATCCCATGTTCACAGGAATCGCGCCGGACTGGCTGCAAAAAGCGCTCAAGGTATGACTGTTGATATCCCGTATCTGTCCGGGTCCGGGCTTTTGATCGATGGGAACAATCTCATCGCCTGTTGAAATAATACCGACTTTCGGCCTTTGATACACCAAGACATTCTTCACTCCCAGTCCCGCGAGCAGTCCGATATCCTGGGGTCTGAGAACCGTGCCCTTATTAAAGAGAACAGATCCTTTGCGGAAATCGTCGCCGCGGCTGATGATATTTTCTAAGGGCGCCACAGAACGGCTCACTTCAATCGTCTTTTCGTCCACACTGTGACAGTATTCGATCATCACCACAGCATCAGCGCCTTCCGGAATCATGCCGCCTGTCGGAATTCTGACCGCTGTTCCCGGACCGACAATGTTTTGGGAAGCCTTGCCCATCTCGACCTCACCGGCCAGTTCCAGAAAGGCCGGAAGGCTGTCGGAGGCGCCAAAGGTGTCTTTAGCCTGAACAGCATAACCATCCACCGACGATCTTGAAAAATTCGGCATATCTTCCCCGGACGTAATACCCTCTCCCAGGACACGGTTGAGCGAATCGCCGATGAAGATTTTTTCAGTGGGAACGGAGTCGAATCCTCTCAAAATCTCAAAAACGTCTTCAGATGACTTAACCTTAAAAAACATGAGATGCCTCTTCAATCCAGAAAAAGTTCGGTTTTTTTAATACTGGCCATTTTTCGTATGCAAGCCAGGCCATATTGACATGCTTCAAACGCAGCACTGCTCGCCCCGGCGCTCACGGCGACCAGAGAAATCAAATCACCCACCCGAAGGTATCCAAGCCGACGAACCAGCAGGATATCGTCAACAGGCCAACGTCCGCGGATGTCGGCTTCAATCGCCGACATTTCCGCCTCCATATCTCCACCGCGTTCAAATCGGATGCCCGATGACGGCCTTTCACCTGCCTGGCTCTTAACAACCGCATAGTGGAAGATGACTGATCCCGAATTCGTCTTCCGGAGTTTTTCAAACAGGCTGCCGGGAACCAACTCGGTTTCCATGACAATATTCATATTGACCTCCATGACCGAACGATGTCTTTTGTAACAAATTTAATCTGAAATGTGAACTGAAAAAGGGGGCGACCGGCCTGAGGTCATTGCCGTACAGACCTTTCTGTATCCAGATACATTTGGATCTCAGCCCAAAGGCCTGAAAGCCGTCGCTTTGATGGCGGCAAAAATCTCCACCCCTTTGCCAATCTGCAAATCCTGAACAGATTCTTTGACAATAACCGCAACCAGTTTATCCTTGCCGCAGGCAAGCTCGATGCCAACTCTCGTGCCGGCTTCAAAGATTTCACTGACGCGGCAATGCAAGAGATTGCGTGCGCTGGTTGCCTCGGGGTGACGCTTAAAGAGAATGATATCCGTTGATGGAAGTTCAACAAGAGCTTCTTCCCGGCTGTCTCCGGAAATCAATAATTGGGTATCTCCGAAATTATAGGCGGACATGCCGTCAAGACGACGCGCTCTCTTCAACTTCAGCAGATTGATGTAGGGGGCGGGACCTTTCCCCATCAAGCTTCGGGCAAGTTCTTCCGCTGTCATCAGACCGGCAACGCGTCCATCGGTCATGTTCAGCACCCTTTCCGCCATGATCCTCATTTCCGTCAGGGAGTGGGAAATGAAGAGATAGGGAATCGCAAAGGCCTCGCAGGACTTCTTAAGAAAAGGAATGATCTGGAACTTGAGACTGTCATCCAGCGCCGAAAGCGGCTCGTCCATGATCAGCATCCGGGGATTGGACAGCACGGCGCGACCGATGGCCACCCGCTGTTTCTCGCCGCCGGACAGATTATTGACGCCCCGATTCAGCAGATCGCCGATCTGCAAAACATCCACCAGATTCTTTAGCGTGATTTTTCGCTGATCACGTTCGCAGCGTTTGTAGCCGTATAAAAGATTCGCCTTGACACTCAGATGGGGAAAAAGATGAGGACGCTGAAAGACCATGCCGATGTGCCTGTGCTCGGCGGGAACATTTACTTTTTTGCCACTGTCAAACACAGGCTGACCATTGATCAGAATGTGTCCACTGTCCGGTCTGTGCAACCCGGCAATCAGGCCCACCAGCGTGGATTTGCCGCATCCGGACGGACCGAATATTCCGATCCGCTCGCCTTCAACCGTAAAATCCATGTCCAGAAAAAACTTGTCCAGTTGTTTTTGCGCGGCAAATGTCAATTCCATATCAATCCACCCTGACCACACGACGGCTCAGCCATTCGTGGAAAATGAGCACGATCACCGAGAGCGTAATCGAAACCAGACAAAGCGACATGGCGATCACGTCGCCTTTGGGGGAACTAACGTATTCATAAATGGCCAGTGGAATGGTCTGCGTGACACCGGGGATGTTTCCTGCCACGATAATCGTGGCGCCGAATTCACCCAGTCCCCGGGCGAACATGAGAATGCTGCCGGCCATGATGCCGCGGACAGACAGCGGAGCGATCACGGTGACAATGGTGTCCAGCCATCCGGCACCCAGCGTGCGCGACGCCTGAATCAGCTTTTCATCGATGGCTTCCATGCCAGTGCGAATGGATCTGACCATCAGAGGAAAACCGACGACCGCCGTGGCGATGACCGCCGCCTTCCAGGTGAAGATGAGCTTGATGCCCAGAGGCTGCAGTACCCACTTGCCGACCGGACCGTTTTGTCCCAGCAGCAGTAACAACAGATACCCGACTACGACAGGCGGCAATGTCAGGGGGAGGTTAACCAGTACATCCATGGCGATCCTCCCCCTGAATCTTTTGTAGGTCATAACGTAAGCCACGGCGAAACCAAACGGCAAAGACAGCAGTGTCGCAATGACCGCCACCTTGACCGAAAGGAAAATGGCCTGATAATCTGATGGACTAAACGCGGGCATGCATCATTATTTCAATACAAAGCCATGCTTGGCAAGAACTTTTTTAGCCTCGTCACTCTTGAGGAACTTATAGAATGCGGCAACTTCCGCTTTTTTGCTTCCCCCGAGCGTGAGTCCCATCGGATAGGTCACCCTCGGATAAAGATCCTGATCAACGGTAAAAAGAACCTTCACATTTTTTGCCATCGCGGCATCCGTGTTGTAAACAAAAGCGCCCTGCACTTCGCCTGTGTCAGCGTACATCAGACAGGCCCGCACATCTTTGGCCATGACCAGTTTGTTTTCCAGTTTCTTGTCGATGCCGGCTTTCTGAAAAGCTTTCTCGGCATACTCGCCTGCCGGAACACTCTTGGGGCTGCCGATGGCAATCTTGTCCAGACCGATTATGTCTTCCAGTTTCTTCACTTTCAAATCGGACTTTCCGACAAACACGAGGGTGTTGAAGGCAAAGGTACTGATGTTTTTCTCGTCCATGATTTTCTTTTCCTTTAGGTAGTCCATCCATTGCAGATTGGCCGAAATAAACAGATCGGCCGGTGCGCCGTTTTCAATCTGCTTGGCAATCGCGCCTGACGCCCCAAAATTGTTCTGGAAATTGACGGCGGGATTTTTCGCCGTAAAGTTGTTCTCCAGTTCGGTCACCGCATCTTTCATGCTGGCGGCGGCGGAGATATTAATGTCAACAGCCTGTTTTTTCTCTGCAGCCAGGGCAGACATGGTAAACAGCATCAATATAGCCAAAACCCAAAATAAATTCTTAAAAATGTTCTTCATATGTACTTCCTCCTTCGTTTTGTTGCTTCACATGATCGTGAAACTCTTTTTTGTCACAAGGGATATACAAAAATTACTTGATTATGTCAAATATAACATAATCAGATATCCGAGAGATTAGTTTTTGGAATTTTTATTGAGGATATTAACAAATCGCAGATAGGGCCGAAGTGCCGGCGTGCCGCCGCCTTCGGAAATGATTTGCAAAACTTTGGCGGAATCGATAACGGCAACGCCGCCCAAATGTGTTACAGGAGTATTTCGGAAAATTTCCGGAACCAGCGGCGTGGAGGGCCCCAGCAAAGCAACTACGCGGGGCCTGCCCAGCAGATTGACCGTTTCTTCAAATGTTTTATTCAAAAGGGTTGTGGCGGTGATAATCGCGACATCGCAATTTTTCAACACCTGTTGTTTGTCCTCCGGTGAAAGCAATTCCAGTCGCTGAGGATTTTTTTCAAT
>ENA-UPTA01005916-UPTA01005916.1-activated-sludge-metagenome-genome-assembly--contig:-NODE-5916-length-11006-cov-4.497580_pt1 | contig 11006 bp, 7 predicted proteins | sample MGYA00238184_ERZ773361 | MGnify/ENA primary metagenome ERZ773361 (study PRJEB29100, sample SAMN05720205) | activated sludge metagenome | isolation source: anaerobic digester from wastewater...
CAGCAGCAGGAACGCGAAATTGGTCTTGCGGACCATTCGCCGCAGGGCTGAAATGCCACCCGCGGCGAACGAGTGGACGATCTCTGGGCCGATGTGGTTCACCATGCCGATGACTATCGGGTTTGTGATGGCAACTGCTCCGAAACACGCTGCCCAGACTCCGGTGGAAGCCGGCCCATGGTAGTACGTCAGAATCCACGGGTACGAGTAGGCGCTGATATCAAACACGAGGCTGCTCGCGAAGATCCACTTCCCGAAACCCCAGTTGCGACCGAGGTCAGGGACCACGCGGGCAAGTTGTGGTGCCAGCGAAGACCGACTCTTGCACAGCCACACCATTCCAGCAAGGCCGCAGGCGAATCCGGTTGTCCAGAAGAGGATCCCAGCGTTCAGAAGTCCAAAGCGCGCAAGTAAGAGCAGGGCCCCGATCTGTAGTATGGAAACCGTCGCGTCGAGGACCAAGGCAGCGGTGAACCGTAGTTCCGCAAAATACACGTTGCGTGCGTACTCTCTCAGGAGAATAAACAGCATCGTGCACGCCAACGCCCATACAACCGGAGTGAGACCTTCAGGGCCGACGCCTATTGTGAGAGCTACTCCCGCAAGGATAAGCACGACCACACAAAGCGCTGATATACCAAACTGATGGAGAAGCGTGCTGCCTCCGTACTTCGCCTTCTCGCCCAGCGAAAGCCGAGGGCTAAACACCATGTATGGCGAGTACACCAGCGAGGTTTGAAGACGGATGGCCACCTGCACGATGCTGAAGCCCAGCAGGTACAGGCCGAATTCCTCTTGTGCGCAGACACGGCCGACAATGATGCCGGTGAGGAAGTTGGTAGCGCTCGCGACAAACTGGTCCGCGAGAGCGATCCCCCCCCTGCGGACGCTTGAGCGAGACGACAAATGTACGCCTTCTCGAAGCCACCTACGAATGTAATCAATCACTTAGAGGAGCTCGGGATGAGGGACTGCCAATCCCTCCGAGATTCGAAGTTGAAGGTTGTGAATGCCGACCGCTCATCCGCCGTCGAGTGGTCACCATTCCTGACTGCCAGGAATCATCGAGTGGCATCGCAGGACCCAGCATATCGCTGTTTCCGTCCTTCAGGAACGTCGACCACACTATGGCGAGCCCCCAACCGGGCGCGGCATGCGATCATTGCGCCCTACACTTCTACGATCGCGGCTGCTGCGGCGCCGACCTTCATCCTCGGCAAACTGCGGCAACTCGTCCTAGCGAGCTTCATTGCTTCACTCATCTGCAATAGAGGGCACGGCTACCCAGCTCCTTCCCCGGCGCTGCAACAGCCGGGCTACCGCGGGTACCGATCGTCGCCCTCCACGCGTGACTTGCTCTTCAAACGTGCCCACGACCCAATATCTCTAATCGCCCGTCTGCGCGGCGGCGGAGTCACGTCTTCAGGTGAAACTGCCGGCACCACCTTGATGCGTCACCACCATATGGCACGCGGTCCGGAATGGAGACAGCCCCGGGCGGTGAGCCAGAGTGCTATTCAGCTCGCCCCGGTCCCTCGCACGACTGCTGGCAGCGTCTTGACGAGGATGTCGAAGTCGAGGGAGAGCGACCAGTTGTCAATGTACTGGAGGTCGAGCTCCATCCAGTGGTCGAAGTCGATCTCGTGGCGGCCGTTGATCTGCCACAAGCAGGTCAGGCCGGGTCGAACGCTGAATCGGCGGTTCTGCCAAGCGCTGTCGAACCGGTCGACATCGCGGATAGGCAAAGGCCGTGGGCCCACCAGGCTCATGTCGCCGCGGAACACGTTCCACATCTGGGGAAGCTCGTCGAGGCTGAACTTGCGAAGGATGCGGCCAACGCGGGTCACGCGGGGATCGTCCTTGATCTTGAACGCAGCGCCGTCGACCTCGTTGAGCTCCTCGATCTCCGCCTGACGTTGCTCGGCGCCTGCCTCCATGGTTCGGAACTTGATCATGCGGAATTTCCGCCGCCCCTGACCGATCCGCTCCTGGGCGAAGAAGATAGGACCGCGGGAGTCGAGCTTTATGGCCAGCGCAATCACAGCGAACAACGGGGCAAACACGATCATCGCCGCCGCCGACCCGAAGAAGTCGATGACTCTTTTGATCGCGGTGCTCCCGCCAGCCGGCGCGTGGGCCTGCAGGGTCAAGACTGGCGTGTCGTGGATCTTGTCGACATAGGCGTGAACCAGCCGGGACTCGAAGAAGTCCGTCGGGATGCGCACCACGAGCCCCAGCTCCTCGCACAGGCCGATGAGCCGCGAGATGGTCTCGTAGTACGAGCGGATGGGCAAACTGATCGCCACCTCGTCGACCTCGGCGTTGGCAAGGATCTCGCGCGACTCCTCGAGGCTGCCGAGTAGCTTCTCCGGCCCCTCGTGCAGTGGGTGCGGCGGCGGTGCGATCTCGTCGATGTAGCCGAGCAGGAGGTACCCGAGCTCGGGCCGGTTGCGCACCTCCTTACCGAACTGGGCGCCGCGCGGGCCGCAGCCAATGATCACCAGGTTTCTGAGGTTCCGGCCATGCCTGCGCGTGCCGCCGAAAATCGAGCGCAGAACCGTACGGAAAAAGGCGCTGCCGAGGAGTGCGGTCGTGAAGAACACCGCGATGAATGCTCGGTTCACGGCCGAGAAATCGAACACCAACGCCAGCCCGGACAGGATCAGCGTTCCCACCGCCACCGCCTTGGCGATGTCCCACCACTCCGTTGTCATCAGCCCAGCCCGCCGCGAACGGTACAGCCCGAACGCGCCGAAGATGATGTTCCAGAGCACCGCGAAGCCGGCGAAAAAGACGAAGTTCACCAGCTTGACGCGCACCGCAAGGAACTCGTCGAGGGCGTTCCCCTCGACGAGCTTCCCAGAGAACATGAGGGCCGCAGCGAGGGCCGCGGTCAGCACCACGAGATCGCCGGCGCGCAGGCAATTCAGCAAGAGGCGTCGTCGCGTCTCGTGCATCACCGCACCTCACACATCCGACGTTTGAGCACTGCCACCGCCCCTCCAATCACAACCTCCGGTAGATGAACTCCGGGATGTGGTACCTGCGTCCGTTGAGCACTCCGCCGAGCAGCGTGGCGCCCGCGTTGTTGAGCACCTTCATGGCTTGCACAGCCACCTCGCTCCGGGTGCGCTCTGCACGCAACACCAGGATCGTACCGTCTGCCACCACTGCCAAGCTCGAGGCGTCCGGGTAGGTCGTCACCGGCGGCCCGTCCAACATCACCCAGTCAAACTGTGACTGCAGCGCCGTGACGATCCTCTGTAACGCCGGTACCGTCAGCAGATGCGGCGGGGAATCCGATGGACGGCCGCTCGGCAGGACCGCGATTCCGAACCGGGAAGCTACCCGCACGGCAGCCGCCAGCTCCACGCGGCCGCTCAAGACGTCGGCCAGACCCTCCGAGGTTTTGGTTTGAAAGGCCGCATGCTGGCTCGGCGATCGGAGATTGGCATCCACCAGAACCACGCGACCACAGTGGCTCCCACCGATTGCCACCGCCAAATTCCCGGCCACCGTGCTCGCTCCCTCGCCTGGCACTGTGCTCGCCACCAGCAGACTGCAGTGGCGACGGCCTCCCCGGAACGCCACAAGTCGCTGGATGATCCGCTCATAGGCCGGATGCTGCGGCCGCAGCTCTCGCACAGTCGGCGGCTCGGCAAGCTGCAGCGTCGGGTGTGCCGTTGAATTCCACTCCAGCGATGCAGTGGGGGTCGGGAACGCATGCAGAGGCGTTTCGAGGTCGTCCAAGGGGAACGGGTCGCGTCGCACCGGGGTCGTGGCGTCGGGGTCAAAGGGAACGGCAACGGGTGGCGATGCTACCTTCGCTGCTTCGGCCAGCTGCGAGGGATCAGCCTCACGGCCCTTGTGCGGCTCAGCCTGCTGCTCGAGCGCACGTTTCATCGCCTCGTAGAACCTGCTCACCGGACTCCCCCGGGCTTCTTGGGCGGCCCGACGGCCGGCGCGGGAGCCTTGGCCGCCGGGCCGGTCTCGATGTTGGACACGACGTATGGCTTGGGCTTGCGAAACCTCAGCTTCTCTGAGCCCAGGCACAGCACGTCCTCAATCACCTCCTGCGCCAGCGTCGCGTCGACCTGCCGCATACCCAGGGCAAAGGCCGCGACAAGCGCCTGGTCACAAAGAACATTGATCGTCCTCGGGAAGCCCTCGGACGCCGACCAGATCGCCTCCACCGCCGCCCGGCGGAAAAGCTCCTGCCGCGGGCAGCCTGCGACCTGCAGCCGGTGGCCGATGTACTCGATCGCATCGTCGAGGGTCAGCGGCTCGAGCAACGCGTTGACAGCGATCCGCTGCCGCAGCTGTCGCAGCTCGGGCTTGAGGAGGTGGGCCTCGAGCTCGGGCTGGCCGGCGAGCAAGACCTGTAGGAGCTTCTGGTGCGGCCCCTCGAGGTTGGTCAGCAGCCGCACCTCCTCGAGCACCTTGACGGACAGGTTCTGGGCCTCGTCGATGATCAGCAGCGGCGGCGGCCGGTGGGCCATGAACTGCCCGGTCACGAACGAGTTGAACTCGTTGACCAGCTCGATTCGCGACAGCTCGGCCAACCGGGCCGCCTCGCCGGCTCCGGGGTCGCGACCCGCACCGACCCGCAGGCCTTGCGCCACATGGAGCTGGTGGAGAATGACTCGCAGCAGCTCCTCACGGTCAACCGTGGTGTGGCTCATTTGGATCGTGACCATCGCCCGGTCGAGCTGCTCAAGCAGGGTGTTGATGAGGGTCGTCTTGCCGGTGCCGACCTCGCCCACCAGGGTCATGAAGCCGCGGCGCTCGTTGACCGCGTAGGCCAGCGCCGCCAGCGCCTCCCGGTGCGAGGCGCTCGCAAAGTGGAACCGAGGGTCCGGCGTCATGCCGAACGGGTTGCACGCGAGGCCGAAGAAGCGTTCGTACATTCCGTCTACCTCACCCGCTGCGACGGCTCGCCGCGGGGCGCGGCGGCGCCTCGCAGCGGGCATGTGGGCGGAATCAACAGACAGTGCAAGACCATTACAGCTCCTCCGGGATGGAGGCGAGGTGGACGAGGCCGATTCTGCGCTCCATTTCCTCGCCTGTGGTGAATGAGCGATCCAGGTAGAGCTCCGTCCCGAACGCCGCGCCTAGTCCGCCAAGCAGACCACAGAGAAAGGCGAGAACTACGACCATCTTGAGGCCTCGACCAACGGGCGTGAGGGGCCGCTGTGCGGGCTGTGCGATGGTCACGTTGATGAGCCTCTGCTGATCCATCGCCGCCGAGATGCGCGATTCTTCGACTTTCTTGCGATACAGCAGGTACTCCTCTTCAGCAGCCCTTGCCTCGCGCTGCAAACCCTCAAGTTCAAATGCGTTCTTGTTGAGAGCGTCGAGGTTCGCCTGGTACCGATTGACTTGCTCCGAAAGGGAACGGTAGCGAGCGCGCGTGGCGTCGCGCTCAACCTCGGCTCGAAGCAGTTCGCCCTTCAGCTCCTGATGAAGAGGATTGGCCTCGGTGCCGTCGATGGTGTCGACCTGTGCCCGTACGTCTGCGAGACGGGCTTCCGCGAGCTGGATCTGCGTGTCGATGTCACGAACGTAGCGGCTGTCCGCCTTGAAGTCCTGGAGGAGTGCGTCTCTCTCCAGTCGTAGCTCGGCGAGCCGCTGCTCGATCACCTCGCCCTCAGGGCCACGGTACGAGCGATTGGGACTCGCAAGCCGCTCCGGTTCTTCAGCCAACCGACTCTTGAGATTCGCGATCTGGCTCGACAGCTCCTGCACCTTCGTCCCGGCGTCAGCCAGCTCGTTTCGCAGCTCCGCTACACGATTCAAGATGAGGGACTTCTGGCTCGCCAGTGAATCCGTGCCCAGCGGGCCCTTCGATATCGTGAACCCCGCGGTCCCGGAAAACGCCTCGAGCGCTTCCTCACTCTGCCGGAGTCGCGCCTCGGCGCCCCGCATCTGCTCCTCGAAGAACGCGACAACCTGCTGTGACTGATTCCGTTCGACGCGCTGCTGGATGTAGCGTTCCGTGAGAGTCTGAATGAACCGGGTCGCCCACTCGGGATCCTGGGACACCAACCCGACACGAATAACATTGGACTGGCGAATCGCGTTCACCTGGAGGTCACTCTGAAGTTCGATCACCTTCTGGTCGAACGGAGACAGACCTTCACGTCCGAGGGCAGAGCGGACTAAGGATAAGATGGGACTGACTGCCCCCACCCACCGTGCCTCATCGTCCGGACGCGATGTCGCGACGCCGATGCTCTCCAGCGTTTCTTCAATGAGCTTTCGGCTACGAAGAATCTCAACCTCTGAGTTGAGCTCCTTCTCGTCCACTCCCCTGGCGATGGCCTGCGTGGAGTCGGTCGGCGCCAGCGGCACCTCGGCGCGCGCCCTGCTCACCAGCAAAGTGGCGGCAACCTCATAGGACGGGGGGAGAAGGAGGCAGACGGAGACTGCCACGGCCACCGCGGCGGCTGTGATGGCCACGATCAGCCACCGCCGCTTGAACACGACCGTGAGAAGGTCCCGCAGCGAGAGACTTGCCCCCCAGTCCCTGCCACCGAGGCCTTCCTGAGCCGCCATCGCCGTCACCGCCCCTCATCCGAGACGGAGCTGCAGCTCACCCCAAAAGCGGCACGAACCGGCGAGTGCAGATGCGGCACCGCCACACGGGATTGCCGCGAGACGGACTGTGATACCCCAGCCCCGCAGACGCCCCCACGTGCGACGGCCGTCCTCCGCTCGCACTTCGGAGGCACGACTACTCGTTGTCGAACCACCAGTACCAACCTTCCACGCGCGGGATGTTCGCGTTGATGTACTGCTCGACGAACAGGTTGAGATCAGCGATGTGCTTGCGCGGCACGTAGATGACGTCGTACGGCGCGAGCGGAACGTCGTTGTCGATCTGGTACCCGCGCAGAATCGCCTTGCAGTCGACAACGGTGCCAACTGGAGGCGCGTCCGGGGCCTTCCGGATCAGCACCACTTCCTTCTGCCGGCCGGTCGACTTGAAGCTGCCGGCATCCATGATCGCCTGAACCAGCGTCAGTCCGCCTCGATACTCGCGGATTCCCGGGAAGTTGACCTCGCCGCCGACGTAGACCTTCATTCCCGAGTACCCCTGCACGCTGACCGTGATCTGGGGATTGACCATCTCCTCGCCGTAGCGGGTGTTCAGCTCCTCGGTGACGTCGTCGACGGTGCGGCCGGCGACCGCCACTCGGCCGACCAGCGGCAGGTAGATCTCGCCGTCCGGGCCGACCGTGCGGGTGGTGCTCATCTGGGTCGCCTTGAAGAAGTTGATCTCCAGCACGTCGCCGACGGCGACCTCGTAGGGTCCGGTCACCACCCCCGGCAGCGCCTTGGCGTCCACCATCTGCGGCGCCTGTGCGTGAGCCGGCGGCGAGCCGATGAGAGCGCCGAGGCAGACGATCGCCGCGAGCACGGCAAAGCCAACTGCGATCGATGCAAGGGATCGGATCTTCATCGCCAGCCTCCTTCGAGAAACGGATGTACAGACCCCCGCTGCGGCGTCCGGTCGACGGACGCCGGGAATGGACGACTGATGTCGTGCGGATGGTTTGTGGACGCTCACCAACTCGCCTCGCGACCGGCAAACGACGGCGGCACCATTGCCATCGCGCCGGAACCTACCTGATCTCCTCCTGAGCAGAGACCTCCTCGGGTTCCGCTAAAATACCACATTATGTCGTTTTTGTCAGCAGTCAAGGTCACAGGCTGGGATAGGTTCGTCGTTCTCGCCGCATGAGCACATCCCGGTGCTGCCGGGACAGCGTTGTGTCATGCGTGAACAGCGGTCGCGCCTGGCCGCCCCGCCAACAAATCGCCCGACCCGCCGCCACCCGCGACGAACGTACCCCACGCAGGGTGGCGCGCCGGGACGACGCCACCCGGCATTCGAGATCGCGCCCAACCACCGTCATTTGGCTGGCGAAATTGACGTCGCCACGGCCGAGTTGTACAGTATTGTGCGCCCTTGATGCCCGGGGAGCCGGCGCCGCGAGGGAAGATCCAGGCGCAGCAGCGGGTTGTCGAGCCCGGGTCGTCGACCCCGCACGCCGAGAAAGCGAGCGCCGCCGTGTAGACCGGCGCGGGACGAGAGCACCATGATCGCAGACATCGAGCGGATCCGGAACATCGGGATCTCCGCCCACATCGACTCGGGCAAGACCACGCTCACCGAGCGCATCTTGTTCTATGCCCAGCGGATCCACGCGATCCACGACGTCCGGGGCAAGGACGGCGTGGGCGCGACCATGGACCACATGGAGCTCGAGCGCGAGCGCGGGATCACGATCACGTCGGCCGCCACCCACGTCGAGTGGGGCAACCACCACATCAACATCATCGACACCCCCGGCCACGTCGACTTCACGATCGAGGTCGAGCGCTCGCTGCGGGTGCTCGACGGCGCCGTGCTGGTGCTGTGCGCGGTGGCCGGGGTCCAGTCGCAGTCGATCACCGTCGACCGCCAGATGAAGCGCTACAAGGTGCCCCGCATCGCCTTCGTCAACAAGTGCGACCGCTCCGGCGCCAACCCGGACCGGGTGGCGGCGGCGCTCCACGACAAGCTCGGCCACAACCCGGTCCTGCTCCAGCTGCCGATCGGGCTGGAGGCCAAGTTCGAGGGGGTCGTCGACCTGATCGACATGAAGGCGCTCTACTTCCGCGGCGAGAACGGCGAGGTCGACGAGGAGGCCGAGATCCCGGCCGACATGCTCGCCCTCGCCCACGCGCGGCGCGCCGAGCTGATCGACGCTGCCAGCCTCTTCTCCGACGAGCTGCTCGAGGCCGCGCTCGAGGACCGGGCCACCCCGGAGCTGATCCGGGAGGCGGTGCGCAAGGGCACCCTGTCGCTCGAGCTGACCCCGGTGCTGGTCGGGTCGGCCTACAAGAACAAGGGCGTGCAGCCGCTGCTCGACGCCGTCAACCACTTCCTCCCCTCCCCCGCCGAGGTGCCGATCGAGGCGGTCGACCTCGACTCCGGCGACGCGGTGGTCCAGCTTTCCGCAGACCCCGCCCGGCAGACCGTCGCCTACGCCTTCAAGCTCGACGAGGGCCGCTACGGCCAGCTCACCTTCCTGCGGGTCTACCAGGGGACGCTCGCCAAGGGCGACACCTTGATCCAGACCCGCACCGGCAAGAAGACCAAGATCGGCCGGCTGGTGCGTGTCCACGCCGACAAGATGGAGGACATCGCCCGGGCGGGCGCCGGCGACATCGTCGGCCTGTTCGGAATCGACTGCCACTCCGGCGACACATTCGTCGGCGATGGGCCGCGCCTCGCCATGACCTCGATGTACGTGCCCGAGCCGGTGATCTCGCTGTCGGTCAAGCCGGTCGACTCAAAGGCCCAGGACCACATGTCCAAGGCCCTCCACCGCTTCACCAAGGAGGACCCGACCTTTCGGGTCACCCTCGACCCGGAGAGCGGCGAGACCATCATCTCCGGCATGGGTGAGCTCCACCTCGACGTCTACGTCGAGCGGATGAAGCGCGAGTACTCGGCGGAGGTCGAGACCGGCGCCCCCCAGGTGGCCTACCGCGAGGCGATCTCCCGCCGCGCCGACTTCGAGTACGTGCACAAGAAGCAGACCGGCGGCTCCGGCCAGTACGCCAAGGTCGCCGGCTACATCGAGCCCCTCGAGGAGGGCGACTACGAGTTCGTCAACGAGATCTACGGCGGCTCGATCCCGACCGAGTACATCCCGGCCTGCGACAAGGGCTTCCGCTCGGCGATCGAAAAGGGCCGCCTGATCGGCTTCCCCATCGTCCGGGTGCGTGCGGTGCTCACCGATGGCAACTCGCACGCCGTCGACTCCTCGGACATGGCCTTCCAGATCGCCGCCCGGACCGCCTTCCGCGAGGCCTACCGCAAGGCCGGGCCGCGGATCCTCGAGCCGGTGATGAAGGTCTCCGTGGAGGGCCCGTCCGAGTTCCAGGGCGCGGTGTACCGCACGCTGATGCAGCGCCGCGGCAACGTGCTCGGCTCGACCGAGGACGGCGGCTTCGCCCGGGTCGACGCCGAGGTCCCGCTGGCCGAGATGTTCGGCTACTCGACCGACCTGCGCTCCGCGACCCAGGGCAAGGCCGAGTTCACGATGGAGTTCGCGCGCTACGCGCCGGCGCCGCGCGAGGTGTCCGACGAGCTGCTCAAGACGTACAAGAGCAAGCTGGTCGAGGAGGACGAATCATGACCGAGCTGATGATCGCCCTGCGCCGCTCGCCGCGGACCCTGCTCGAGCGCGACGGCCATCCCGGCCCGGGGCCGGGCCGGCTGGCGGTGGTGATGGCCCGCGCCGGCGTCGGCAAGACCGCCTTCCTGGTCGGGATCGGCATCGACGCCCTGCTGTCCGGGCAGCAGGTGCTGCATGTCTCGCTCGAGCGCACCGTCGAGAAGGTCCGCTCCTGGTACGACGACCTGCTGACCGAGATGCTGCGGCGCGAGAAGAAGCTCGAGCTGTGGGCCCCGGTCCAGCTCGAGATCGAGAAGCGGCGGCACATCCACACCTACGTCGGGCGCTCGTTCTCGGTGGCGCGGCTGCGCAATGCGCTCGAGCTGCTGCGCGAGTCGATGGAGTTCAAGCCCCAGGTCATCATCCTCGACCGGATCGAGGACGTCGGCGCCGACACCGTGATGATCGGCGAGCTGCGCGCCCTGGCCGCCGAGGTCGGCGCCGAGCTGTGGATGGCGTGCCGGACGCACCGCGACGGGCCGCAGGCCAAGCCCGGCCACCTGCCGCCGCCGGCGGACACCTTCGAGGAGCACGTCGACCTCGCCTTCCGGCTCGAGCCGCTCGACGCCAAGGTCCGGTTGCAGGTGCTGAAGGACCGCCAGCAGATGGTCGAGAAGAACCTCAACATCCTGCTCGACACCAAGACCCTGCTGATCACGACGGGTGTTGGAGCGAAGAAATAGGCGGTTGGGAACTCTCTCCCCTCCTGCCCGTTCCCGTTCCCGTTCCCGCGTACAGTGCGGAATCCTCCAGGAGATCGGAAGAGCACACGTC
>ENA-UPTA01005919-UPTA01005919.1-activated-sludge-metagenome-genome-assembly--contig:-NODE-5919-length-11003-cov-7.554987_pt1 | contig 11003 bp, 7 predicted proteins | sample MGYA00238184_ERZ773361 | MGnify/ENA primary metagenome ERZ773361 (study PRJEB29100, sample SAMN05720205) | activated sludge metagenome | isolation source: anaerobic digester from wastewater...
CGCCTTCGGCGCCGTGCGCGAGCCCGCCGGCAGCGCACTGCCGGGCATCGCACCGAGCAACGCCTATGCCTGCCGCGACGGCTATGCGCTGATCGCCGGCAACGGCGACAGCATCTTCAAAAGGCTGATGCAGGCGATCGGCCGCGACGACCTCGCCCGCGATCCGGCGCTCGCCGACAATGCGGGGCGTGTTGCGCGCGTCGAGGAGATCGACGCGGCGATCGGCCACTGGAGCGCGCAGCGCAGCGTCGACGCGGTGCTCGCCGCGCTCGACGCCGCGGCGGTTCCGGCCGGCCGCATCTACACCGTGGCCGACATCGCCCAGGACCCGCACTACCAGGCGCGCGGCATGCTGCAGACAATCACGCTCGACGACGGCAGCCGCCTGACCGTGCCCGGCATCGTGCCGAAGCTGTCGCGCACGCCGGGCGCGCACCGCCGCAATGCACCGACGATCGGACAGGACAACGACGCAATCCTGGCCGAACTCGCCCGTCGACGGGCGCGCGACGCCTGACGCCTGACGCCTGACGCCTGACGCCTGACGCCTGACGCCTGACGCCCAGAGCCTAGCGCCCGCCCCCCTCCGCCCGGAGACGACGCCCGGCCGACACGCCGCGCCGTGCGGGCCGCGCGCTCAGCAGCGTCAGGCTCTCGCGCAGGAAGCGTGCATGGCCCCGCGCATCCAGTCCGCCGAGGGTCGCGACGTTGGCCGCGAGCAGCAGCCTGGCCCGGAGCCGGGCGCCCTCGGCGTCGAACCCGAGATCGCTGAAGGCCTGTGCGAGAAAGGCGAGCACCAGTTCCTCGGCCCGCTGCAGCGCGTGCGCCGCGCGCCGGTCCATCGTGGCCCACACGCGCATGGCGAGATCGAGGTCGAAGGTACCGCGCTGCGTGCTGATCGCCCCCAGCCGACGGATGCGGGTGAGCGGATCCGGCTCGCCTTCCTGCGCGCGCGCCAGCTCCTCGCGTACGCGTTCGACGCTGTAGTGCTCCGCGAGCGCGCCCAGGTATTCCTCGAAGTTCGTGAAGTGGTGATAGAAGCTGCCGATCGACACGCCGAGCCGTGACGTGAGCGTCGCCAGCTTGACGGCGGTGATGCCCTGCTCGCGCAGCACGGCCTGCCCCGCGGCGATCCAGTCGTCCCGACGCAGGCGCTCACGCGGCGTGCGTGGGGCGGCCGGGACACGCTCGGACGCGGGCTTGCGCCGCAACGGCTCGCCCGTGACGACACGTGCCTGCGCCGCGACCGGCGACGGGATCTTGCGTGGCATGCGTACCCATCCTCAAGCACACCGGGGCATCCGCACTGCGCGGACCCGTCCGGCGAAGAATCGGTCGATCACTTAACGGTTGATCACTTCCATAACGTAGCTTACGCTACGACGAAAGGGGCGCATACGCCCTCCGGAACCATCTGCACAGGCGGGAGACATGGACACGCGGCCCTACATCGTCGGCATCGGGGGCACTGCGCGCCCCGACTCAACGAGCGAGCGCGCACTGCGTGCGAGTCTGCTCAGCCTCGAGCGCCTCGGCGCGCGCACCGAGCTGTTCGGGGCCGACGCCCTGAACCTGCCGCTGTACGACGGCAGCGCGCTCGGGCCGGCCGCCGAGCGCATGGTCGGCGCGATCCGCCGCTGCGACGGCCTGATCATCGCCACGCCGGCCTATCACGGCACCCTGTCGGGCCTCGTCAAGAACGCGCTCGACTATCTCGAGGAACTGCGCGCCGACCCGCGCCCCTACCTGGAAGGCCGCGCCGTCGGATGCATCGTCTGCGCGTGGGGCCCCCAGGCGATCGGCACTGCGATCGTGTCGGTGCGCTCCACCGTCCACGCGCTGCGCGGCTGGCCCACGCCGATGGCCGCCGGCATCAATTCGGCCGGTCTCGCCTTCGATGAGCACGGCACCTGCATGGATCCCGCCGCGCAGCAGCAGCTCGAGCTCGTCGCGCGCCAGGTCTGGGACTTCGCCGACATGCGCCTGCGCGCGCGCGCGTCCGACACCGCCCGCGGCGCCTGATCCCGCGCCCCGCCCGTCCGCACCCGTTCGTCGCCCCCACCCGATCCCGCCCGCACCCTCCGGAGGGCACCGATGACGCGTCCCGTCGACACGCTTGCACGCCCCGGCGCCTCGACCGCCTTCAGCCTGTCGCAGACGCTGCACCGCGCAATGCGGTCCTGCGGCGCGCGCACCGCGGTCGTCGACCCCGACGGCGCGCTCACCTGGAGCGCGCTCGGCGCGCGCAGCAGCCGTCTCGCCGGCGCACTGCAAGGCCTCGGCATGGGGCGCGGCGACCGGGTCGCGATGCTGGCCAACAACCGCCGCGAATACCTCGAGTACTACTACGGCGTTCCCTGGGGCGGCGGGATCTTCGCGCCGCTGAACTTCCGGCTCGCCCCGGCGGAGCTCGCGGCGATCCTGACGGACGCCGATGCCCGCATCCTGCTCGTCGACGATGCGCACCTGCACCTGCTCGCGGACATCCTGCCCGGCACGCCGGTGCGGCACGTCGTCCACCTCGGCACCGCGCCGACGCCGACCGGGATGCATTCGTACGAAGACCTGCTGGCCCGCGCCGCGCCGGTCGACGATGCGGGCGGCTCGGGTGACGACGTGGTCTGCCTGTTCTACACCAGCGGCAGCACCGGACGGCCCAAGGGCGTGATGCACACGCACACCAACCTGGTCAGCAGTGCGCTGGCCTTCGCGGCACAGATCGGGCTGAGCGAGGACACGGTCGCGATGATCGCCGCGCCGCTGTTCCACGTCGGCGCTGCCGGCCTGTGCATCCCGGCGCTCGTAGCGCTCGGCACGGCGGTGGTCGTGCCACGCTTCGAGGCCGGCGAGGCGCTGGCCTGCATCGAACGGCATCGCGTCACGATCACCAGCGGCGTGCCGACGATGTTCCGGATGATGATCGATCACCCGGAGGCGCGCCGGCGCGATCTCTCCAGCATGCAGACCGTGCTGTATGGCGCGGCGCCGATGCCCGAGTCGCTGGTGATCGAGGCGCGCGGCATCTTTCCCAACGTGCGGTTCACGCCCTGCTACGGCATGACCGAATCGACCGCCAGCGTGACCTCGCTGCCGTCGCGCTACACCGAGCCCGAGCACTGGCACCTGGGCAAGGCGAGTTCGGTCGGCCGGCCGCTGATCGGCGTGGACGTCGAGGTGGTCGACGCCGACGACCGCATCGTGCCCGACGGCACGATCGGCGAGATCGTCGTGCGCGGCCCCCTGGTGATGAAGGGGTACTGGAACCAGCCCGAGCTCACCGCGCAGACCCTGCGCAACGGATGGCTGCACACGGGCGACCTCGGATACCGCGACGAAACGGGCTTCTTCCACATCGTCGACCGCCTCAAGGACATGATCATCGCCGGCGGCGAGAACGTGTACTCGGCCGAGGTCGAAGCCGCACTCTACGCGTACCCGGGGGTGGCCCAGTGCGCCGTGATCGGCATCCCCGATCCGAAATGGGGCGAGGCCGTGCATGCGATCGTCACCGCCTCGCCCGGCGCCGTCCTCGAGGCCGAGGCCCTGCAGCAGCACTGCCGGGCACGCATCGCCGCCTACAAGTGTCCGCGCACGATCGACGTGCGCACCGGTTCGCTGCCGCTGTCGGGCGCGAACAAGATCGACAAGCCGGCGCTGCGTGCGCCGTTCTGGGAGGGGCGCGCCAGCCGACTCGTCTGAGCGCGCCGTCCCGCCGCATTCAACCTCGCCGGAGCAAGAGCATGGCCCTGAAGACCCCCCAGCAATACATCGACAGCCTGCGCGATGGACGCGTGACCTACTGGGACGGCGAGCGCATCGACGACATCACCACCCATCCCCGCTTCCAGGTGCCGATCGGCCTGGTCGCAGACGACTACCGGTACGACGACGCCGAGTACGGCGCGCTGCGCCGCTACACCACCGAGGACGGCAGCGAAGCGCACCGCATCTACCAGATCCCGCGCAGCGAGGCCGACCTCGGCGACCGTGTCGAACTGATGCAGCACACGTCGATCGGCACCCTGGTGACCGGCGTGTACATGGCGCTGATGAGCGTGAAGGACGACGTCGCCCGCCTGAACCCGATGTATGCCGAGAACATCGAACGCATGTACCGGTACTGCCGCGACAACGACCTGCGCGCCGCCGAGGTGATCACCGATCCCAAGGGAGACCGCAAGCGCCGCGCACACGAGCAGGACGACCCCGACCTGTACGTGCGGATCGTCGAGCGCCGCAAGGACGGCATCGTCGTGCGCGGCGCCAAGCTGCACATCACCGCCGCGTCGCTGGTGCACGAGCTGGTCGTGATGCCGACCAAGGGCATGCGCCAGGAGGAGTCCGACTACGCCGTGTCGTTCTCCATCCCGGTCAACGCGCCGGGCGTCAAGATCATCAACCGCAGCTTCGCCCCGGCCGAGCTGAACGCCTTCGACTATCCGGCGAGTTCCCATCACAGCGTGCCGGAGGGATTCGTTGTGTTCGACGACGTCTTCGTGCCCTGGGATCGCGTGTTCCTCGCCGGCGAGGTGCAGCTGGCGAGCAAGCTCGCGCAGTCGCTGGGGCTGTGGGAGCGCACCGGCGGCCTCGTCGAGGCGGTGCGGATGTCGGAGCTCTTCGTCGGCCTGGCGCAGCTGGTGACCGAGATGCAGGGCAAGGACCAGGATCCGATCGCGCAGAACTCGATCTCCGAACTGATCACCTACGCCGAGATGCTGCGCATGGCCCTCGACTACTCGTGCCGTCATTACGAGAGCACGGCCTCGGGCATGGTGTTTCCGAACACCCTGGGCATCAACGTGTCGAAGTACTACTACGCCGCCAACTACCACCAGACGGTGCGCTATCTGCACGACCTGGGCGGCGGGCTGGTGCTGACGCTGCCGCTCGAGAACGACCTGCGCAACCCCGAGTCCGGCAAGTACATCCGCAAGTACCTGCACACCAAGCCCGGTGTCGACGTCGAGACGCGCATGCGGGTCTACAACATGATCCGGGACCTCACCGCCGACGCCTACGGCGGCTGGCAGTTCGTCGTCGCGCTGCAGGCCGGCGGCGGGCTGCCGGCGCAGCGCGTGATGATGAACCGCACGTTCGACATGGCCCGCGCCAAGCGCCGCGCCCTGAGGGCGGCGGGGGCCACGCTGCCCGACGCCGCCAGCGCCGTGACCGCGCCGCAGCGCTGAGCCGCATCCCCGCGCCCGGATCGGACCGTCCCCGACGGGGCCGAGACGGGCGACCTCCGAAAGCCGAACATGCCTTCCTTCGACGACACCGCCTTCCGGGCCGAGGTCCGCCGCTTTCTCCACGAGCACCTGCCGGCCGACATGGCGCAGCGCGGCCGCACCGACGTGCACCCCACGCGCGCCGACATGCTCGGCATCACGGCGCTGCTGGCCCGCAAGGGCTGGTCGGTGCCGCACTGGCCCACCGCGTACGGCGGACCGGGCTGGACACCGCTGCAGCGGCAGGTGTTCGAAGAAGAACTGATGATGGCCGGCGCACCGCCCAACAACATCCAGGGGGTGTCGCTGGTCGGGCCGGTCGTCTACACCTACGGCACCGACGCGCAGAAGGCGCGCTTCCTGCCCCCGATCCGTGAAGGCCGCACGTTCTGGGCGCAAGGCTTCTCGGAGCCCAACGCCGGTTCCGACCTCGCCTCCCTGCGCACGCGGGCGGTGCGCGACGGCGATCACTACGTGGTCGACGGGCAGAAGATCTGGACCTCGCAGGCCATGCTCGCCGACTGGCTGTTCTGCCTCGTGCGCACCGACCCGGCGGCGAAGGCGCAACGCGGCATCTCGTTCCTGCTGATCCCCCTCGACGCCCCCGGCATCACCGTGCGCCCGATCGTCTCGATCGACGAAGGCGAGAGCCTGTGCGAGGTCTTCCTCGAAGGCGTGCGGGTTCCTGCCGATCACCTGATCGGCGAGGAAGGCCGCGGCTGGGACTACGCGAAGTTCCTGCTCGGCAACGAGCGCGTCGCCACGGCCGAAGTGCCGCGCAACAAGCGCAACCTGGCCGCGCTCGTGACGATGGCCACGCGCGCGCGCCGCGGGCGCGCGGCCCTGATCGACGATCCCGTGTTCCGCGATCGCGTCACCCAGGCCGAGATCGATCTGCGCGCCCTGGAGGCCGCCGCCGTGGCGACGCTGGAGGCGGGAGACGACAGCGCGCTCACGCCGTCGGCGCTCAAGCTGCAGGGCTGCGAGCTGCTGCAGCGCATCCTCGGACTGCAGGTGGAGACGCTCGGCGCGCACGGCGCCGTCTTCCATCCGCACGACACCTTCCAGCAGGCGGACGGAACCCGCAGCGGACCCGACTGGGCCCCGGGGGTGACGGCGGAGTTCCTGTTCCGCCGCGCGGCCACGATCTACGGCGGCTCCAACGAAGTCCAGCGCAACATCATCGCGAAGCTGCTGTTCTCGGGCCAGCGGCCGGCCCCGCCGGCACGCGACGAATCCCAGACGATGCTCGAACAGAGCGCACAGCGCTTCGCCGCCCCGCAACGCGCCCCGGCCACGCGACGGGCCCGGATCGCCGGTGGCGCCGCGACCGCACGCGCGGGCTGGGCGCACCTGTGCAAGACCGGGTTCACCGCGCTCGGCATCGACGAGGCGCTGGGCGGCATGGGCGGCTCATCGGCCGACCAGGCGGTCCTGTTCGAGGCGCTGGGCCGGAACCTGTCCCTCGACCCGGTCGCCGGCTGCGCAGTCGCACCAGCCGCCCTCCTCGCGGCCGCCGACTGGCCGCCCGAGCAGCGCGCCGCGCTGCTGGGCGAAATCATCGAAGGTCGACAGATCGTTGCGTTCGCAGACCTCGACTTCGCGCAATTCGGCCTCGCGCACCTCGACTTCGCGCCCCCTGAACGCGCGCACCCCGAGTTCGCGGATCCCGAACGTGCAGTTCCCGAACGTGCAGCGCCCGGACGTGCAGCGCCCGGACGTGCAGATCCCGAGCGCGCAGATCCCGAACGCGCGAACGGCGGACCGTCCTGCCGGCCGGAAAGCGACGGCACCTGGGTCCTCGAAGGCCACTGTCACGTGATCCCCGGCGGTGCGATCGCCGACGCCTTCCTGGTCACCGCACGCAGCGCCCACTCCGGAGACTGTGGCGTATTCCTCGTCGAACGCGGCGCCCCCGGCGTGCAGTGCGCGGACGGTCGCGCCATCGATGGCCAGCCGCTGGCCGATCTCGCGCTGCGCGGCGTCCGGGTCGCCGCGGCGTCCGTCGTGCTCGCACCGGGACCGGCCGCACACGCGGCACTCGGCGCCGCCCGCGACCGCATCACCGCACTCTCGTGCGCCGATGCGGTCGCGGCGATGGACGAGGCCCTGTGGATCACCGTCGATTACCTCGGCACCCGTCGACAGTTCGGCGCGGCGCTCGCCGACTTCCAGGCCCTGCGCCACCGGATCGCCGACATGTACGCCGAGCTCGCCATGGCGCGGGCCGCCGCACGGCTTGCGGTCACGGCACTGGACGGACCGGCGGCGGAACGCAGCCGGTACGCAAGCCTCGCAAAGGTGCGGGTGGCACGCGCAGGGGCCTTCGTCGGTGCGCAGGCCATCCAGCTGCACGGCGGCATCGGCATGACCGACGAGTGCGCGATCGGCCACTACTACAAACGGCTGTTCGCATTCGAGCGCATCGGAGGCGACACGCACGCGCACGCCCGAAGGTTCGCGGCCCTCGGCTGACCCGGGATTCGGGCGGCGCTCCGGGCGACGGGACTCCAGGGCCGTCGGCGTTCTTCAGCGCCCGGCCTTCCTCGGGCCCCGGCCATGCGAGGGCCCCGGCCACGCGAGGGTCCCGGCCTTGGGAGGGTCCCGGCCCTGGGAGGGTCCCGTCATTCCACGGGTTCGGGCATTCGAGGGGCCTCGGGTTTCTCGGGCCTCGCGTCGCCTCAGGCTTCTATACTGCGCACACACCAATTCCAGAGTCCAGGAGACCATCCATGAGCACCCCGATCCCCGACACCGCACTGCAACTCCGATCGCTCATCCGCAGCAACGGCGAACTGGAGCTGTCGCTGGCCAGCGTGCCGGTGCCGGTGCCCGGCCCCGAAGAGGTGCTGGTCCGCCTCGAAGCGACACCGATCAACCCGTCGGATCTGGGCCTGCTGTTCGGTGCAGCGGACATGAGCACGGCCGTGCAGTCGGGCACGCGCGATCGTCCGATCGTCACGGCGCGCGTGCCCGACGCGCAGATGCGCGGCATGAAGGGCCGTCTGGACGAACCGATGCCGGTGGGCAACGAGGGCGCCGGCGTGGTCGTGAAGGCCGGGGACTCGCCGGCCGCGGAGGCGCTGCTGGGCAAGACCGTCGCCGTGCTCGGCGGCGCGATGTATGCCCAGTACCGGCTCATGCGCGCACAGCAGTGCCTCGTACTGCCCGAAGGCACTACGGCAGCCGAAGGCGCGTCGTGCTTCGTGAACCCGCTCACCGCGCTCGGCATGGTCGAGACCATGCGCCGCGAAGGCCATACGGCACTCGTGCACACGGCCGCGGCCTCGAATCTCGGGCAGATGCTGAACCGCATCTGTCTCAAGGATGGCATCGGCCTCGTCAACATCGTGCGATCGCAGGCGCAGGCCGACCTGCTGCGCGCCGCCGGCGCACGCCACGTGTGCGACTCGAGCACACCGACCTTCATGGACGACCTCACCCAGGCACTCGTGGAGACCGGCGCCACGATCGCCTTCGACGCCACCGGCGGCGGGCGGCTGGCGGGGCAGATCCTGGCCTGCATGGAAGCCGCGTTGAATCGGACCGCCAAGGAGTACAGCCGCTACGGCTCGTCGACGCACAAGCAGGTCTATCTGTACGGCAACCTCAACACGGCGCCGACCGAAATCCAGCGCAGCTTCGGCATGGCCTGGAGCGTGGGTGGCTGGCTTCTGACGCCCTTCCTGCAGAAGATCGGGACGGCCGCGGCCCAGAAGCTGCGCGAGCGCGTGGCATCCGAACTGAAGACCACCTTCGCGAGCCGCTACACGAAGGAGATCGGCCTCGCGGACATGCTCACCCTCGCGGAGATCGCCGTCTACAACAAGCGCGCCACCGGTGAGAAGTACCTCGTGCGGCCGCAAAAGCCGGCTTCGGCCTGAAGACGTGCGTCATTGACCGGAGCGGCGTCGCTTAATGCGGCGTCGCTATGAGCGGCCTCACACTGTGCAGCGCCGCTCTGTGCAGCATCTCTCCGAGCGGCCCCCACGTGTCGGCGCCGCCCCGTTTACGTTCGCCCGCGCCGCGGCCCCCCGCACGTGCGCACCGACGACGCGCCATGCGGCCCTCGATCAGGCACGCTCGAGCCCGGCCTGGAATTCAGGCCAGAGGCGCCAGCCGCCCGGGATTGTTGCGCTCCAGGATCGGACGAACGAAGCGGGCGAACCGCGTTGCCTCCTCGTCGTGCAGATACCCCGACAGACAGAAGGAGTCGCAACCCAGGTCGATGTAGCGCTGAAGCACGCCCGCGCACTGGTCGGGATCGCCCACGATCGCGATTCCCGCTCCGGGGCGGATCTTCGTGATGCCGGTCCAGAGATTGGGTTCGATCAGGTCGCCATGCGTTGCTGCGAGCTCCTGCACCCTGCGGTTCGCCTCCGACTGCGACACGTGCGCACGCAGCTTCTCGGTATGACGGGCCGTCACCCCGCGCATGAGTTCGTTCGCGGCGGTCCAGGCCTCCTGCTCGGTTTCACGACACACGATCTGCAGGCGCATGCCGAACCGGATCGGGGTGCGCCGCTGGTGACGCTCGGCCAGTGCCCGGATCGCCTGGATGTTCTCGCCGATACGCTCGTACGTATCTCCCCAGAAGAGGTGGACATCGGCATGCTGCGCGCTGATCTCCCATGCCTGACCGGACCCGCCCCCCAGATAAAACCGCGGAAACGGCTGCTGCAGAGGCTTCGGGACGACCCGCGCCCCGACCAGCGAGATGAACTTCCCCTCGAAGTCGATCGGCCCATTCGCCGTCCAGAGGGCCTTCATCACGCGGACCTCCTCCTCCATCTGGGCGTACCGCTCCTCCTTACCGATGCGGATCCCTTCGGCACGACTCTCCGCCTCGCTCTGACCCGCGATCAGATTCACGCAGATCCGGCCTCCCGAAAGCTGGTCGAACGTCGAGATCATCTTCGCCGCGAGAAACGGATTGACGTAGCCAGGCCGCACCGCAACCAGCATCCGGATCGACTTGGACCGCCCGATCATCATCGCGGACGTGATCCACGCTTCCCAGCACTCGGTCTGGATCGGCACGAGCAGGTACTCGAAGCCGGCCGCCTCCGCCGCCGCGACAACACGGGTGTACATCTCCACCGATGCGGGAATGCGATTCGTCGGATCGCCCAGCGACGTCGAATCCCCAGCTGTCGGGAGGAACCATCCAAATTCCAGCTTCTCCATCCTCGTCTCCTCGTCCCGGCCACGCACCGTGCCGGATCCCTGTCATCGCTACCAGGCGCCCGGACGCCCGGACGCCCGGACGCCAGCCGATCATTGCGGCTCCGGAGCGGCCCCGGAACCCACAGCATCTGCGATCCTAGGGCAGATTCACGCGATCACGTGTTCCGCAATCCGCCGCGAAAGCCATCCACCCCGCAACCCGCACTGGAGCAACCCCGCCCATGAGCCCCCCACGCGTCGACACCGTCCGCCTGCAGAAGCTCGTCCGAGCGTACCGAGAGTCCGCAACCCTGATGGCCGCCCTCGACCTCGGCCTCTTCACGCACGTCGCAAAGGGCAGCAACACCCTTCCAAAGCTCTCCAATTCGCTCGATCTCACGCCCAACAATGCCGAACGCATCGTCGATGCCTGCGTCGCCCTGGGCCTGATCGAGCGCCATGACAACACGCTGCGCAACGCAGCCGACGTCGATCGGTTCCTCGTCGAAGACAGCGATCAGTACGCCGGCCCCTGGATGATGTTCACCCGACCGGACTGGGAGGAATGGAATCGTCTCGCGAGCCATCTGCGCGACAAACGCCCGCCCGTCG
>ENA-UPTA01005921-UPTA01005921.1-activated-sludge-metagenome-genome-assembly--contig:-NODE-5921-length-11000-cov-5.823298_pt1 | contig 11000 bp, 10 predicted proteins | sample MGYA00238184_ERZ773361 | MGnify/ENA primary metagenome ERZ773361 (study PRJEB29100, sample SAMN05720205) | activated sludge metagenome | isolation source: anaerobic digester from wastewater...
GCGAATACTGAGTTGCACGATTAAATTCTGTAGCGGTGCAATCAGGCCTGACACTTCATGCACCAGCACTTCGCACGAATTCATATCAGCGACAAATCGCGTAGCTTTTTCATTAAAACCCACCAACACGCGCTGCTTTTTCTCCACATATTTCACGCTTAAACGCGCTTTGTGACGATAACCCCAAGTTGGGCCAAAAAGCGGCGGCAACATATTGTCAGGCTTCACTTTACCGATATGCTTTAAGTCATTTTCCAGCAACCGCTGCTTGGCCGCCACTTGCGCGGCAAAATCCAGATGCTGCAACTTACAGCCGCCGCACAAGCCAAAATGCGGGCATTTGGGCGTCACGCGTTGATTCGATTGCTTTAATACTTCCACCACGTTGGCGATTTCATAACTGGCTTTAATATGGTGGGATTGGTAGGTGACTTTTTCTTGCGGCAACGCGCCATCAATAAAAATGGTTTTACCTTCCACATGCGCCACGCCACGCCCTTCCTGATCGAGCGACTCAATCGTGGCAAACTTGATTTCTGGAATAATAGGCGCTTGGTTGCGACTTCTGGAGCGACGAGCCATGAAAAAACCTGTGTGAATTTTGAAGCAAGATTTTAACGCAAATTTAAGTGAAGAATTGGGTAAATTACACTGGCTAATATTGGCAAAAACACCAGTAAAAACGCTCGATAAAATTTTTATGCTCTGCAAGCCTTTATTTATATGGCTTGCAGAGCATCGAAAAAGGTTGTTACTAAAATCCGCTTAAAAAATGTATTTTATTGCATGTTGTTTTGAAAAATATTTAAAGCTTCCAGGCCGCCAAAAATTCTGCCCAATGCGGCGCTGAATAACTTGACAGTGTATCGCGCACCAAGTTAATTTCAGCCTCGTACCCGCTGGCGCTCAGGTGACCGCGCATCAGTTGAAAGCGCAAATACACCAAATGCGTGTTGGCCACATCGGTTTCGCAATAATTACGAATCGCTTCAATTTCACCCGCTTGATACGCAGCCCACACTTTGCTACCGTCCATACCCAATTTTCCTGGAAAGCCGCACAACTGAGCAATTTCATCCAGTGGCGCATTGGCGCGGCCGTTAAACATGGCGAGTAAATCCATTAAATCGAGATGGCGCGTGTGGTAACGGCTGATGTAGTTGTTCCACTTAAAGTCTTTGTCATCCTCACCCAAATCCCAATAGCGCGGGGCTTGCACCTTATTTATCATGGCGCGGTAATGCAACACGGGCAAATCAAAACCGCCGCCATTCCAGCTGATAATTTGCGGCGTATATTTTTCAATGCCGTCAAAAAAACGCTGGATAATCTCGGCTTCCGTTGAATGCGCATCGCCCAACGTCCACACTTTAAAATGGTTGCCCTCGCGCAGGGCGCAAGAAATGGCGCAAATTCTGTGTTGATGCAGCGGCAAAAATTCACTGCCATTTTGCTGACGACGCTGGTGAAACGCGATGTTAGCAATATCATCATCGGTGGCGTGCGCAGGCACATCGAGCAAAGTGCGTAAGCCTGCGGTGTCAGGAATCGTTTCAATATCAAATACAAGGGTGGGTGTCATAGTTAAAAGCATACTACAAAAAACTTTTATAAAAAACAAAGGCTGCCGAGGCAGCCTTCATTCCATAGCAATGGGCTTGTCTATATTACTTTTTAACCCAACCACCCGCGCCCTGATAAAACCAGCCGCTCTGTGCTTTGTCTATCCAGCGGCCCGCAAAAGTGCTTTGAATCTCACCTTGCCATTCCGGGTGACCGTTAGCGGTGGCGATTTCTTTATACAAATTATTGCGGTCAGCATTTTCGGCCGATACCAAGCCATTTAATGCGCCACGGTCTTTAAGCGGCACGGCAGTGGCATCTTTGACTGCAATTAAGCCATCTTTAGTGAGGCCAATCGCGCCACTCGCGTAAAAGCCAGCCAATTGCCCATGGCGCGCCTGCATATTGTTTTTAATCGCGGTAATCGCGGGAGTGTTGACTTCTAAATCGGCTGCCGCCATTGCAAATTGGCTGACGAGCAAAACGCTTAATAACATGGCAACACGCAATATAATTTTTTTCATGATTTATCCTTTGTGGGTGAATTACTTGGCTGAGTCTGCAGGTGCTGGCTCAGCTTTTGGCTCAATGGTTTTTACAGTCGGTTTTTCGCCATTTTTAAGTTGCCAAACATCATCGATAATTTTGTCTGCCGCTTTTTCGGCCGCCGCTGCCGGAAAGTAAATATTTATCGTCACGCAAGCGGGCAAAATTGCCGCAACGCCTAGTGCCATTAACCAATTTTTCATCTGATATCCTTAAGTTTACCTAAGCATTTATATTTTTAATTCAATTACTTAACCACTGCCTTTGTATTGCCGTCAATCACACGTTTTACCCGTGCCAATAATTCGCTCCAACCCACAGAATGATTGTACCCCAACACGGTGATTGCAGGGATACCACTACCCTTAACGATGATATACCCGCCATCCGTTGACGCAATGCCATTCATTTCGCAGACATCATTGCGCAATTTGCAACTTAAGCCTATTTTTTCATAATTAAACTGTTTGAAAAATTGCAAAAAACTACGCTGTATGGCCGCGGCGGCACCCGCACCACCAAGCGCTGAAATATTCTCTACTGCGCGTTGCGAGATTTTTTTAGGATATTTGCCCGGGCTACTATGCACTTCCGCATCAAACTTAATCGGTTTCCAGTTTTGCAGCTGCAAATCATCAATATCCCCATCGAGCTTGCCTTCAATCGCACCAAAGCTGAAAGTACGCGTTAAGTTACCTAAATCCAAATGTCGTAAGGCGATGTCGGCATTGAGTCGTGGCGCAATACCAAGCGGGTTTCGCATGGTTAAATTGGTGATAGTCGCCGTGCCATCAAACACGTTTAACACCATTTCGCCATCCGCCGTTAAGTTTCCAGCACTGTAAGTCACCAAGGGAATCTCAGCCGAAGCCTTTCCTTGCATCACAGGTAAATTCAGCGCGCGACTAAAATCCGCCATGGACACTGGTATCAATTGCGCCTGCAAATGCCAATACCAATCGGTGCCAATGCGTGCAGCAGAAACATCGCTCAGTTTAAGTGCGCCATCCAAAATCGGCAGGGTCAAATTGGGCGATGTCAGCGAATAGCGATTGACTTCAGCGTGTAAATTGGCTGCCCCTAGCGGCAAATTGAGCAAATGGCCTCCACTGTACGCGAGGCTTACTTTTTTGGCTTCATCATAGTTCCAGGGCAATTGCGCATTGATGTTGTAAAAAGCAAATTTTTTGTTTTTATCGTCAATATTCACGTCTTGCAGCTTGAGTTCAAAAGTTTTAATTTCTGCATTACGCACGGACACTTTAAGTGCGGCTTTGCCGTCAATATCGGCATTATTAAAAGCGGTTTTCTCTAATAAAGGTTTAAAAATCATTGGGTATGCTTCGCTCAAATCTAAGCTCGGCATATTGGCATCAAGCGCTATGATAGAAAAATCACTACGCCGAATTTGCCCACTAAATGCTAAATCTCCCACATTTTTAAGTTTGAGCGTTGCAGTTTCAACCGTCACGGTATTTTCATTCACCATGCCAGACGCACTCAACTGGTGTCCACCGCCATTAAAATAAAATGGTTGCCAGAACATTTCACCCCCAGCCCAATTCAGCGTATTCTGCCAACGGTAACCTAGGGCCTCTTTAGTCAGGTTAAATTCTAAGTCACCCGATAACTTCTCGGCCGCATGCAGACCTGCTTCATCACTAAAACTGGCTTCTGTTAAATGGAGATTAGCGTTAAAACCATTGGGGCGCGGCGTTAAATGCAGGTTAAAGGGCAAATCAATATGTGCTGCTTGGTATTGCCCGCTTTCACAATGCCAAGTGTCTTTTTGTAAGTTTTTAGGCACTATACAAAGCAACTTAGCCTTTGCCCATTGCTTGTCTTGCTTTTGTTTTACTTCTGCCAAAACGCTTATTTTAGCGTTGGGCTGATCATCTAAATGCAGTTGCGCATTGCGTGCTTCAAGTTGATTGTATTCGATTTTTTTTGCGTGAATATCTGCAATAGTGTGACGCTTGAGGTCTATCGTCGCGCGAGCGTCATACGCGGTGGCCAGCGCATCATAGCTAACGGTTTGTGCACTAATTTCAATTCGGCTAATGGCAAAGCTGAGTTGCGGCAAGCCCCACAGCAACAAGGCCATGACTAGCCGCCACATATTACGAGGGAAATACGCCTGTAGATAAATAGCGATCGCCACGATCACACACAATGCTCACAATGGTGGCATTTTCAACCCGTTTTGAAAGCGCTAATGCCGCGTAAAGTGCGCCACCGCTTGAGATGCCTGCAAAAATACCTTCCATCGTAGCAAGTTTACGCGTGGTGTCTTCAGCTTGTTTTTGCCCCACGTAAATCAGCTCATCCACACGTTCGGCGTCAAAAATTTTAGGCAAATATTCCACCGGCCATTTACGAATACCCGGGATTTGCGCGCCTTCTTCAGGCTGCACACCAATAATTTTAATATCAGGATTTTGTTCTTTTAGGTAGCGCGATGTACCCATAATCGTGCCAGTGGTACCCATACTGGAAACAAAATGCGTCACCCTACCTTGTGTGTCGCGCCAAATTTCCGGGCCGGTGCCATCATAATGGGCTTGTGGATTATCGCTATTGCCAAATTGGTCTAGCACAATGCCCTCGCCCTCGGCTTGCATTTTGAGCGCCACATCACGCGCCAATTCCATACTGCCATCTTTGGGCGTTAATACCAATTCGGCACCGTAGGCTTTCATGCTTTGGCGGCGTTCTATGCTTTGATTTTCAGGCATCACCAGCACCATTTTATAGCCCCGCATGGCCGCCACCATGGCCAGTGCAATGCCTGTATTACCACTAGTGGCTTCAATTAGCGTATCACCCGGCTTGATATCACCACGCGCCTCGGCGCGCATTATCATAGAAAGCGCAGGCCTATCTTTCACCGAGCCGGCTGGGTTATTGCCTTCCAATTTCAGTAAAATGGTATTGCTGGAATTTCCACCCATTCTTTGCAGTTGCACCAGCGGCGTGTTGCCTACAAATTGGTCTAACGTTTTGTACATGTACTTCTCAATATTATTTTTGGTTTAATTTAACTAAATATACCGCGTAACCGCCTAGACCAACAAAAGCAATCAGCGCCATTTGAGGAATGGTGAGCCCTAGAAGTGTCCAGTCTATGGCCGCGCAGTCACCTGTCCCCTTAAATACTAAACTTAAGGCTTTTTTCAGCGGAAAATTTTCAAACATATAATCAAAGCCCACGCCGCAATCAGCAATCATGGTTTCTTTATGCGCCTGAATCCACCAATGACGGCTGGCCCAGCCAATGCCGACTAAAGCAGTCAACACTTGCACGCCTGCAAAAAACCTAGGGTAGCGATTCACTATCGCCGCCACTAAAAAGCATACGCCTAACACCATAAACACAATGCGTTGCGTAATGCACAGTGGGCACGGGTCTAGGTTAAATCGGGTCTGTATCCATAACGCCAAGCCTACCAAGCCAAAGCTCGCAACAAAGCCCAAAAGATAGCCAGTTCTACCTTGCAAGAATTTTGTGATTGTTTGAATTTTCATCATTTAACCCGCTTATAATCGAACAATTGAACATTGTAATAGATAACGCCCCATGACAGAACCTAGTTTATTGCTTAACCAAAAGGTATTGACCGTCACAGAACTGAATCGTTTAGCGCGCGAAGTGCTTGAAATCAGTTTTCCGCTATTTTGGGTTTCGGGTGAAGTATCCAATTTCACCCGCGCGGCTTCTGGACACTGGTATTTTTCACTCAAGGACGCTGGCGCACAAGTGCGTTGTGTCATGTTCAAGGGCCGCAATAGCTATGTCGATTTCACCCCGCGTGAGGGCGATAAAATTGAAGCGCGTGCCACCGTCACGCTGTATGAAGCGCGGGGCGACTTTCAACTCACGGTGGAATTTGTGCAGCGCGCGGGTTTAGGGGCACTGTTTGAAGCCTTTGAACGACTTAAAAATAAATTGAACGCTGAAGGCTTATTTGATACGGCTTTCAAGCAAGCCATTCCACAGCATCCCACTAAAATTGGCATTGTGACCTCTCCCGATGCAGCCGCTTTGCGCGATGTGCTCACCACGCTAAAGCGCCGCAACCCCGCAATACCAGTGATTATTTACCCAACGCCAGTACAAGGCAAAGGTGCGGCAGAAATGATTAGCCAAGCCATCCATACCGCGCATCAACGCGCTGAGGTTGATACGCTGATTATTTGCCGAGGTGGGGGTAGCATTGAAGATTTATGGCAATTTAACGAAGAAATTGTCGCGCGCGCGATTGCCAATTGCCGCATTCCAACCATCAGTGGCGTGGGGCACGAAACCGACTTCACCATCAGTGATTTTGTAGCAGATATTCGCGCAGCCACGCCGACAGCCGCTGCCGAACTCGCCTGTGCAGACCAACAAAGCATTAAAAATCAGCTGACTAACTTAAATAATCATCTACAAAAACAGATGCAGTCACTGCTCAATCAGCATGCGCAACAACTGGATTTTTTAGCGCACAGATTAGTTTCGCCCGCAAAGCAAGTTGCCAACAAGGCAGAACAATTAGAACAACTTAAATTACGCCTGACGCTCAGCTTGCAACGGCAATTACAAACGCACCAACAACACTTATTGCGCTTAAAAAATAGCCTTGCTCATCTTAACCCGCAAGCCGTACTCACGCGCGGCTTTGCCTTTGTGCAAAATCAGTCGGGAGAAATTGTGCGTGCCGCTGACCAACTGCAGACGGGTGATGTTGTGACCCTCACATTTGGCGTAGGCACCGCCGCGGCAACCATTGACAAAATCTCACCACTGAACCACTAAAAAAAGCATTTTTGACGCGTATTTTACGTACAACCTTTTTCGATGCTCTAGAGACCTTTATTTATAAGGCTTCTAGAGGCATAATTTTTTCTCGGGGTTAAAATTGGTAGAAAATTCGTTTCATTTTAGCGCTTTTTTTGCAACGATATTTTAAGAATATTTACAATTTATGATTGGTTTTGCTTTTAATTCGGTAGATAATTGCGCTCTTGTCATTTTGCATATTGATTTTAATGTCATCTCCTACTGGCAGTAAATCCAAGCTTTCCGTTCTCACCTTAGCCGCGCTCGGCGTTGTATTTGGCGACATTGGTACCAGCCCACTTTACACCATCAAAGAAGTTTTTTCGGTGAGCACGCACCCCGTACCTTTGACCGAAGCCAATATGTACGGCATTTTGTCGCTGATTGTGTGGGCGCTCATTATGGTTGTTTCGGTCAAATACGTTGCCTTTATCATGCGTGCCGACAACCGTGGTGAAGGCGGCATTATGGCGCTACTGGCACTGGCAAGCCAGAGTGCTGAAGGTAATGTGCAAAAACGCAAAATCATAATGACGCTGGGCATTTTGGGTGCCTGTATGTTTTATGCGGACGGCATGATTACACCCGCCATTTCTGTCTTGTCAGCGATTGAAGGACTGGAGCTCGCCGCGCCGATTTTACACCCCATGATTTTGCCCATTACCCTTATCGTGCTATTTGGCTTATTCTGGACGCAAAGTAAAGGCACCGCACTCGTCGGTGCTTTTTTTGGCCCGATTATGCTTCTTTGGTTTGGCACACTGGGCGTGTTGGGCTTTTTAGGCATTATGCAAAACCCATCGATTTTGCATGCGCTTAACCCCATCTACGCCATTCAGTTTTTTGCCGTCAGCCCTTGGATTGCTTTTGTGGGCTTAGGCGCGGTGGTGCTAGCCGTCACCGGGGCTGAAGCCTTATATGCGGATATGGGCCATTTTGGACGCGTTCCAATTCGCTTGGCCTGGTTCGGTTTTGTATTGCCTGCGCTGATTCTGAATTATTTCGGGCAAGGCGCACTGGTGCTACTTGATCCGAACAGCATCAAAAATCCTTTCTATCTGCTTGCCCCTGCGTGGATGCTGTATCCATTGATTATTTTAGCCACCATGGCCGCCGTGATTGCTTCGCAAGCTGTGATTACTGGCGCATTTTCAGTGTCACGCCAAGCGCTGCAATTAGGCTTTTTGCCGCGCATGCATGTCGAGCACACTTCTGAAAATGAAGAAGGGCAAATCTACATGCCACGCGTGAACTGGGGCCTGATGCTGGCCGTTATGGTATTAGTGGTCAGCTTTCAATCTTCTGGCAATTTGGCTGCCGCTTACGGAATTGCGGTGACAGGCGACATGGTCATTACCACTTTGCTGGCGGGCTTTGTGTTTCATTCCATGTGGGGCTGGAGCAAATTGCGCACGGGCGCACTGGTGATTTTATTTTTAACCATCGACATCGCCTTTTTTAGCGCCAATGTATTAAAAATTCCAGATGGCGGCTGGGTGCCACTGGTGCTTGGCATTATCATTTTCACACTCATGCTTACGTGGAAAACCGGTCGAACCATGGTCTACACTCGGCTTAAAAATGAGGCCATGGAGTTGGCGCCTTTTATTGAAGCCATAGGCGCGCATCCGCCGACGCGTGTGCCGGGCAATGCCATTTTCATGACCCCTAACCCAGATGGCGTGCCGCACGCAATGCTGCACAATCTCAAGCACAATAAAGTGTTGCATGAAAAAGTCGTCATCCTGACCGTGAAGTTTTTAGATTACCCGCACACTTCTCTTGAGGAGCGCGTCACCCTAGAAACCCTGCCGCATGAGTTTTACAAAGTGACAGTACACTATGGGTTTAAAGATGACCCTGATTTGCCACGTGATTTGGCAAGTTGTCGCGAGCAGGGCCTGGTGTTAGAAGCCATGGATACTTCTTATTTTATTGGCAAAGAAATTCTCATTGCCAGCGAAAAATTTGGCATGGCCACCTGGCGCAAAAAAATATTTATTGGGTTATTCAGAAGTGCTGAAACGATTACCAACCAGTTTAAATTACCGCCGAACCGCGTTGTCGAACTTGGTTCGCAACTTAAAATATAGTCGAACTTGGTGCGCAACTTAAAATATAGTCGGGCTTGACTCGCAACTCAAAATATTGTCGAGCTTGCCGCGTAGCTTAAATAGAGTCAAACTGGGTTTGCAGCTAAAAATTTATTTTTTCGTTCAACCAAATCAGCACATATGCGTTAATGAAACTTGCTTCGCTTTATGGAATTTTTGCATTAAGGAAACGCTCATGAAAAAAATTGCCCTTGTACTTTTCGCCCTACTTTCATTACAACTTAGCGGTTGTGCCACCACCACAAAAGACAGTGTTTCAGGGGTAAAGCGCTCTCAATTTATGCTTCTTCCTTCTAGCTCGGTCGATAAAATGTCAGCCCAAGCCTACACAGAAACTTTACAGACGGCAAAAAAGAAAAATACCCTCAATGCCGATGCCGCGCAACTTGAGCGCGTGCGTACAATATCCAATCACCTGATTGCACAGGTTGGCGTCTTTAGGCCAGATGCAGCGCAATGGAATTGGGAAGTGAACGTAGAAAAAGATGAACAGGTCAACGCCTACTGCATGCCCGGCGGCAAAATTATGGTGTATACCGGCCTGATTGAAAAACTCAACGCCACCGATGATGAACTCGCGGCAGTAATTGGCCACGAAATCGCCCACGCCTTACGTGAGCATGGTCGCGAGCGCATGTCGCAAGCCTATGTGCAGCAGTTTGGCCTGCAGGCACTCTCGGCTTTTGTGACCAAGGGTGCGGCTGGTGGCGCAATTATGCAAGGTGCCGGCATGGGTAGCCAACTCTTTTTTGCCCTACCAAACGGACGCGAACAAGAACGCGAATCAGACAAAATTGGCTTGGAGTTAGCCGCTCGTGCAGGCTACAACCCGGATGCCGCCGTGACTTTGTGGCAAAAAATGGGCGCACAATCTAAAAGCGCGCCGCCAGAATTTTTCAGCACCCACCCAGCCAGTGAAAACCGCATTGCGGAACTTAAAGCACTTGCGCCTAAAGTAAGACCGCTCTACGAGGCTGCCAAGCGTACCAAATAAGTTTACGGCTAAATTTATTCGTTACAAAAAAGCGGGTTGTAATAACGCGCTTTTTGTTTTTGGTGATTGCTTGATATAGGTTAAAATACTTGTTTATTTAATTTTTCTTTCATCAGAGAGCCTCATGGACCCACGTCAAAGCATTATTGAAGCCGCGTTTGAAGAGCGCGCAAACATCAACCCAGCCAATGCCAGCGCTGAAATCAAAACCACTGTTGCCTCAGTCTTAGCAGATTTAGACGCAGGCACATTGCGGGTTGCCAGCCGCATTGCCGATAGCCAGCAATGGGAAACGCACCAATGGTTAAAAAAAGCCGTACTGCTGTCTTTCCGCCTGGAAGATAACGTGCTTTTAGATGATGGCGTAACAAAATACTTTGATAAAGTGCCACCGAAATTTGCCAACTACACTGAAGAAGATTTTAAAGCAGGTGGGTTCCGCGTGGTGCCGAACGCCATCGTGCGTCGTGGCTCATTTATTGCTAAAAATACCGTGTTAATGCCGTCTTACGTAAATATCGGCGCATACGTGGGCGAAGGCTCTATGGTGGACACATGGGCGACTGTTGGCTCATGTGCACAAATCGGCAAAAACGTGCATTTAAGTGGCGGCGTGGGCATTGGCGGCGTGTTAGAACCCGTGCAGGCAGGCCCTACCATTATTGGGGATAACTGTTTCATTGGTGCGCGTTCTGAAGTGGTGGAAGGCGTGGTGGTAGAAGATAACTGCGTGATCTCTATGGGTGTGTACATTGGCCAAAGCACTAAAATCTACGACCGCGAAACAGGTGAGGTATTCTACGGTCGCGTACCGGCTGGCTCTGTCGTGGTTTCTGGTAACTTGCCCTCCAAAGACGGTAGTTACAGTCTTTACTGCGCAGTCATCGTGAAAAAAGTCGATGCAAAAACTTTGGGTAAAGTGGGCATTAACGAATTACTGCGCGGCATTTAATGCGTGATT
>ENA-UPTA01005924-UPTA01005924.1-activated-sludge-metagenome-genome-assembly--contig:-NODE-5924-length-10998-cov-6.252125_pt1 | contig 10998 bp, 9 predicted proteins | sample MGYA00238184_ERZ773361 | MGnify/ENA primary metagenome ERZ773361 (study PRJEB29100, sample SAMN05720205) | activated sludge metagenome | isolation source: anaerobic digester from wastewater...
TAGTTAAACCCTAGTGTCCTTATATTATTCTCCAATAATCAAGGGTCAGACCGGTCATTTGTGGTTTATGGTGTACGTTCGTATGGAAAGAGCGATATGCCGGATCAGCTTGTCATGTCGACATACTGGTTTCTCAGAAGTACTTTGTTTGTTATCTGACTAGCCTTGGAGTAGGTTGAAAATCGAGGAAGCCGAACGGGCTCTTTGCATCCTAGGGATTTCCTGTCTTTAACTTACTGCTATTACCAGATCACACTCAAAGTGAATCACAGTAATGAATCTAATCTATTGAGTCGCTCAAGTCCGAAATGGTTGGAAATTCTGAGACAAGTTTTTATATTCCCTTCAGACTAAGTTCTTTTGCGAAATGGCAAGCAACATAGTGTTCCGTAGAATTTTCATCACCAATCCTAATTAGCTCAGGTTCTGAAATTCTGCAGATGTCTTGAGCATAGTTGCAGCGGGGATGAAAACTGCAGCCGCCAGGAGGATTTGATGGATCCGCAACCTCTCCCTTAAGGAGAATAGGCTGGGACTTCATATCTGGATCTGTTTTTGGCACTGCTGACATGAGAGCTTCTGTATATGGATGGAAAGGGTTTTTGAAAAGCTCTTCGGTTTCGGTAATTTCAACAATTTTCCCTACATACATCACTCCGACTCTATCGCTTATGTGCTCCACTACACTCAAATCATGTGCAATAAATAGATAAGTCAACTTGAACTCTTCCTGAAGATCTTGAAGAAGATTCAGTATTTGCGCCTGTATTGATACATCTAAAGCGGATACCGACTCATCGCATACTACGAATTTGGGGTTCAGGGCAAGAGCTCGGGCAATGCAGATTCTTTGTCTCTGCCCGCCACTGAATGCATGAGGATAACGGTTCATATATTCTGGCCTGATTCCAACTTTTTCCAACAAACCTTTTACTAGTTCCTTCCTTTCGAAACTTTTTTTCATGCCATTCACAAGAAGTGGTTCTGCAACAATATCAAGTATTGTCATTCTAGGATTAAGTGATGAATATGGGTCCTGAAAAATAAGCTGCATCTCTTTTCTCAGATTTTTCATTCCACCGCCAGACAACTCAGTTACATTAATAAAGGAATCAGCAAGTTTGAAGAGTATTTCACCTTCTGTCGGTTCTATTGCTCGCAGTATACAACGACCAGTTGTTGTCTTCCCACAGCCGCTTTCGCCAACCAGGCCGAAAGTCTCGCCAATTCCAATATTGAAAGACACGTCATCTACTGCCTTTACATAGCCAACAGTTTTCTTGAAAAGACCTTTCTGAATAGGGAAGTACTTTTTTAAATTCACGACTCGAAGCAGTGTATTATTCTCCGTCATAAGTACCTCCATACAGATGACAAGAGACTCTGTGACTATCTCCAGCATCAACAATTTCTGGCTTCTTCACGTCACAAACTCCCCTAATAAACGATTCACATCTTGGATGAAAAGAACATCCCGGAGGGATCCTGGAGGCGTCCGGAACGGTTCCCTCAATTGAAGCGAGACGTTTTCCTTGCTTTTTCCCTAATTTGGGTATGGATCTTAGCAAAGCCCTTGTATATGGGTGAAGGGGATTATGAAAGACTTGCTGAACCGTACCAGACTCCACTATTCTTCCTAGATACATTATTACCACGTTCTTGGAGGTTTCTGCAACGACACCGAGGTTGTGAGTTATCATCATTATCGACATTTCTGATTCTTTCTGTAACTCTTTCATCAAAGCGAGAATCTGAGCCTGTATAGTGACGTCTAGAGCCGTGGTGGGTTCATCCGCAATCAGCAATTTCGGGTTACACGACAAAGCCATAGCGATCATAGCTCGTTGCCTCATTCCCCCACTCAACTGATGTGGATAACGATCAACACAGGTTTCTGGTCTTGGAATATTTACGCTCCTTAACATCTCAACCGCCAGTTCTCTAGCTTCTTTCTTATCAAGTTGCTGATGGATAATCATAGCTTCCATTATTTGATTTCCGATAGTGTGGACTGGACTGAATGAAATCACGGGCTCCTGAAAAATCATAGAAATCTCTTTGCCTCTAATACTCATCATCTCTTTACTGCGTGGATTCAGAGTAGCCAAGTCAACTGAATCTTCATTCCTATGAAAAACTATACTTCCTCCTACTATTCTTCCTCTTTCTCCCAGAATTCTAAGAATGGAAAGGGCGGTTACACTCTTTCCACATCCGCTTTCTCCAACAACACCTAGAACTTCCCCTCTATTTATGTCAAATGAAACTCCGTCAAGAGCCTTGACGGTAGCTTCGTCAGTGAAGAAATAAGTTTGCAGGTCATTTATTTCCAAGAGTTTGCAATTCACATCAATCGCTCCATTTTATCTAACATAAGGATCGGCAGCATCTCTAAGACCATCTCCAAGAAAATTGAACGCAAGTACTGCAGCTACAACAAAGATGCCAGGTATAAGTAACCAAGGCGTTAGTGCGATTGTTCTGACATTCTGGGCCTCCTTAAGTAGCACACCCCAGCTTATAACTGGTGGTCTAAGGCCAACACCAAGAAAACTAAGACTTGTCTCTCCAAGAATCATATTCGGAATTGCCAGTGTAATAGACGCGATTATGTGGCTTAGAAAAGAAGGTACCATGTGTCTAACTACAATTCTCATCCTTCCAGCACCAGCAAGTTTTGCGGCAAGGACGAACTCCTCTTCTCTTAGTGAAAGGAACTTGCTTCTTACGACTCGAGCAAGACCTGTCCATCCGATTAATGAAAGGATGATTGTAACTCCAAAATAGACCCTCAGAGGAGGCCAATGAGCTGGAAGAGCTGCACTAAGAGCCATCCATAATGGAATGGTAGGTATACATCTTAGGAATTCGATCAATCTCTGAACTATCAAATCAATAATACCGCCAAAATATCCCGATAATCCGCCAATAATGATTCCGAGAACAAGACTCACGAAAACACCGAATAGTCCTACAGAAAGCGAAATCCTTGCACCGTATAGAACCCGGGACAGGACGTCCCTTCCCATCCGGTCGGTACCTAAGAGAAAGAGAATGCCTTCTTCAGTTCCAATAAAATGAATGTCCGTTTCCCAAATTCCCCAGAATTTGTAGGGCTCTCCCTTCACAAAGAACCTGATTGGATATTCCTTGCTCTTGTCGACCGTGTATTCCCTCCTGAGTGTTTCCCTGTTTACGCTGCTTTTCAATCCGTATACGAACGGTCTCAGAGAGAAACCGTTTTCACCCACGAATTTTATTACTTGAGGAGGAGCGTAAGCGTACTTCGTGTGATACTCGTTAGGGTCATAGGGAGAAAGAAACTCACAAAAGGCACCAAAAATGTAGAGAATGATCAGCAGTACTCCACTAAAAACGGCAAGTTTATGCTTCTTGAACTTCCACCACATAAGCTTCCACTGAGAAGCAACGTAAATCTCCTCGGGTGGTGAATCAGCCGTCATTGCAGACAGCGAAAGAGAAGCATTTTGCTTCGCAAGTCCATCCCGATTTTTTGAATCTCTTCTCTTTCTAAACATCTGTGCCCCCTTAAGACCTGATTCTCGGATCTAGCCAGGCCAAAAGGATATCCGAGATCAAAGTACCAATTACTGTGAGAATACTCAACAAGACTATAAAGCTTCCAGCCAAGTACATGTCTTGACTCTGAAGGGATCTGAGGAGCAAGGGACCAGTAGTGGGCAAATTAAGTACCACCGCAACAATAGTCTCTCCAGAAATCAGCAATGGAAGAGACCAGCCTACAGTACTAATAAATGGAATCATTGCCACTCGTAAGGGATACTTGAAGAGTAACCTCCTTTCAGATACTCCTTTTGCTCTCGCAGTAACAACATAAGGTTTGTTCATTTCATCTAGGAGATTTGCCCTTAATGTCCTAATCAAAGCAGCTGTTCCACTTGTCCCGATAACAACGACTGGAATCCATATGTGTTTTAGAAAATCGATTAGCTTAGCCAGGCTCCAGCTCGCCTCTGCATATGCTGGAGAGAAGAGACCACCAACGCTCAGATCAAAGGCACTATAGGCAATCCACATTAGAATCAATGCCAACATGAAATTTGGAATAGCCAGCCCGATGAACCCAAAGAACGTAATTATGTAGTCACCGATCGAATATCTATGAGTTGCAGAATATACTCCGAATGGAAAGGATACAATCCACGTGAAAAGCAACGTTGTTATTGATATAGCTAAGGTCAAGAAAAGTCTATTCCATATTAGCTCACTCACAGGTTTATCCCATTCGAATGAATATCCGAAATCACCTTTGAACATTCCAAAAACCCAACTAAAATACTGTACGTAAAGAGGTTGATCCAACCCATATCTTTTCACCAGAGCATCAACAGTAGACTGATCGACAGTAGCTCCGGTGGCCTCAAGTGCCTGAATATACGTTGTCAGATAGTCTCCTGGAGGTAACTGTATGATGATGAATGAGACAATCGATATGAATATGAGTGTTGGTATTAGAAGCAGCACCCTCTTAAGTATGAAAGTACCCAAACCTTTCCAACTCCCTTACAGTTGTTTTAAAGAGATGGTCGGAAGCATTCTCCAGTCAATTATCGCAGAGACAATTGAACTCTTCGGCCGACTTTACAAAGATGTGTTTACATTTGCTGCACTTCACAATGCCTTCTCTTTCTCCAACTTTACACGTAGCAATATTCCCGGAAAAAAACGCTTCTACCTCCCTGGCCATTCTCTCCAACCCTGCATTTCCCCAGGATAGACACTCCATTGTCAAAGGATCGGCAAATCCTATTTCTATTGTCTTAGCGATAAACGCTTCCCAGTCAATAGTTCCGTAGGGTGGTTGCAGGTGATTGTCTTGAATTCCGTTATTGTCATGAATATGAAAATCGATAATCTTGCTCCCAAGAGTGGTCATTCCATGTATTACTCCACTACTCACATGAGCATGACCAGTATCATAGCAGGCGCCGAGATAGGGCGACTTATATGATTGAATTATTGAAAGAAGTTCTTCTGGCGATCCAAATCCTCTTGGCATGTTTTCGACGGCCAATCTCACGCCAGATTCTTCAGCAACTCGTAAGAGCTCATCAAGACTTTCGAGAAGAAGCCCTCTTTCCTGATCTCTCGATATGGATTTGTCTTCAGAATTTGAACTGGCACCTGGATGAATGTGCAGGATTTCAATGCCAATAATTGGCATTCTTCTTACGATTTCTTTGTGTTCATTGAGTGTTCTAAGACGCCTTTCGCTATCCGCATCCGATAGATTATTGTCAAGTCCAAAAGGAGCATGCAGTGCTCGCATCATAACACCAGCGGTATGGAAATCGTTCTTGATTCTTTCAAGTTCTCTATGACTGCTCCGCAAAAGAAAGTCACATTGTCTGTGATTTAGTGTAATGAACTGGATTTTCCAGTTAACCAAATCTCTTATGAGCAGTTCGTGATTATCAATCCCACCATAAAAATACGAGAACTGCATGCTGATCACTCCCTATTTATTTTGTGGACTTAATGAAGTACTGTTCTGTATGTGTATGAGTAATGTGCTGCAATATGTACTCGTATAGAGCGTTATCAGGAACATTTCTAAAATAATCTTTCTTAATAAGAATATTCGGTGCAATTCCAACTGTACCTATCATCCATATGTTCTCGGCACTCATCCTTATGATTTCTTTACCGATTTCAAGTCTCTCTTCGTCATTTGGCGTAACCACAAACTCGTCATAAAGCGCCATTATCTCTTTGATCTCTTCTGTAGGCTCTTCTCCCTTCTCGCCTCCAGAAGTGTACCATAGAGCATATAGAGGTGCTCCTACGGTCTGTAAGTAAGGGAAGATAAATGCTGGTTCCAGAAGCGGATGAAGGCCTCTTCCCCACGCCCAAGTAATAATGTCGAAGTCTGTTGAGTTTCTGCGCTGTGAATAGAGAGTCGAAGACAAAACATCATAGGCTGTCTTTATGCCGACTTTGTTGAAATACGTGCTTATTAAGTCAACAACGTCTACCCAAGGACCGTAAAGCGTCATATCCGTTGTGAAAATTGTAAGTTCAAGGACGCTACCATCAGGTCTCAATCTGTATCCATCGCTGTTCTTCTTGTCGAGACCTATAGAATCAAGAATTTCTGACGCTCTCTTTGGATCATATTCTGCATAGAGCTCTTCAAGACCCTCGGTGTAATAAGGACATCCATCTATGATTGTCGCTTGTCTCGGTACTGCAAGACCAAGATAGCAGAGATCATTGATCTCTTCCCTATTTATTGCTAGCGAGAGAGCTATTCTGAAATTGAGATTGTTGAAGAGTTCATGCTTGTAAGGATCAGTACTGTTGAGATTAGGCATAATGGCAAGGTTCGATCCCAAAGCAGTATCCCAAAGAAGAACCTTGTATCCACCCTTTTCTTCATTTTCTTTGAAAAGACTGTAATCAGCCAAAGAAAGCCTATATGGCTGGAAATCGTAGGCCCCTGCCACTGTTTTCATCGTCAATGTTTCCGCATTAAGAACAACTTCGTTGATTACTCGATCGATGTAAGGTAACTGATTACCTTCTGTATCAACTTTCCAGTAATACGGGTTTCTAGTGAGAAGTTGTTCTGTTTCAGATACAGAGACAAGATTCCATGCGCTAAGCACTGGTACATTGGTGCATTTCATGAAGTGACGTTTGAAGTCAAAATGGGCGTACCAGGTGTCAAATCCAGCTTCTTTGGCTAGAGCATCAAGCTCATCTTGTGAAGTGTAAGAAGGATGATACTTAATGAGATAGTGCTTTGGTTGAATGATCGCATCGTATCTCCCACCACCAAGATTAGCCATATTCTCTAGGAAGAGAGGATAAGGCTTTGAGAATTCGAAAATCACTACATAATCTCCGTCTTTTCGAACGGAAATGAGAGCTTTCAACCATCCAGGAATAGATGGTGTGAGCTCTTTCTGATTAAGAATATCTTCATACCAGAAGATAATATCATCTGCAGTAAGCGGTACTCCGTCAGACCATTTGATTCCTTTTCTCAGGTTGAACGTGAAAGTCTTTCCATCTTCAGAAACTTCCCAGCTTTCAGCGACATTTGCTTCTACGGCATTTCCTTCTCTGTTCCATCTTATCAGTGGTTCGGTACTGAGAGGCATAAAGTGTGTTTCGCTGCTCATTGCAATGTCAGCCGATCTCCAAGTCCCACCATATTCGCCGATTTCTTCATACGGTACAACAACAAGAGGATTGTCCGGGAGCCTTTCTTCCACGGGCGGCAATTTCCCTTCCTTCACAAGGTCAGCAAGCATAGGAGACTCGTTGTACCCTGCTAGAGCTAGGCACGAACCCAATAGTACCATTCCGATTAAGAGAATTCTAAGTACTCTCAATGTAAAAACCTCCTCCATGTGGCATTTGTCCTTCTAGTAACTCAAAGTTTTAGAAAAGAAGGACTGTTATTCATTGTGAACCACTGATGAATTTGAATCTTCCACTGTATTTGATTAGATCGATTATTCGAATGTCTCTAGAAACTATTCTTCCGACCACATTTACTCTTGGATCTGCAGGCAAATCAACAAGACATATCTGCAGTTCCCCCTCGTACCTTCCATAATTAGAATTGTCAAGTGTGACTGTTCCTAATGGCCTTTCAAGCGTGTTTCTTGGGAATATTCTCCTTTCTCTTTTCCTGGTCTCAGAAGACCTTATTACATGTGCGTAACCGCTTTCTGGAGGCTGAAGGTGAACCCCCCCAAGGACCGCATCCAGCTCAGATTCGGATACATTAGTCAGTAACTCTAGTTCGATTTCAAGACAGTCTTCTTCCAGAGCAAGCTTTAGCTCATCGAGTTCTTTCCTAGATGGTAGAGGATCTCCAATGAACACCTTATCAATCACCCCGGTTGAGAATAGCTCTCTTGCTGCCTTTGAAGGCGTAAGTGACCTGTGGTCTTCAACAGTAGAAAGACCTTCATACACAACTGCTCTCCTTGAATCCTGAGATGCCACAAAAGCAGAGACTTCGAAACCCATCCCTTTCAAATATCCTGATCTTTCTGCCACAAACGACATGGAAAGGCCCGAGTCACGCCTTGGGTAGAAGTTGTGACATGCTTCAACAGTGATACCTGTTGACTTGGCTATGTCGGCAATTTCTTCCAGATGCCATCTTGAAGCATCGGCATTTATGACGATTTTGAGGCCCACATTATTGCTTATCATTGCCTGCATTTCGTCTTTGGAGAAGCCAAAATCAGCCCTAACTCCTGAAAGCCCAATTCTATAAAGGCTTTCCATATCAAACGGAGTAGCTTTGAAGTTGCTGAAAGTTCTGGGCGAAATATCCGCGATAACCTCCATTTCATATTCCCTCGCTGTACTACAGAGAAATTCGCAATCACTGATCATTTCGGAAACGTTAACCTCGGGAATATGAAGCGAAGTAAATACGGTTGAAGCCTTTATTGCTGAAGCCTGTTTTATAGCGTTCTGAATATCGTTTCTTGTATTGAATAGTCCTGGGTAAAGCGATATGCCAATCTTCTTATTCATCTCTAGCCCTCCGGTTCTATGAGAAACAAATACAACCGTTCTCTATCAACTGCCTGACTGCAACACAAAAACCGCATTCATCGTTTCTCGGTGCTACAATGTCTGCCGCTCTAATAACTTCTTCAGAAGCGTTTCCCATTGCTACACCTATGCCGGCGCTCACAAGCATCTCAATATCCAATAAACCATCTCCAAAAGCTGCGATCTCTGAAAGAGCAATACCACTGCAGCTGCAAAACGTTTTCAAAGCTTCTAACTTGCTCACACCTAATGGGAAGATCTCTATATGGCCTGGCCTGACTGTAATGAATTGCGCTTCGCCAAATTCTCCCTTTAGTTCACTCAACAACTCTGGAAATCCATTCTCGTCACATTTTGCCGTGATCTTAGTTGGTGGTGCTATAGAGACTACTCTGTGAAGTCTTTTTCTGACTGTGATCTCTATTCCTGCACGTATAGCATAATCAACTGCAGCAGATGACATCTCTGAAGCAAAAACGTTATCGTTAATAAACGCCTGAACATATATTCCTTTATCAAGGAGCCTTTCAACGATTTTCGCGGCTAAATTACCAACGAACTTAATATTTACCGGCTTCCTCGAACCTACCGCAAGCACTGCTCCGTTGAAAGCGACAAAAGGAAGTGACCGTCTGCAAATAGCTCTTGAGATCTTCCTTGTGGATACGGTAGTTCTTCCGCTTGCGAATATTGGCACAATTCCTTTTGTAAGAAGCATTCGCAATATCTCTACGTTTTCGTGCAAGAACTCGCCATTATTCCCCAAGAACGTCCCATCAATGTCTATTGCAAGAGCTCTAATCATCAATATCCCCCAACATCAGAGTTCCCTTTTCTTCTCAGAGAGAGTTTCAGCGTGTAATTATCTCCTCTATACACTGAATTAACCGACTCAATACATCTACCATCTAGAAGGTAAGTTTTTCTTGATCTTGAGAGTCCGTGAGTATCCTCACTCATTAGCAAGTTTCGCATGTTCCTATCGAGAACTGCTATTCTAATCTCCTCTTCTGCACTGTTTGGTGAAAAGCCCAGCCTTTCTAACGTTTCGTACAGTGAATTCCTATTGAAGTCTTCCTTTATGAGACAGTCAAGTTTTCTGTCAAGCGATAGATTAATGAAGGATCTTTGCAAAGCGACTGGAATGTCTCCCATGTACCTAATTCTTTCTAGTCTAAGCACTTCAGTACCCAAAGGAACTCCAAATGCTTCTGTCAAAGTCTCATTCGCTAACTCGATTTGCTGGCAAAGCACTTTGCTGCGAGCCACCGCATTTATCGCCTCCATCTCCGAAGTAAAACTATTCAGGAAAGCTAGAGACTCGGTAATTGTGCGCTCTGTCACGAATGTTCCTCTACCCGGCTTTCTTACTATGACTCCTTTTGCAACAAGGTTGCTAAGTGCTGTTCTAATTGTGGTTCTGCTTAGCTGGTACTTTTCGACGAGTTCCTTTTCGCTCGGAAGAATGTCACCTGGTTTGAGTTTCTTAATGACATCGGTTAAATGTTTCTCGACACGCCAATAAGCTGGAAGTCTGCCATAGTCTTCATCAATCATTTGCAGGACCTCCTTAACCTGTAGTAACCAAATAATTATATAACATTGTGCCATTAATGCAATTCCTGCTTAGTGGGGGTTTCGCATTCTCTCGACTGATTTTGCGGAACTACAGACGGTTTTGCAGAGAACATCAATGCTTAATGCCGAATATCTTTAGGAATTCTGTTGCAAGTCGCTATCACGCGCTACTCAAGGACGTTTTGATCTCCAAAAGAGTCAATAAGTGTGTGAAAGAATCTGTTTACTTCCTGGTAGAGTGTCTATAAGTAAACGCCTAATTCATTTCAGAATATCTTGATGTTTAGGTGCCACAAAACCAGTCCTTCTGTCTTCCTCGTGTTTCTATAAGAATCTTGGATTGCTTCTTGTAATGAACGTATCCTTGCTTTCTATAAGAAACCAAACTTTCTTTGCAATCTCACACTACCGTTCTTTGTTAATAATCCTAAAGAAGTCTCAGTAGAAAGGATTTGACCAAACAGCTCCTAACAGCGAATTACTCTTTGAAATAGTGACATTGTTTGCTAACAACAAATAGGGAAGCAAGCAATTGTAAACTCTATTGAAGTTGAAACCTTTAATGCATAACATTTCCGTCCATGAATCTGTTGTTTCACTGCAGCTATAAAGATTAACTGAGCAGAACATTGTTTCCTCCTTCCTGCCGTTAGGGTGTTTCAGTTCGATTTTGCTAAGCTTTACGAATAGAATCAAGTTGTTCGTCAACAGCTATCCGTTCGCAGACGAAGAAGAAGTGGAATGATGCTGAAACAAGTTCAGCATGACGCGGAGCGGGGGGTATCGATTACAAGGTACGGGGTCTCACGAACAGAACCGGCTCAACAATTCGGGTTTTCTATGCACCTGATG
>ENA-UPTA01005925-UPTA01005925.1-activated-sludge-metagenome-genome-assembly--contig:-NODE-5925-length-10997-cov-5.699598_pt1 | contig 10997 bp, 6 predicted proteins | sample MGYA00238184_ERZ773361 | MGnify/ENA primary metagenome ERZ773361 (study PRJEB29100, sample SAMN05720205) | activated sludge metagenome | isolation source: anaerobic digester from wastewater...
GGATCCGGTATGCTCAGCGTGCAGGGCACCAGCTTCACGTTTGTGTCGCCGTCCATTCAGGCGGGCATGGCGGGAGGCCTTCCGCTGATCATCGGATTCACGATTTTCTGCGCACCCATCGAAATGCTGCTGAGCCGCATCATTCATGTCGTGCGCAAACTGTTCCCGCCGATTGTCACCGGCTCTGTGGTCACGCTGATCGGCATCAGCCTCATCAAGGTGGGCATGACCGACATGGCCGGCGGCTTCGGATCCCCAAATTTTGGCAGACTGTCCAACCTTGGCATGGGCTTTTTTGTTATGATGGCGATTGTGCTCATCAACCGCTTCGGAAAAGGAGCCGTCGGCACTGTTTCGATTGCGCTGGGTTTGATGGCCGGCTATGTTCTCGCGGCGGTTCTGGGGCGCGTTGATTTCGCCCCCGTCAGCGAAGCCGGATGGCTGACGATTCCGCGCCCGTTCAAGTACGGGGTGGCCTTTGACCCGGTTTATCTAATGCCCTGGGTGATCGGCTACATCATCACCACTATCGAATCCATCGGCGATCTGACCGCCACTTCGCAGGTTTCGGGCGAGCCCATCACCGGGCCTGTGTTTATAAAAAGACTGGAGGGCGGCATCCTGTCCGACGGCACCGGAAGCCTCATTGCGGGAATTTTCAATTCGATGCCGAACACGACCTTTTCGCAAAACAACGGGGTGATCGGGCTGACCGGCGTGGCCTCGCGGCGAGTGGGGCTTGCGGTGGCAGGACTGCTCACGCTGCTCGGTCTTTTTCCAAAACTTGCAGCGCTGATCAGCATCATGCCCAAGCCGGTGCTGGGAGGCGCAACGGTCGTTATGTTCTCGATGGTGGCGGTGGCGGGCCTCCGGATCATCCAGCACGACGGCTTCAATCCGCGCAACGAGTTCATCCTCGCCATTACGCTGGCGCTGGCGCTGGGTGTTGAGATGGTTCCCGACGCCATGGCCTGCATCGGCCGCATCCAGACCGGAAGCCCGTTCATGAAGACCATGCTTTCGGGCATTCAGGCCATCATGCAGTCCGGCCTGTCCGTGGCCGCCGTGACGTCAACAGCACTGAACATGATTCTGCCGGCGGAAGAAAGTACCGGAAAATAGGGCTGGAATCCGCCGGCCCCGCACATTAGGATGCCGGCAAATGAGCACATTATCCGGCATTTCAGGAAAAGAACGCTTCAACTGCATATTCTGCGCGTCCTTCATCCACGACAGAGCCCATGTGGACGGGATCAAGGCCGATTATGAAAAGGCGCTTTCCGCCATCGGGGCCGTTTGCTGCACCACCAATGAAGACAAAATGCCCGCATGCATCGCGCAGGAAGATGCGCTTCTTTTCTTTGTGCTGACCGGCGGCGTGGAAAACCAGATTCTGGACCTCTGGAAGAAGCGGGAGCAGTTTGTTCCCGGCCGGCCGGTTTTTCTGGTGTCCCATCCGCTTCACAACTCGCTGCCGGCGGCCCTTGAGACGCTGGCGCGGTTCCGGCAGGACAAGGTCAAGGGCGAAATCATGTATCTTGACGGGCCCGACGATCATGCGGGGCTGGCCCACCTGAAGGCGTCTGCCCACGCCCTGAATGTCCGGAATCTTCTGACCAAAGACCGCATCGGACTGGTCGGCGATCCGTCATCGTGGCTGATCGCCAGCTCTCCGGCTCCGGAAACCGTCCGCGAAGCCTTCGGGCCCGAAGTAGTGAAGATTTCGATCAGCGAGCTTGATCCCTATATCGCGGCGGCCGCCGGAGCGGAAACGGTGGCCGCAAAATTCAAGGAGATATTCCCCGAAATCAGCGGGCCCACGGACAGCGACCTGCTGGCCTCGGCCCGGATTTATCTTGGCTTGAAAGCCCTGATTAAAAAATACGAACTGAGCGCGCTGACCGTGCGCTGCTTCGATCTGGTGGTGAAGAACAAGGCCTCCGGGTGCCTTGCGCTTTCCCTCCTGAACGACGAGGGCATCATCGCCGGATGCGAAGCGGATCTGGTGAGCCTCATGGGCATGCTCTGGGCCTGGCGGCTGACCGGGTGCCTGCCGTGGATGGCCAATCCGTCGCATGTCATCCCCGAACGGAACATCCTCTGGCTGGCGCACTGCACCGTTCCGTCAAAGCTGGTTCACAACCATGTGCTGAAGCCGCACTTCGAGTCCGGACTGGGCATCGGGGTTCAGGGAACGTTTGACACGGGGCCGGTGACGCTGCTGCGGCTGGGCGGGAAAGACCTGAAGGAAATCTGGCTGGCGCACGGCACGCTGTTCGAGTCGGGCGACAGCCCGAATCTCTGCCGCACGCAGATACACGTGCGGCTGGAGCACGCGCGGGTGACAGACCTTCTGAAAAATCCGCTCGGCAATCACATCGTCATGATTCGGGGCCATCACAAAAACCTCCTGCAGGACGCCTGGCAGCAGATGACTCCGTTCTGAACGGGTTAGAGGAGTTGAGTTATGAAGCTTGAAACACAATGTCTGCATGCGGGGCAGGTTCCAGATCCCGCCACACTGTCGTGTGCGGTGCCAGTGTACCGCACCAGCGCCTATCAGTTCAAAAGCACGGAGCATGCCGCGAATCTTTTCGGGCTGAAGGAGCTCGGCAACATCTACACGCGCCTGATGAACCCCACGCACGACGTGCTGGAAAAACGCATGGCCGCGCTCGACGGCGGGGCCGCCGCACTGGCGCTGGCGTCCGGCACCAGCGCGATTTTCTATGCGGTCGTCAACATCTGCCGGGCGGGTGACGAGATCGTGTCGGCCGCCAACCTCTACGGCGGAACCTACACGCAGTTCCATGACATCCTGCCGCAGCTCGGCATCAAGGCGCATCTGGTGGATGTCCGCGATCCGCAGAATTTTGCGAAGGCCATCACGCCGAAGACCAAACTGCTTTACACGGAATCCATCGGCAACCCATCGCTGGACGTTGCCGACATCGCGGCTATCGCGAAGATCGCGCATGATGCCGGCCTGCCGCTGATTGTGGACAACACCTTTGCAACGCCGGCGCTGCTGCGGCCCATCGAGCACGGCGCGGACATCGTCGTGCATTCGCTGACCAAATGGCTGGGCGGGCACGGAATCGGCATCGGCGGCGTGGTGGTGGACTCCGGGAAATTCGACTGGACCAGCGGGAAGTTCCCGCTTCTTTCGGAGCCGGACGCGAGCTATCACGACATCCGTTTCGCAAAGGATCTCGGGCCACTGAACCCGCTGGCCTACATTCTGCGGATGAGGCTGGTGCCGCTCCGCAACCTTGGCGCGTGCATTTCACCGGACAATGCGTGGATGTTTTTGCAGGGCATCGAGACGCTTCCGCTTCGCATGCAGAGGCATTGCGAAAACGCGCTGGCGGCGGCGAAGCACCTGAAAACCCACAAGCGCGTGGCGTGGGTGCGCTATCCCGGACTGCACGGCGACGAGTCGCATGCAAATGCGAAGAAATATCTGCCCAGTGGCGCGGGCGGCATGGTGGTGTTCGGCATCAAGGGCGGCAGCAAAGCCGGAGCCGCATTCATCAACAGCCTGCAGCTCATATCGCATCTGGCCAACGTGGGCGACGCCAAGAGCCTTGCGATTCATCCGGCCAGCACCACGCACAGCCAGTTGACGGAAGAACAGCAGGCGCAGGGCGGCATTACGGCGGACATGGTCCGGCTGTCCATCGGCATCGAGCATATAGACGACATCCTTGAGGACATTGACCAGGCGCTGGCCGCATCTGCCTCTTGACCGGAAAAGAAAAAGGTGCAAGCCTGTGTGCCGTTTTTGAAAAGCAGGGCGCATGAAAGAAGTTAAAACACAGTTTTACACGTTCGGAGAAACGAAGAAGGACCGGCTGAAGCTGAAAAGCGGAATCCTTTTCGGCCCCGTCACCGTGGCCTACGAGACTTACGGGAAGCTGTCCCCTGCCGGCGACAATGCGATTCTGCTGTTTCACGCGCTGTCCGGAAGCCAGCACGCGGCCGGAATCAACAAAAAGGTTCCGGGCGTTGGGAAGCGCTGGCAGGAGGAATGCCGCACCGGCTGGTGGAACGGCTACATCGGGCCCGGGAAGGCGCTGGACACCGACCAGTTCTTCATCGTGTGCGCAAACTATTTCGGAGGATGCTACGGGAGCACGGGCCCCTGCTCCATCAATCCGCGCACAGGCAAGCCCTATGGCGCAAAATTTCCGCGCATCGAGGCCAATGACATGGTGGATGTGCAGGTGCGCCTGGTTCGCCACCTCGGCATTAAAAAACTGCACGCGGCCATCGGGGCATCCATGGGCGGAATGCTGGCCGTCAATCTGGCCGTGCGCTATCCGGAAATGGTCCGGAATGTCATTCCCATTGCGGCAGGACTGGAAGTTTCCACGCTGCAGCGCATTCACAATTTTGAGCAGGTCTACGCCATCGAGAGCGATCCGCACTACAACCGCGGCGACTACTACGACGGGCCCGGTCCGGTGGACGGGCTGGCGCTCGCGCGCATGATCTCGCACAAGACTTTCATTTCGCTGGCGGCGATCACGAACCGGGCGCGCACGGAGGTGGTGGACACCAACACGAAGTTCAAAACCTATCCGCTGCATTATCCGGTGGAGTCCTATCTTCTGCACCAGTGCCAGAAATTCGTGAAGCGGTTTGATGCCAACACCTACATGCTGATCATTGACGTGTGGCAGTGCTTTGACCTGCTGCAGGACACCGGCGCGGAAGATTACAGAACCCTGTTCGCGCCGTGCCGCGATCAGAAGTACCTGGTGTTCACCATTGATTCCGACGCGTGCTTCTATCCCGAGCAGCAGGAGCACATGGCGCGCACGCTGACTCGCTGCAAGGTGGACTGCCAGCGCGTGACGGTGCATTCGGACAAGGGCCATGATGCGTTCCTGCTCGAACCCAAACTTTTCACTCCGCACATTGACTACGCCCTGCGGCGGGGATAAGCCATGGCATCCAGAAATCCAGATCGAGAGACCGCCATCCTGCTGATCTCATGCCCCGACGCCATCGGCATTGACGCGGCCGTGACGAATTTCCTGAGCAGGAACGGCGGCAACATCGTGGACTTCGACCAGCATGTGGACAAGGAGCAGAACGTCTTTTTCCTGCGCGTGGAGTGGGAAATGGACGGATTTTTGCTGTCCAAGGAACATCTGCCGAATCACATTGCGGATCTTGCAGCTCCGTTCAAAATGGAATGGTCGCTGCGCTATTCCAGCGCGGTTCCGCGCATGGCCATTTTCGTCTCGAAGCAGCCGCACTGCCTCTATGACCTGCTGGCGCGCGTTCAGTCGGGCGAGTGGCGCGTGGAAGTTCCGCTGATCATCAGCAACCACAAAGACCTTGAACCGCTCGCGCGCCGCGCAAACATCCCCTTCCACCATGTGTCCATGTTTCGCGAAAACAAGGCGGAACCGGAGCGCAGGCAGATCGAACTGCTCAGGGAAAACCGCGTGGACTTCGTGGTCCTGGCGCGCTACATGCAGATTGTCACACCGATGCTGATCAATGAGTTCCCGAACCGGATCATCAACATCCATCATTCATTCCTGCCGGCGTTTCCGGGGGCCAAGCCCTATCATTCAGCCTATGCGCGCGGGGTGAAAATCATCGGGGCGACCAGTCATTATGTGACGGCGGACCTCGATGCGGGGCCGATCATCGAACAGGACGTGATTCGTGTGAGCCACAAGGATTCGGTGGACGATTTGGTGCGCAAGGGCCGCGATTTGGAAAAAATTGTACTCTCCCGCGCGGTCTGGCGCCACCTTCAAAGCAAGACGCTGGTCTACAACAACAAGACCGTCGTTTTTGAGTGAGCGGAATCAGGCCTTTGCTTTTTTGCGTTTCGGCTTGCCGGCCACTGCAACGGCATCCCGTTTTTTCATGACCCGTATTTCCTGGAGCCGGGCCGCTGTGCCCTTGCGCCGGATGGATATCTTGCCTTCGGCCGATTCCCACTTGACGATGGTCGCAAGACTGACGCCAGCAAGACGGGCAAGACCGGCCTGCGTCAAACCCAGTTTCTTTCTCAAGGCTTTCACGCCCTTCCCGGTGATCCAGAAACGGCCCGCGGGGTGTTCCTTCGGCGCGACCGCCTTGCGGGAAGCAGACACGGTTCTTTTCAGAACGCCCAGTTCTTTCTGCAAGGCGTTGACCTGACGGCGCAAGTCTGCAATCAGTCCGCGCTGAACGGCTATGATCTTCCGCGCCGGAGCCGACGCGCTCTTTGCCTCCTTGCGGGCCAGACGAATAATTTCAGATTTCAGCACGTTCATTACATTTGCCATTGGATTTCTCCTTTATCAAAAAAACAATATTTCCCGATTTTTTGCAAAGCCTCTTTTTCATCCGAGCTTACGGCCCGGAAAGTATCTGGCAGATTTCAGCAGCGGTCTTTGCTTCGCGCACTTTGACCGCCGTTGCCTTGTCCAGAAACCGGCGGCCCAGCTCCGCCAGCATTTTCAGGTGCTGCTCCGGCGATATTTTCTGGGGGCTGAGCAGCGCCAGCAGAATCCGCGGCGGAGTCTTCACATCCAGCGCCTTCCAGCCCGCCGTGGTGCGCCCGACAATCAGCACGGAATGTTCCAGCAAATCGCTGCAGGCATGCAGCAGAACGGTTTCGGGCGCCAGCTCGACCGGATAGGACTTGGCCGAAACCCACAGCAGGTGCCGCGCCTCTTCTGCAAGCGCCGGATCGCCCGGGAAACTGTTTTCCATCATGCGGCGCAGCGCCTCGAACAGGCCGGGTTCCTCCACATCGTTCGGGCAGTACACCAGCGCGTCTTCACTTTCAACCACGCCCTCAACGCCTTCCGGAACCAGATCCTCGTCGCCAAACTCCAGCGCGGGATAGCAGAGCATCAGGTTGTTCGACGGATGGCGCGAAGCCAGCAGCTCCGCCAGCCGGTCAAGGGTCGGGATCCAAAGCACACTGCTGCGGCGCTCGGACGGGAGCAGCACCATGTCGTCGGGCGCAATCTCCTCCAGAAGTTTCGTGCGCGCCGCGGGCATGGATCCCGCCGCCAGCACCGTCATCGGCCGCGAAGGCCCGGCCGATTCGATCTTCTTCTGCAATTCCCCGGCCTGCCGGTCTGCAAAATAGAAACGCATCTCCGCGCCCAGCTGCCGCGACAGGCTTTTGGCATCCTTGAGCAGCGGCATCAGGTCATGGCGCCGGGCCGACAGGGGCGGAAGCAGGATCAGCAAACGCTTCGTCGTGTTCATCGGGCGCACCAGCCGGCAGAAATACAGACGCGGCGGACAGGCGTCCACCAGCTTTTCCATGAGCGACCCGAATATCCGCGTGCGCACGGCGCTCTCGCCCCGCCAGCCGGCCAGCACCAGGCTGGAGCGCAGTTCGCGAGCTGCGCGCACGATGCCGTCCGCCGTGTTCATCCCCATGCGCACCGACGGGGTCACCGGTATATCCGCGGAAGCCGCATGCGAAAGGCAGTGGGCCAGAACCTGCTCGCCCTGGGCAACCCCCTCCTCCGAATCCTTTTCCTCCCGCACGATGGTGATCGGATGAATCGCGCCCGGCACCTGCTTGTCGCGAAGCATGAAGGCCATGTCCAGCAGCTGCGTGGCGTATTCGGGATTGACCACCGGCACCAGCAGGCGCTGCTCAGCGGTTTCCGGACGCTCGCGCGGAGTTTCGGTCAGCATGATCCGCCGGCCATGCCGGTCCACCATCCACGCGCCCAGCGGGCAGGTCACGGCAATCATCGCGATGGCGCCGTTGAGAACCGTCTCGCCGAATATCTTCAGCTCATAGCCCACCAGCACGGCGGCCAGCGTGGCGGCCGCCTGCACCACGCTCAAGCCGAACATCACGCGACGCGAGTCCGTCTTGTAGCCGGACAGCCGGCCCATGATTTCCGATGCGGCAAACTTGGTGACGATCACCGTAATCACCATCGTTCCGGCCACCAGCCATCCGCGGATATCGCTGATGAATGCGGTCACGTCCACCAGCATGCCGACTGAAATCAGGAAAAACGGAATGAACAGCGTATTCCCCGCGAACACCACACGGCTCATCAGCGTGCTGTGCTCGGGGATCAGCCGGTTGAAAGCCGCGCCCGCGAGGAAGGCTCCGATGATCGGCTCCATCTTTGCGAAATGCGAGAGATAGGCGCAGCCGCAAACCGTCACCAGCACAAACAGGAACTGGGCGCCGCCGGCCTCGGTCACGTTATGGAAAAACCAGTGCGTCAGCCGCGGGATGCCCCACCAGGTGAACAGGACCAGGACCGCCATGCCGCTGCCGATCTCCAGCCAGAAAACCGGACCCAGGCTTTCACCCCGCGTGTAATCCGCAACCACGGCCAGCACCAGCAGCGCAAGCGTGTCCGTGATGATCGTCGCGCCGACCGTCACGGCCACCGGCTCGGTCCGCGATATGCCGAGGCGGCTCGCAATCGGATACGTCAGAAGCGTGTGCGAGGCGAACATACTGGCCAGCAAAACCGAAGGAACCCACGTGAAACCCAGCAGATAATGACCGGCCAGCGTGCCCAGTGTCTGCGGAATGATGAAGGTCAGCGCCCCGAAAAGAATGCTGCGCCTGCGCGTGCGCGCGAAGCGGTGCAGATCAATCTCAAGCCCCGCGAGGAACATGATGTAGAGCAGACCGATGCTTCCGAAAAGCGTCACCGCCGAATTGCGCTCAAGGATATGGAATCCGTTTGGCCCCAGCGCCGCACCCGCCAGCAGAAGAAGAACCAGATCCGGAAAACGCAGGCGCTCCGAGACAATCGGCATCACCAGCATCGTCAGCACCAGCACGGTGAAGATCAGAATAGGATCGGTCAGCGGAAACATCAGTCACCGCTCCGCGTTTAAAGCTTCCTGAAAAACTCCGCTCATAACAAATGAACCTTACACTCTTGCCCCCGCGCCCGGCAAGACCGGACTTTTAGAAGATTGGGGCCACGTCTTGACATTTGACGAACACATTATCGCTTATCTTAAAGGCGGGCCTCGCGCAGAATGTGTTTTGAAGAGTAATGTCAAATGTCAAGACGTGACCCTAATATCTGCAGCCCGAGCATGTGCAACCTTCAACACCACGCAAGGCCATGCGCTGATATATCACATAGTGATATATCATTTTGCGATATATCGGATACCGATATATTGACGCATCACAGCATGGCAGGGAGGGGATTGGAAATTCAGCAGCAATAAGTTCCAATGATTGATGCCTCCGACAAAAGTCCGAAGACGGTCTCGCAGCTTGTCACGCCGGAGCCTCCTGGCGAAGGCGGAAGCTCGACCCTCCAAAAATATATTCAAAACATTAAGGCAATATTCATGGAGGGCGGAGCTATGCGACGCCGGCGAACAAGAATAAGACTTTTGTCGGCGGCACTGATGATTGGACGTTTCCCTGCGGACAGCTCCAGACAATCTTCGCCTGCAGGAGCACCCGCTATTTATATAGAATATTTTGCTTTTTGCCCGCAGGAACACCCGCTACACTACGCACTTAATTTCAAGGAGATATGCAGGCGGAAACCAAAATGGTGATGATCACCAGAAAACTGCTCAATAACTTGTTCGATCAAGAAAATGAAAATTGGAATGATATTATTGTTGCTCATTTGTCTCGCCCTCACCGGATGCGGCACAATCACAACTTTATCACAAAACGAAAGTGCCCCATCACAATACAGAAAGTATGTGTATGGAGGGGTCCGAACTGATTATTGGATTATATCAGTCGGTGGATCATATGATTGTAGTTACTCTCCTTTTATCAGAGGTCTGACTGTAATTGATCTCCCAATCAGTGCTGTGGCGGACACAATCTGCTTGCCCTATACAGTCCCAAAAGCAATTTTAGAAAAAAAGAAACAGAACGAATGATCGAACAAGGTTTTGCACGGTATCGTCGCATACGCACCGAGCCGTGGAAATGACGTTCCGCCGAAAGCGCTTCGAGAACAGAGCGAGGACAGCGGCCCGAAGCTGCAGTTCCGCACTACAGAAGCGCGAAGCCATCAAACGGTTTTTTTTCGATTTTCGAGCAAAAAAGGCCATTTTCGGCCGTTTTTGAGCACTTTTGAGCGTTTTTGAGCACTTTTGAGCGTTTTTAGGCCACTTTTGGCCACTTTTGGCCACTTTTGGCCACTTTTTTGGCTTTTTTTGATCCACATCCAAGTGTGACACAATGCGTCCATGTGCGCCATACTGTGACACAATGGCGCATTTTGGCGCAGTCACAAAACCGGCATAATAATAGATTGTTTTCTTTATTTATTGCAAATAAACCTTTTGTGATGCAACTGGGGCCGTGTTTTTTGATTTTGGCACGGATATTGCTAATACTGAAGGCAGGAATGATTATGAGCCGGGGTGGCCCGGCAGAAAAGAGGCTTAAAATGTCAAAGGTATTAGGAATAGATTTGGGTACAACGAACTCCTGCATGTCCATCATGGAGGGCGGCAAGCCCGTGGTGATCCCCAATGCCGAGGGCGGGCGCACCACTCCCTCCGTTGTGGCTTTCACGAAGTCCGGCGAGCGCCTGGTCGGCCAGGCTGCCAAGCGGCAGGCCGTAACCAATCCGATGAACACCGTGTTCTCCATCAAGCGTTTCATGGGCCGGCGCTTCACGGAAGTGGACCGCGAAAAAAATCTGGTGCCTTTTGAAACCGTCGCCGCCGCCAACGGCGACGCCCATGTGAAGGCGCACGGCGAAGTGTATTCACCCCCCGAGATTTCATCCATGATCCTGCAAAAGCTCCGCACCGACGCGGAAGCGTATCTGGGCGAGAAGATCACCCAGGCGGTGATCACGGTACCGGCCTACTTCAACGACAGCCAGCGCCAGGCCACCAAGGATGCCGGGCGCATCGCGGGCCTTGAAGTGCTGCGCATCATCAACGAGCCCACGGCCGCATCACTGGCCTACGGGCTGGGCGAGAAGAAGGACGAAACCATCGCGGTCTACGACTTCGGCGGCGCCACCTTCGCCATCACCGTG
>ENA-UPTA01005929-UPTA01005929.1-activated-sludge-metagenome-genome-assembly--contig:-NODE-5929-length-10990-cov-29.796159_pt1 | contig 10990 bp, 13 predicted proteins | sample MGYA00238184_ERZ773361 | MGnify/ENA primary metagenome ERZ773361 (study PRJEB29100, sample SAMN05720205) | activated sludge metagenome | isolation source: anaerobic digester from wastewater...
AACGGAGGTTCTGATGAAAGCGTTCTTTCTGAACTTGTTGTACATGGCCATCAAGGGGCTGATCGGGTCCATCGTCTGGACGCAGGTACAAAAGGCCGTGACCGACTTGATGGACACCACCTTGAGCGGCGATGAGAAACGCGCCATGGCGCTCGCCGATCTGAAAGCGGCGTTTGCCAACGTGCCGGTTTCGATGCTGAACCTCGCCATCGAAGCCGCTGTGGCCCAACAGAAAGCGAGCTGATCATGGAAAAGGGGCCGCTGGACTACTCTGCTGCGCATTACCTGCTGTTTTCAGGGATCGGGGCATTGGGCGGCCTGGTCGCGAAATTGCGGTGTCTCTCCGAAGAGCACCCGCATTGTTGGAAATGCGTCGTGATCCGGGAAATCTGTACCGGCGCGACGGGCGCGTTCTGCGGGATTCTGACGTTCTGGAGCGGCGAGGCGCTGCACATCCCCCAGCTGTTCACGGCAGCCATAGCGGGCATTGTCGGGCACATGGGCATCCGGTCCCTGGAGCTGGGCGAGGAAATCGTGACCCGGTTGATTTCTCGAATCGAACAATACGCACGACTGGATGATGACCGGTAATGCGTTGACGACTGAACTGATGGAGTGATTTGGCTATGCCCAACCGATTGACCAACCTGAACGTGGACTGGATTTCCCTGGTGGAACGGCCCGCGAACGGGATGCCGCTGGTGCTGAAGGATGCGAATGCGCACACCTTCGAGCTGAAGAAAGTCGATGAATCCCGTCGCATGGTATACGGCGTCGTGTACGCTCCCGATCAGGTCGATAGCCAAGGCGATTTCGCTGACCGCTTCGTGATCGAGCAGGCCGCCCATGCGTTCATGAAAAACGCGAGGACCGGCCAGGTCGATCAGAACCACGACTTCAAACCGATGGAAGGCGCGTATGTCGCCGAAAGCTGGATCATCCGGGGCGATGGCGGGGAGTTCAGCGACTGGATGTCGAGTGCCTGGGCGGTCGGCATCAAGATCGACGATGACGCGACGTGGGAGCTGATCAAGAGCGGACGGTATTCCGGACTGAGTATGGCCGGCACCGCCATGCGCGAGCCTGTTGTGCCGCCCACGGGTTCGGCAACTGATCCGGTGAATAAAGATCAGCCCGCCGCGCCACCGGGGCAGTTGACCAAATCCGACCTTGACCAGGCGCTGAGCGGATTGATCGGCGCGATCAAGACCCTCACCGATCAGCACGCCGCCCTGGCTGGCCGCCTGGGTGCTGTCGAGAAACAGCGGTTGTCGTCGCCAACGGCGACGCCCGCTCCTCCCAAATCGTTCTTGTCCGAGGTGATGTAAATGGGTGCCCTGGCCGATTTTGTGAAAAGCGATATGTCGCCCGAATCCGTCAGCGTGGGCGGCGCGCTGCGTGCGGAGGCGGCGAATGCCTTCATTGACGCGGTGCGCGATCAATCCGGTCTGCTCAAGCAGACGACCCTGCGGCGGATGATGAAGCTGAGTGCCGACTTGTCGGTGCTGGATATCATGAGCCGCATCCTGGTGCGGGTGACGGAAGGCACTGAGCCCAGCAGCGGACAAAAAGCGAATCCCGCCAATGTCGGCAAGACCCTGCAAGCCCTGCCGGTGCAACTGTTCTTCACCATCCTGTTCTCGACCCTGAGCGATAACCAGGATGTCCCCGATTTCGAAGGGCAACTGGCGGCCATGTTCGCCAAGAAGTTCTCGTCGGAGCTGGAGGACCTGGGCATCAACGGCACGGCGGACACCGGCGCGTCGTTCCTGGCCCTCAACAAAGGCTGGGTCCAACTGGCCAAGGATTATGCCGGAACCGGGATCGGTGACAGCCGCGCCGTCAACGTGCAAACCCTCAGCGACGATTACGTGGGCAAGCTGGAAACGGTGATGGCGGCCCAGGACGATCGCTTCGATGCCGAATCGACGCTGATCCTCAGTTCGAAAGACTACCGGGGTTTGGTGGTCGATCTGGGGGCGGAACCGGGCGGCGTTGGGTTCGTAGTGTCCGGCAAAGTCGATGGGCTGCTGGGCAAGCCGATCTGGGTCTCTCCCTTCTTGTCCCCAGGGACCGTGCTGTATACCCCTTTGCCCAATCTGGTCTGGGGCATCAACCGCGACATCGAACGGTATCGCGAAGTCCGGGGCACCAAGCGCTGCATCGACTACACCTTCAACATCGCCTGCGACTTTGAGATTGCGGTCAACCGCGCCTGTGTCGTCGGCTACAACATGGATTAAGGAGGGCGTATGGGATTCTGGAGCAAAGCCGCCCAAAAGGGCATCACGGCCGCTGGCCTGACCAACCCGGTCCCGGTGACCATGGGCGGCACTGGCGCGACCAGTGCGGCCAATGCCCGCACCGCCTTGGGCGGCAGTGTGGTGGGTCAGCAGGTGTTTACGGCCGCCGACGCCGCTGCCGCTCGCGCCGCCCTCGGCGTCGTGGTCGATCATGTCGCGCTGACCCTACCGGTCGCCAGCCTGATCGGCACCGGGGTCTATCGGGTGGTCAGTCCCGTCGCGGGCACTATCAAGAAGCTGTGGTCGGTGATCGATGGCGCGCTGGCGACCGGTGATGCCACGTTGACCGGGAAGATCGGTGCCACGGCCATCACCGGTGGCGCAATGACGATCGCCCAGGCGGGCAGCGCCGCCGGTGACGTGGACAGCGCCACGCCCACGGCCGCCAATACCGTCGCTGAGGGCGACATGATCAGCGTCACGGTGGGCGGTACCAACTCGGCGGCGCGCGGTGCGCTGGTCACGATTCTGATCGACCCGAGCGCCTGATGATGGCTGACGCCCTGGATGCGGAAAATCTGCTGAACGCTTGGCGGCAATTGGATGGCTCGAGCCGATTGCCCGACGATGCGCGGGTTCAATCGGCGCTGGCCTCGGCCGACCTGACGCTGAGCCGTTATCTGGGGAATCGGACGATTGCCGAAGAAGTGTTGCGCGGGGTGCGTCTGGATCTGGCGCTGTTCGATCTGTGTGGCCAGGCGTTTACCCCGGAACACCCCGTCTATGCCCGCTGGAAGGCGGCCATCGATTGGTGCACCGGTATTGCCAAGGGAACCTTGGAAGCGCCGACCGACCCGGCGGAAGGGGCGGATACCGTCGATCCGGACGAATTGCGCATGATCGCGCTGTAAGGCGTTATGGGGCGACTATCGGCCAAGTGTCGCCACACTATTCACCCAATGCGCGATCGCCTCAAAGGGCGTTTATAAACGTTTTTAAACAGGGTTTAAATGGATGGCTGGGGAAACGGTGACATTGGCGCTGCTGGATGGGGTGGAAACCCGCTTGCGGGAGGGGCTGCCCGATCTGGATGTAGCGTTCTATCCCGACACTCCAGAACATTATCGGTTGGGCCATCAGACAGTCGGGGCCGTGCTGGTGGGGTATGGCGGCGCATTCCTGAGCGCGGCCGGCGGCACTTACCGCCCTGTGGAAGATAGCGAAATCATCGTCCAGCGCCGCACGGTCATCGTAGCGCTGGTCATCCAGGTGCGCAGCCTGCGCGAGCGTCATGGCGCCATCGCGGTCATGGATCAGATTCGCTCCTTATTATTAGGGTTCGCCCCGCCGCATGGCGGACCGCTCTACGGCGATCGCGAATTTTTCATGAGTTCCGAGAACGGCATCTGGAGCTACGGCGCGCATTACCGCACCGATACTGTGGCTGTGGCGGACGCGGATGGCGATACCGGTCCGTTGCTCAAACATCTCACCCTTACGTCGCCCTACGGCGATCGCGACTGGATCAGTCAGGAGTAACCGTCTATGTCCGTCTCTTATCTGCATGGCATCGAGAGCATCGAAATTGATGACGGCGCTCGATCGATCAAAGCCGTCAAGTCCGGCGTGATCGGGCTGATCGGCACCGCGCCGGTCTGGAGCGCGTCCGATCCCGCGCCTCTCAATAAGATCGTGACCATCACCGACCGCCGAGCTGGCGTCCGTCGCTTCGGCTCCGATTATGCGGGGTACTCGATCCCGCAGGCGTTGGCGGCGATCTTCGATCAGGGCGGCGCGGAAATCCTGGTCATCAATGTGTTCGATAGCGCGACGCACAACAGCACGGCCACCGACGAGGCCGTGACGCTCAATGCGCGCGGCAAGGCCACGCTGGTGCATCCGGGCGTTCTAGCGACGCCCACGATCAAAAGCAGTGATGGCAATACCACCTATGTCCATGGCGATGACTACACCTGGACAGCGGCGGGCGACATCGTGCGAGTCGCCACGGGAGACATCCCCGCCGAAGCGTCGCTCAAGGCGAGCTATACCTATGCCGACCCGAGCAAGGTGCTGGCGGCTGACATCATCGGCACGGTGGACCCGGATACCGAAGAGTATACGGGGATGAAGTTGTTCGAGATCAGCTATTCCCTGCTGGGGCTGTTCCCGAAGGTGCTGATCGCCCCTGGCTACGCCGATCAACGCGCAGTCAGCGTGGCGTTGGATTCCCTGGCGTCCAATATTCGCGCGGTCGCGCTGATCGATGCGCCGGTGGGGCAGACCGTACAAGAGACGATCGAGGCCCGTGGCGCGGATTCCAACCCGTTCAATACGTCCAGCGAACGCCTGGTGTTGTGTTATCCCCGTGTGAAGGTCTACGACGCGGACACGGACAGCACCCGGCTCGAACCGCTGTCGCAGCGGATGGCCGGGCTCATCTCGACCGTGGATGATGATGAAGGCTATTGGGTTTCGCCCTCCAATCATGAGATTGCCGGCATCATCGGGCCTGAACGGTTGCTGACGGCGCGGCTGAACGATGCCGAAACCGATGTCAACAAGCTGAATGAGGCCGGTATCGTCACGATCTTCAACTCATTCGGCACCGGTTACCGCCTGTGGGGCAACCGCACGGCCGCCTGGCCGGTCGAGCCGCATCCCAAGAACTTCCTGGCCGTGCGCCGCACCGCCGATATGCTGGCCGAGAGCATCGAGTTTTCCATGCTGGAATATCTGGACCGGCCCATTACCAATGTGTTGATCGATGCCATTGCCGAAAGCGTCAATCAGTTCATCCGGACCCTGATCGGTCGGGGCGGCTTGATCGACGGCAAGTGCTGGTTCGATGCCGCCCTCAATCCCTATACCGAAATCGCACTGGGACATCTGACCTTCAGCGTCGATTTCATGCCGCCGCCGCCGGCTGAACGCATCACCTTCGAGCACTACATGGATCTGACCATGTTGGCACAGTTGACCGGTAGCGCCGCCTAAGGAGCCGCCCTGCTATGAGTAAGATCCAAGTCAATAAGATCGTCAACGCGAATGTGTACCTGGACGGCTCCAACTTGTTGGGGCGCGCGCAGGAAGTGCAGTTGCCCACGATCAAAGCCAAGATGGCCGACCATGAAGCCCTGGGGCTGGTCGGCGTTCCCGAGTTTCCGGCCGGGCTGGAAAAGATGGAGGGCAAGATCAAGTGGGCCAGCCTGTACCCGGAGGTGCTGGGCAAGGCGGCGACGCCCTTTACGCACTACAGCCTGCAGGTGCGAGGCAATCTCGAAACCTACGATTCGACCGGGCGGGTGTCCGAAGTTCCCGTGGTCGGGTTGTTGACGGCTGGGTTCAAGTCGGTCCCGATGGGCACCTACAAGGCGCGGGACAATGCCGAGTTCGAAACCGACATCAGCGTGTATTACTGCAAGCTGACCGTGGACGGCAATGACGTGTTGGAAATCGACGTGCTGGCGAATATCTGGCGGGCGAACGGTGAAGATCTGTTGACCACCTATCGCGCCAATATCGGAGGGTAACCCATGATGACCCTGACGCTCAGTGATGGCCGAGTGGCCACGATTCGAGAAGGCAAAGGCCGCGATCTGCTGGCCGCCCAGCGCAAGATGCGCGACAGCAGCGAAATGATTTTCGCGCTGGCGGCGGAGTTGACGACGGTGGACGAAAAGCCCGTCATTTTCGAGGATCTGTTGGACTGGCCGGTGCAGGACGTGCTGGCGGTGCAGAACGCAGTGGCGGGAAATTTTCCCATGCCCTCCCTAACCGCCGCGCCATCGTCCACCTCGCCCACGTAACCGGTTGGGCCTTGGAGAGTGTATTGGCCATGACGATCGTCGAACTGTCCGAATGGTGCGCCGACGCCGTGGCGTACTGGAACGAGCTGCACCGCCCCCCCGAGGATTGACCTGTGTCGTTGGATCTGGTCCTATCGCTGATCGTTCGTCTGCGTGATCGCGCCAGCGACGGCTTGCGCGACCTGACGCGGCGTGGGAAGGAATTGCAGGATCAGATCGAGCGAATCAACCGCGTGGGACATCAGTTCGCGGCAGCCGGCGCCGGAATGGCGACCGGTGGGGCGGCGATCCTGGGCGGCGTTGGCGTCACCGCCAAGACCTTTGCCGATACCGAGGATGCCGCCACCCGCCTGCGGTTGGCGCTGATGCGCTCGGACGGTGGCGCGGCAGCCTTTGCGGAGATCAACCGGCAGGCCGAAGAACTGGGCGATCGGTTGCCTGGCACGACCGCTGATTTCCAACGGATGATGACGATGCTGATCCGGCAGGGCCTGGATGCCAAGACCATCCTGGCCGGCACCGGGGAAGCAGCGGCCTATCTGGCGGTGATGCTGGAGAAGACTCCGGACGATGCCGCCGAATTCGCGGCCAAACTCCAGGATGCAACCGGAACTGCCGCCCAGGATATGGTCAAGCTGGCCGATACCATCCAGCGGGTGTTCTATCTGGGCGTCGATCCCGGCAGCATGTTGGAGGCGTTTTCGGCCCTGGCCCCCGGCATGGCCTCGATCAAGCAGAAAGGACTGGCGGGCGCGCAGGCCATGGCTCCTCTGATCGCTATGCTGGACCAGTCCGCCCTGGTCGGTGGCGCGGCCGGCAATGCCCTGACCAAGATTTTCCAAGACAGCTTCGACCTCAAGAAGCTCGGGAAGGCCAACGAGATCCTGAAAGAATTCGGCATTGCGTTGAAGTTCACCGACGCCAAGGGCCAATTCCTCGGGCTCGACAATCTGTTCACTCAGTTCGAAAAGCTGAAGAAACTTCCCGAAACCATCAAGCTGCCGGTCATCAAGGCGCTGTACGGCGACGACAAGGAAACCAAGCAGGCGCTGGATACCTTGATGAACAAGGGGAAGGCGGGCTATGACGAGATGATGGCCAAGATGCAAGACCAGGCCGACCTGCAAAGCCGCATCAATAGCCTGTTGGGGACGTTGAAAAATTTGTGGGATGCCGCCAGCGGGACGTTTACCAATCTGCTGGCGCGGTTGGGCGAGACGATCAGCCCGGAATTGAAACAGCTGACCACCTGGTTCGGGGATCTGTCGGGGCGGATGCGGGCCTGGATCGATGCCAATCCGCAGGTGGCGCGCACCTTGATGCTGATCGTCGCCGGCGTGGGCGTCTTATTGAGCGCGCTGGGCGGATTGGCCGTGGCCATTGGGGGGGTGCTGGTGGTGATGGCCCCATTGATCGTTGCCGCACGCCTGGGCGGATTGATGGCATTGATCCGGCTGGCTCCTGGTCTGGGGATGCTAGGACGCGCCCTGGCCTTCTTGATTACCCCGATTCGCAGCGTTGGAGCCGCGCTGCTGTGGCTGGGACGAGCAGTGATGCTGCATCCCGTGATTGCGGCGGTGGCGGCCTTGGCAGTGGGAGCCACTTGGCTTTATCGCAATTGGGACCGGGTAAAGGCGTGGTGGCCAGGATTCTGGGCCAGCATGAAAACGGTGGCCGGCAATGCCTGGAGCGCAATCAAAACGGCGTCCAGTATCGCCTGGACGGCCATCAAGACCCTGGCGGGAAATGCCTGGATCGCGATCAAGACCGCCGCCGTCAATACCTGGAATGCCGTGGTCTCCAGCTCGCAAAATCTGCCCTATCGGTTGGGCTATGCCATTGGCCAGGCGGTGGGTTGGGTTGTTCGCCAGTTCAAAGCGCTGCCGGGTTGGTTGCAATCGATCTGGACCGCGATCGTCGATGCGGCCGGGCGAGCCTGGCAGGCGATTCGTTCGGCCGCCGCCGATGCCTGGGCCGGTATCAAGAACGACGCGATCCGTTATCTGATGGATCTACCGGGCAAGCTGCTGGAAATGGGCCGTAATGCGGCCGCTGGTCTGTGGCAAGGCATCAAGAGCGGTGCAAATTCGGCATTGGATGCGGCCAAGTCCATGGGGCAAGGCGTCGTTGACGGAGTCAGCAATGCGCTGCAGGTCAAATCGCCCTCGCGCGTGTTGTGGCAAATCGGCCGGCACGTGGCGGCGGGCTTGGCGTTGGGGCTGGGCGTGGGGGCGGCTCCGGTCACTGCGGCTTGGGAGCATGTACTTGCTCCGCTGCGTGCGCCGATCGCGCTGCCCGCAATGCCGGCTTTCCAGTCGTCTGCCGTTGCTGCCGCATCCGTCCAGACCCCTGCTCTTGCGCGGTCGCTTCCTGTGGATGGCGCTCGGCTGCCGGCCTCCAGGATGTTTTCCCCAGCAGTGGGGTTGACGCCCGCGCTGCCCTGGATGGCTCCCGTCAGCCCGTTGCGCGCCTGGCCGGCTTCCTCTCTGTTGCCTGCGATTCCCCCGCTTCCCCAGGCTCCCGTGAGGCGCTTGGAACAGCATGCGCGCGCCGTCACGATGAACTCGCCCACCCCTGCTGCTGTAGCTCCTCCCCCGACATCCCAGGACTGGGCGCTGCGCCCCGTTCGTGGGGGAGGTGGTGCAGGGCCTGTCACTGTACATTTTGCGCCGGTTATCCATGTTGACGGGAGCGGCGACGCGAAGGCGGATATTGCCAAGGCCCTGCGGGAGCAGATCCCGATGCTGGAAGGGATGTTGCAGCGAGTGGCGGAGCAGCGTGGCCGGAGGGCCTATCGGTGACCACCTTCGCGATGCTGGGAACTATCGTGTTCGAGCCGCTGACCTCGTTTACCCGCGAAGAATATCGCGCGGGGGTCGATTATGCCGAGCATCCCCTGATCGAAGGCAAGCCGGATCTGCAATACATCGGCGCTGGATTGGCTGAGCGCCGCATCGGGTTGGGGTTCCATGCGGCCTACTGTGACCCCCAGGCGCAGCTGACCGCGCTGTATGCGGTGGCGCTGGCCCATCAGCCTCTGACGCTGGTGTTTGGAGATGGCACGGTCAAGGGAGATTTCGTCATTACCGAGGTCAGCGCGGATTACCGCTGGCGCGATCCCGAGGGGCGATTGCTGGCGGCTGAGGCTGAAGTGACCTTGCGTGAGTATGTTCGGGTGCGCTATGTCGATGTGGCCGAAAATGGCGTGGAGCAAGGGTGATGTTGTACCGCACTCATTTGGTGGGCGATGACGAGCGGTGGGATGCCCTGGCGTGGGCCTATTACCAAGACCCTTACGGTTATGAGTGCATCCAACGCGCCAACCCGATCGTGCCCCGCCAGGAGGTCATCCCGGCCGGGACGCGGTTGCGCATCCCGGTGCTGGAATCGACGACCACGACGATCACCACAAAGCTGCCGCCATGGCTGATCCGATAATTGCCGGAACCGAACCGCCTCAACCTAAATTCGAGTTGTGGATGGAACAGCTCGACGGCGAAACCGCGGGGGCGACTGGCAAACAACAGATCAACATCGCGCCGCTCGTGCTGAGCGTGACGTACGCCGACCATATCCATGGCGAAAGCGATGAGTTGGAAATCGAGATCGATGATTTCTGTCTGGAGCCAGGGAATACCGTGTTCAAAGGGGACTGGTTGCCGGAGAAAGGCCAAGGGATCGAGCTGAAGATCGGCTATGTCGGTGGGGCGCTGTTCGACTGCGGACGGTTTGAAGTGGATGAAATCACCTTCAAAGGACCACCCGACACCCTGACGATTCGGGCGTTGAATGCGCAGGTCAAGAAGCCTCTGCGCCAGGATGATCATCGCCGCTATGAGAATCAGACTTTATTGGCGGTGGCCCAGGCCGTGGCCACCCGCCAGGGGTTGACGCTGATTGGAGCCAACACCGGCAAGATGGCGGCCATCTCGTTGAAGCGGGTCACTCAGAACGGCGAGGCGGACTTGGCGTTCCTGAAACGCCTGGCTGAACCCTACGGCTATGCCTTCAAGGTCACCACGCAATATCTGGTGTTCATGGCGATCGCCGACCTGGAGGCGGCCGAGCCGTTTACAACGATCGACCGGACCGATCTGATCGACTGGGAGCTGACCGACACCACGCGGGAAACCTACAAGAAATGCGAAGTGCGGTACCACGACCCTGACACTGCGGCCGTCATTCTGGGGCAGGCTGGCGATGCGGATGCGGTGAAGAACGACACCTTGAAGGTGACGTGTCGATTGGAGAATCAAGGGCAAGCGACAGCTCGGGCTGAAGAGAGTCTGCGCCGCGCCAATGCGGCCGGCAAAAATGGCCGTTGTCGTTTGCCCGGCCACCCTGGTTTGGCGGCGGGGTGCGCCCTCAACTTGACTGGATTTCAGCGGCTATCCGGGAAATTTCTGATCGAGAGTTCCCGGCATCGGCTGGATCGGTCGGGCGGATATGTGTCTGAGCTGGAGGTGCGTCGTGTCTGAGATGCGGATCGGGATTGTAAGCGAGCAGCGGACGGCTGATGGACGGGTTCGGGTCGATTTCAACGACTGCGATGATCAGCGCTCGTACTGGCTGATGGCGTTGCAATCGCGTACCCACACCGACAAGCACTTTTGGCAGCCGGAAGTGGGGGAGCATGTGGCGTGCATGCTCGATGCTCAGGGAGAGGATGGCGTAATCCTGGGGGCGGTTTATTCCCAGCGCGATGTGCCCCCCACAACCGATCCGGATCAAATGACCTTGCATTTTTCCGATGGCGGGCTGATCGAGTACAACCGGAAAAGCGGCCTGATGAGGCTGCATGCTGCACATCGAATGGTCATCAGCGCCAGCGATACCATTGAGATTACGGCGTCATGCGTGCTCATCAATGGTTCTCCGGCATGCCGAATCGGCGATGTCGATAATCGTGGCGATGTGATGGTGACGGGGGCCTGTAAC
>ENA-UPTA01005934-UPTA01005934.1-activated-sludge-metagenome-genome-assembly--contig:-NODE-5934-length-10988-cov-3.988292_pt1 | contig 10988 bp, 10 predicted proteins | sample MGYA00238184_ERZ773361 | MGnify/ENA primary metagenome ERZ773361 (study PRJEB29100, sample SAMN05720205) | activated sludge metagenome | isolation source: anaerobic digester from wastewater...
ATACACTCTTTCCCTACACGACGCTCTTCCGATCTACCCTGCCTCAAAACCGCAATGGCATCCCACTACCGCGATAATCGCGCCGAACACCACGGTTTTCAGAATTCCGGTGATGTAATGCGGGTACTCCAGCCAGGTGAACACGGTGGAGATGTACTGGTTCGTCGGGATGTTCAGGATGAGAACACCGACCACCAGCCCGCCGGTCAGCCCGACACAGATAGCAAGAACGGTAATTGCCGGAAGCATCAGAACCGCCGCGATCAACCGGGGCGATACCAGGTAGGAGACTGGATCGGTAGCGAGCGTTTTTAGAGCATCGATCTGCTCGGTGACTTTCATGGTCCCGATTTCAGCGGTGATTCCGGCCCCAACCCGCCCGGCCAGGACAACCGAGGTGAGGACGGGGCCGATTTCCCGCGCGAATCCAATGGCGCTGATACCGCTGGAGTATACTTTGGCTCCCCATTTTGCCAACTCCTCGCCGGTTTGCATGACGAAAACCGCGCCGGTAAATGCGGAAGTCAGGAGCGCGATCGGGAGTGATTCGACGCCGATCCGAATCATCTGTTCCAGGATGATCCGTCCCCGAAAGGGTCGAGAACAGGCCGCGACTATGGCCTGGAAGAAAAGCGCGGTCATCGCGCCCGCATTTCGAAAAAACTCCTCTGCCGAAAGACCCAGGGTTTCGACTTCTCTCTCGACAACCGAAAGAGGATTTCGCCCACGAAAGGGAGCACGTTTCATCGCCGGATCTCCAACAAATCGGGATTTCCCGATAAACTTCCTTCTACAAGCTATCTACATATTTTATTGCGGCAATGGCAGCTGCCGCTCCATCCCCGGCGGCCTGGACCATCTGGCGAACGGTCCCGGAACGGCAGTCACCGCAGGCGAACAAGCCCGGCAGGGAAGACTCCATGTATTCATTCACCCGGATCAGCCCATGCTCATCCAGCTCCACCAGGTCTTTCACCAGGCCGGTATTGGGGATATGGCCGACAAAAACAAACACGCCGTCAATGGGAACTTCTTCAACCTGCTCTGTCTTGACGTTTCTGGCCTTTACATGGGTTACTATGCTCTCTCCGCAGATTTCTGTGAGAACCGTGTCCCAGCGGAAAGAAATTTTCTCGTGATTGAAGGCGCGATCCTGAAGAATCTTCGAGGCGCGCAGCTGATCCCGGCGATGGACAATAGTAACCGTCTCGGCGAACTTGGTCAAAAACAGACTTTCTTCCACGGCCGCATCGCCGCCTCCGACCACCATCACATGTTTGCCTCGGAAGAAAAACGCATCGCACGTGGCGCAGTACGAGACACCACGCCCGGTGAACTCTCTCTCACCGGGTATCTCAAGACGTCTGGGATCCGCCCCGCACGCGAAAATGAGCGCCTTGCTATCCCACTGCCCCCCCGGTCCGGATACGCGGAAGGTATGGTCGGATTTCGAGATCTCATTGACAGTTTGATTGACCAGCTTGGCCCCGAATTTCTCAGCCTGTTTGAGAAACAGGTCCGCCAGTTCCTGTCCACCGGCCCCGTCGGGGAATCCGGGATAATTTTCGACATCGTTGGTCAGGGAGATTTGTCCTCCGACCGTTGTTCGTTCAAAGATCAGGGTGTCCATATTCCCGCGGCCGGCATAGAGCCCGGCGGCCAATCCGGCCGGTCCCGCACCGAGAATCAGAATGTCGTGTATCATCAGGAGTCCTTTCCGATCACGGCTCGAAAAACAATCGCTACGCCGGAACGTTAACCATGTCTCCACAGCTCGTCAAGCCGGGAAAGGGTCTCTTGAACGCAATACCTGCCCACAGGCAACATCGTTCGTAAGAGGCAACCCCCTGTGGTTGCCCGCGTGTATCGTGCCCACGGGTAGGCACGGAGGCCTGCCCCTACGGGTGACAGGATTTGTAGGGGCAACCCCCCGTGGTTGCCATTCCCACGGGTAGGCACGGAGGCCTGCTCCTACGAGAGATACGGTTCGTAGGGGCAACCCACCGTGGTTGCCCTCGGACTTTGCTGAGAGCAAGAAAAGGCGATATTTTCTCATGATGTCTATTCTGCACGAAATGCACATTTGTCGAATCGGATGTCTCTGCTTTATTCCTTTGGCCATGCTCATGGCAGGGAATTGCGGCGGTGGGAAATCCTCGGTTTTCGATGATGATCTGGTGCTGGCGAGATACGGAAATGAGGCAATCACAGCGGGAGACCTGCTGGCAATCCTCGTGGAACGAAACCAGTTCGACTATCTGCTCCTTCAGAAAGTCCAGGATGTCATCGGAAAAGAGATCCGGGCGACGTTGCCGGAGATGGCCTACCGGAGAGTTGTCTCCGAGATGGCTCGGTCGGAGAACCTTCAGGAAGCGGAGGACTATCGCAAGTGGCGGGAGGACCTTGTCAGCCGGAAACTCGGTCAGTTGGTCCTCGACATAGACACCAAGCTGAAAATCTCCGTGACGGATGAAGATGTAGAACGATATTACCGCGAGAATCCGTCCGAGTTCACCAAGAAGGAGACTTACACCTTTCGGGGGATTGTGGCTTTCGATGAGAACAACGGGGGCCGCGAAAAGGCAATGGAGCGCCTGAAAGAAGCCAGGAAGAAACTGGATGCCGGGGAGGATTTCGAGGCAGTGGCTCAACAATATTCGGATTCTCCTCTGCTTCTTCGCGGCAAGGCGCAGGGACCGCGTCCCCGTGGCGATCCCGAAATGCCGCCGGAACTCGAGGCGGCGATTCTTTCATGTGCCACGGGCGAATACACGGATATCCTGGAGCGCTCCAAAAGCGCGGTGTTCTTCCAACTCATGGACCGGACACCGGAAGTGAAAGAAGAGTTCACGCCGATCACACAGGCGAAGATTCGCGGGAAAATGTTCGCCGAACGTCAGCATCGGGAGGAACAAATCCTTGTCGAGCAGCTGGTGACAAAAGACAGGCTGGTTTACGAGCCGGATCTCCTGGCCGGCCCGGATGTGAAGGATGCATCGGTCGTTCTGGAAGTGAGGGGATTTCCGCCCGTGACCTACGCGGAATTTCGAGACACCGTCAGGGATCTGGCCGGGATGACCACGCAGGAACGGCGGGACAAGTTCGACCGGGTGGCCGCGTCGCTGTTTCTGCGCGCCGAGGCCCGGCGCAGGGGATACACCGAGGAGGATGTTGCCCCGCGTGTCCGATATTGGGATGAAATCGAGCTGGAGGACCGATATGTGCGGTCTTTGATTGATCGAGAACAATTGACCGGCGAGGAGATGCAGGCCTACTACGAATCCCATACGGATGAATTTGTCACTGAGCCGAAATATGACCTGTACCGGATCTTTTTTGAGGCGAAGATTACAAAAGAAATGACTCGCTTTCAGCAAACTCTGGCTTTTGAGCAAGCCCACATGATGGCGGAAGAGGCCTATCAACAAATTGCCTTTGATGGACTTCCGTTTCAGGACGCTGCCCGTCAATACTCCTCGGATACGGTCACGGCTTCACAGGGGGGATATGTAGGTAAGGTTACCATGGGCCAGCTCGGGCCCGACTATGCAAGCCTGTTTCGCCTGACCGATCAGCTCGAACCGGGATTGGTGCTCCCACCGGAATTGTCGAAAGATTACTCCGAGCATTTGGGATATGACCTGTACTATTGTGCCGACATTGAACCATCCCGCGCGCTCAGCTTTGAGGAAGCGCTTCCCCTGGTGGGGCAGAAAATGGCGGAATCCCGCCAGAGTGAAATCCGCGCGAAACTGCACCAGGGCGTAGCGGAGAAATACCCTCTAAAGATAGACGAAAAGGCCGTGGAGGAATTGGCCCGGAAGTTGGGCGAGTTCCGGGAATCCGCCTCATCGGATGCGGAATGGATTCGGGTATTGTTACCGAAATCGCGGCGGAGAGAGCCGGGGAAATGACTGAAGCCCGTGGAACCGCAACCGAGTGACGTTACCGAATGAACCGGGCTGTCGTTTGACTCGGTGGCTGGATGGTGTTCATTCACATGGAACGGAGACTTGGAACCGCATTCAGGGCATAACATGCCGAATCGGGTGTGGTAACATGGTGAACAGGTTTTCCGGGGTGAATGAATGATCCGGTTCACAGAAAGGCAGATTGAGGCGTTTCTTCTGGAGCGGAAACCGCTTCCGGCGGACTACCGCAAGAGGCTTGAGTTACGACAGAAGAAGGGGCACAAAGAACAATCTCTGGAGATCAAGGGATCCGAAGGTTCCGATTTCCAGGTCATTCTGCGTCAGAGCAGTCTCAATCATCTCGATTTCTCAGTTATTCTGGCTGTCTGTCCGCGTGAAACGAACTTGTCTTTTCGTTTGCGGAGATACAATGGCAAGAGCCATGAACACACGAACCGGATTGAGGGGACAAAGTTCTTTGATTTCCATGTGCATACGGCGACCGAGCGATACCAGGATTTGGGAGTTAAGGAAGACAGCTTTGCAGAACCGACCGAACGATTCTCTGACTTGTCAAGTGCATTGAATTGCATGTTTCAGGAATGCGCATTTGATGTTCCGGGAGACGATCAACCGTCTCTATTCCAGGAGTTGGAATGATGAATGCAGAAACTATTGAGCGCGAATTCCGGGAAAAGGTGTGCAAGGAAATCCGCCTCATGAGCGAGGGCATGAACCGGTATCGGGTATTCACGCCGTTTCTCTTTGATGATGGGGACCATCTTGCCCTTGTGCTCAGGCAGGAAGGTTCCGGTTGGGTTCTTTCGGATGAAGGACATACATATATGCACCTGACTTATGATCTGGACGAGAAGGATTTGCGCCAGGGAACCCGCCAGAAGATCATCTCGAATGCCCTGTCGAGTTTCTCGGTTCAAGATCGAGATGGAGAGCTCCTGTTGCCGATTACGAATGGCGGATTCGGGGATGCCTTGTATTCATTTGCCCAGGCTGTCCTGAAGGTCGCGGATGTATCCTACTTGACACGCGAGCGGGTGAAATCGACTTTCATGGATGATTTTAGGGCCTTCATGGAAGGGGAAGTTCCGGAGGATCGCCGAGTATTCGATTGGCATGATGCAGAACGGGACCCGGAAGCGAATTATGTTGTGGATTGTCGCGTGAACGGAATGCGACGTCCTTTACTTGTGTTTGCCCTGCCGACCGATGAAAAAACCCAACTGGCCACAATCATTCTGCTTCAATTTGAACGATGGCGAATGGAGTTTCGGTCAATAGCGGTTTTTGAGGATCAAGAGACTATTAACCGAAAGAAACTGGCTCGTTTTTCTGATGTTTGTGAAAAGCAATACTCCAACCTTCCTGGAAATCGGGATCGCATTGCCCGGTTTCTGCAAGAGGCTCTTCAATGAAAGGATTTTCCTTCTCTCTCATCATCTGATTTTTTGTCCTGCGAATTTGTTTGATCCATGAACAAGAAGGAGTCTCACTCGAATGACCAATTGTGAAACCGGCGGTGTGCAGTCGTTTATTCGGAATTCCCCATTGCTTCGGCTGATTCTGATTGCTTTCCTGGTGCTGATCCTTCAAATCCCGATCTCCATGATCGAAGGTGTGATCCGCGAGCGTCAGATGCGGCGGAATGAGGCTATCGAGGATGTGACCTCCAAATGGGGGAGACAACAGACCCTGATCGGTCCCATGATTACCGTTCCCTACATCGTCGAGATACCCGAAAAGGACGATAAGGGAGTGGTCACCATTCGAACCGAGACCCATTATGCGCACTTTTTACCCGAAGAGGTTCATAGTGTCGGAAAGATCGACTGCCAGGTCCGGCAGCGGGGGATTTTCGAAGTCCCCATCTACGAGATGACTCTGGACATCACGGGACGATTCGCGCAGCCTGATTTTTCCGACTGGGGGATCGATCCTGGCAAGATTCTCTGGGACCGCGCCTGCCTGAGCCAGAACATCTCCGATGTCCACGCGATTACAAACCAGGTTACACTCGGCTGGAATGGGGAACAGATCGGATTCTCTCCGGGAGAAGGAGAGGCAAACACGGGAAACACCGGAATCCACGCAATCCTGAAAGGGCGGATGTCGGCTCAAGAGTATCCATTCTCCTATCAGATCAAGCTCAATGGGAGCATGGGAGCGTTCTTTGCACCGGTCGGCCGGGATACCGGCGTGGAGATCCAGTCCAACTGGAACGCTCCCAGTTTTCAGGGTAATTGGCTTCCCTCCGAACGTACGCTCGACAGCAACGGATTTCATGCGACCTGGAATATCCCGTTCCTGGGCCGGAATTATCCCCAGAGGTGGAAGGCAATTCGGATGTCCAGGGCGCAATCGCATCCTCGGTATTCGGTGTCAATTTCATCTCAACCGTGGATCACTACCGAATGGCCGAGAGAAGCGTGAAATATGAGGTTCTGTTCCTGGTGCTGACATTCGCTACGTTGTGGCTTTTTGAGGTATTGATCGGAGTCCGCATTCATTCGATCCAGTATCTCCTGGTCGGCATGGGGATGTGTGTGTTCTACCTGCTGGAGCTTTCCCTGGCGGAGCATATCGGGTTTCTCACTGCATACCTCTGTGCCAGCGCGGCGATTGTGGTCCTGATTTCGGCATACTGTATTGCCGTGCTCGGCGGGATTTGTCGCGCTGGAGTCATTGCGACGGTGACCGCTCTCCTGTATGCGTATCTCTATGTGCTTCTGATGAATGAGGACTATGCGCTTCTGATCGGCTCGGTCGGGCTGTTTGTTGTTCTCGGAACGGTGATGTACCTGACCAGGAAGATAGACTGGTACTCGTTCAGGAAGTAGCAGCTGGGGGGAGAGAGTTACGAATTACGAATTGAGGCGAAGATCGCGAAGGTAGAGTCAATCGTATGGATATCATCCGTCGAGTCGATGAAATGATGCGGTGGGTGCGGGAGCGACATGCCGCCGGTGAGGAAATCGGCGTTGTTCCGACCATGGGCTATCTGCATGAGGGGCATCTGTCGCTGTGCAGGCTTTCTCTCGCGGATGGCGGGCATACGGTGGCGACTATTTTTGTGAACCCGACTCAATTTGGCCCCGGTGAGGATCTGTCGCGCTATCCACGCGATGAGGAACGCGATTTGAAAATGCTGCGGGAACTGGGGATCTCCGCCGTTTTTATGCCGACACCCGAACAAGTGTACCCGCCCGATTATGTGACTTATGTAGACACCGCCGGTCCCAGCCAGGGTTGGTGCGGAGCGACACGCCCGATCCATTTCCGAGGTGTTACGACAATCGTTGCCCAGCTGTTTCATATCACTCAGCCGAACCGGGCCTATTTCGGTCAGAAAGACGCTCAGCAGGTCGCGGTTCTCAAACAGATGGTTCGGGATTTGAAATTTCCCATTGAGGTAATTGTCGGTGAAACCGTTCGCGAACCGGACGGCCTGGCGATGTCGTCGAGGAATGTCTATCTCACTGCGGAAGATAGACAAGTCGCGCTGGTTATATCGCGTGCGCTTCAATTGGGCCGCAGTCTATACGAAGAGGGAGAACGGTCCGGTGAACGTCTGACAGAAGCCATGCGCTCCGTGATTGCCGCGGAACCGAATGTTCGCCTGGATTACATCGGTGTAGTCAATCGACGCAGTTTCCGTGCGGCTGATGTTGTTTTACCGATGGACTTGTTCATCGGAGCGATTTATGTTGGGAATTGTCGTTTGATAGACAATCTGGATGTCTGCCCGAAGGTGTATCCGCTGCGGGATTGATCGCTGGGAAGCGGATTCAGCCGAGATCTTCCCTCCCCAAGACTGGGGAGGGCCAGGGAGGGGTTGATAGTGAGCGGGATTACGTTGTCTCGAAATTCTCTACCGCCCTGGCGGAGGCGAATTGCAGCTCATAAAGACGTTGATAAAGCGGGCAGCGCTGGAGAAGTTCCGAGTGGTTGCCGATATCTGCGATTCGCCCGTTGTCCAGAACCAGGATCATATCTGCGTGCAGGATGGTTGAGAGACGGTGGGCAATCACGAACACCGTGCGGTTCTCCATCAGTCGGTCCAATGCTTCCCGGATCAGAAGTTCCGATTCCGAATCGAGCGATGAGGTCGCCTCGTCCAGGATCAGGATAGGCGGATCTTTCAGCAAGGCACGCGCAATTGCGACACGCTGCGCCTGGCCCCCGGACAGACTGCAGCCGCGTTCCCCGATCACGGTGTCATACCCTTCAGGTAATTCGCGAGCGAATCCATCCACCTGCGCATCTTTCGCCGCCGTCTCAACTCGCTCCCACGGATATTTGTCGTTCCCGCACGCAATGTTCACTTTCAACGTATCGCTAAATAGAAGTGTTTCCTGGGGGACCAGTCCAATCTTGGCTCGCAGGGAATCAAGCGTGAGCGTCCGCAGATCGCACCCGTCAACGGATATGCCGCCGGAAGTCGGATCGTGGAATCGCGGGATGAGACTCACCAGCGTACTTTTCCCGGCTCCGCTTGGACCGACAAGCGCTACAACCTTTCCGTGTGGAACCGCGAAAGAGATGTCAGTGAGAACCGGGGTCTTTCCATCGTAGGAAAAGCATACTCGGTCGAAGAGGATCTCCCGCTTGAATTCGGACAGATTGCGCGCATCCGGTCGGTCGCTGATTTGCGATTCCAGATCGAGTATCCCGAAAATGCGGTCCATTCCGGCCATGCCCTGCTGGATCGTGTTGTAGGACTTGTTCAGGCGTTTGATCGGGTGGTACAGGTTCGCCAGCATGAAGATGTACACGAGAAACGAGGTGGCTTCCATGCCGTGTTGAAATACAAAATACCCGCCCAGCAGGAGAACGCCCAGAACGCCGATTGCACCGAGTGTTTCTGTGAGCGAGGTTGAGACGCCTCGTGTTTTGATGATTCGCATCACCGAACGAAAGATCTTGCGGTTTTCGGTGGAGAATTTTCGTTTCCGTTCATCCTGCATCCGGAATGCCTTGATAATCGGCATGGCGGAGAAGGTTTCCTGCAAGAGTGCGTTCATGGAGCCGAGTGCGCCCTGGGTGGAAGCACGCGCTTTCCGAATCCGCTCTCCCAGGATGGCCACAATCAATACGGTCAGGGGCAGCAACAATAGATAGACTGTGGTCAGGAGCGGATAAAGACAGAACAGGGTAACCAGGGTTGCCAGGATTATCAGCGGCTCCAGCAGCGCCTCCCCGAACACCGCGAATACATACCCACCCATCAGTTCGACATCGATGGTGAGATAAGAGAGCAGCTCACCGCTTCTTCGGGCCTTGAAAAACCCCATGTCCATCGCCAGCAGGTGATGAAACAGGCGTTCGCGAATATCCAGAATCACCCGTTGCCCGATCCAGTTGCTGAAATAGAGCTGGGCGAAACCGAACACGCATTTCAGAAGAGTAAAGAACAGCGCAACACCCGCTGCGATTGCCAGAACCCACAACCGATTCTCCTGCATATAACGCAGAAGCCAGATATACACCGGATGGAAGATTTCCCGCAATCGGTCCCGACTTTGCCCAATCCCCATCCAGGATAACGACTTCTCCTCCGCTTCCGTCTGGTCCAGGATCTTCGATTCCAGTTCAAATTTCTCCGGCAGGTAACATTCGCCGAACCAGTCCTCAGAGGCCCGTTTTGGCGCGGAAATGCGGACGGTTGGCCCATCTCGCGATATGGCGATTCCCGAGGAATCCACGCCGGGAAGCCCGACGATCAATTCAATGGATTGATTCTCCAGGCCGTATTTCATCGGGGGGACGGTTTCCACCTGCTGAAACAGGAGATCCAGGACCGGCTTGAGCATCACAATGGAGCCGACCCCGAAAAGGGATACGAACAGGCTGCAGATCAATGCAATGGCCAGACGGATTCGATAGCGCAAGACCGCTCGAATTAAAACGCCGATTCTCTGCCAATCCGTCATCAGGCTCCTGCATTCCAGGGATTTTCCGGGTCCCGTCTCCAGGGATTCCGCTGCTCCATTGTAAGAAGGGGCATCGCTCCAGCGCAAGATGAGGAACGAGTTTTGCCGATATCCGGGCAAGAAATTCCTTGCGGATGCGAAAGATGCTCTCTCGTAAATACTTGAAAATAAGGAACTTATCGTTTCTGTTCGGACAGGTACGATCTTTGCATTTCCTGTGGATGTTCTCATTCAGGAGGATGCCATGGGAGAATTGGTACAACTACCCAACGCACATTCGGAACAGACCATTTTCTACGGAGATCGGCTGCGAACCGCCGGGGATTCCTGGGTTCGCAAGGAGAAGAAACTCCTGGACCGACTGGAATTCCTGGAAGCAATGATCCTTGTCCTGGACGATGTTCGGCTGAAGAATATCCGGGAAGGGGATGTCGGGATGATGGAAGTGGTTCAGGAAGAGATTCCTCAATACCTGAAACGGATTGAGGACATCCGGCGGGACTTGGACGCCCTTCGCTCGAAATACAGCCAGTCCATGCTGGCTGTCGGCGGCGGGTGACATTCGAACTGCCGCTTGTTCGGGACGGGCACGGTGAACGCCAGTCGCACATCAGCGAAGAAACAAGGATCGCCTTCCGAATCGGATGCGGCGACCAAGACCCGCGCGAGCGAAATCTGCCGCCGTCTGAAAAAAGAGTACCCGGATATTCGCTGTCCTCTCAACTTTTCCACTCCCTTGGAATTGCTTGTCGCGTCCATTCTCTCCGCACAATGCACCGATGCGCGGGTGAACTTGGTTACTCCCGCCATTTTCAAGAAATATCGCAACGCGAAAGACTGGGCGAACGCCGACCCCGCTGTTCTTGAAGAGGAAATTAGAACCACCGGTTTCTATCGAAATAAGGCCAAGGCGATTCGAAACTGCTGTGCCGAAATTGCCGAGCGATTCGGTGGGGAACTCCCGGAGTCCATGGAGGATCTCACCACCCTTCCGGGTGTCGGGCGAAAAACGGCGAATCTCCTGCGGGGGTATATCTTTAACCGGCCTTCGATTGTGGTGGATACGCATTGTATCCGTGTCAGCGGAAGGCTGGGGCTGACGGCTCAGAAAGACCCCGAGAAGATCGAA
>ENA-UPTA01005943-UPTA01005943.1-activated-sludge-metagenome-genome-assembly--contig:-NODE-5943-length-10976-cov-5.305100_pt1 | contig 10976 bp, 4 predicted proteins | sample MGYA00238184_ERZ773361 | MGnify/ENA primary metagenome ERZ773361 (study PRJEB29100, sample SAMN05720205) | activated sludge metagenome | isolation source: anaerobic digester from wastewater...
GCGGGACCGAGGGCAGCGCCCCCTCGTGAAAGACCACGTCGATGTCCTGCATCGCCGCGCGGGCCACCTCCGGGTCGCCCATGTCCGCCTCGACGAACTCGATCTTGTCCACGATCTGCGCGAGGTTGCTTCGCTTACCGGTCAGGAGATTGTCCAGGACCCGCACGAAGCAGCCGTCGGCCACCAGACGCTTGCAGATGTTCGAGCCGATGAACCCGGCCCCGCCCGTCACTAAGAACTTGTCCATCCAAACCCTCGGCGTTTCTGATTTACGAATTACGATCTGCCATTTGGCTCCCGCCACGACGTGTCCATTCTCGCGGCAGGCAAAATGGCATTTCGGCAATGCTAAATCAGAAATCAGAAATAGTAAATCGTAAATTTCTCACGCAGAGCCGGCCGCCAGTTGTTTCTTGAGGTACTTGCGATACGCCTTGAACTGCTGGCGGAAGTATCCGCCCTTCATGGCCTCGGCGCCGAACAGGACACAACCGACGATGCTGGCGCCCACGTCCTGAAGCTCGAAGATGGTTCGCTCGGCGGCGCCGCGTTTCGTGACCGCCGCGTTGAACACCAGGAGTGTGGCATTCGCAAGCCTCGCCAGCATCTTGACGTCGCTGACCAACAGCACGGGCGGCGTGTCGATGATGACGCGATCGTACTGGCTCGCCGCACTTTCGATCAGCTCCCTCATCCGGCAGCTCGCGAGCAGCTCAGCCGGGTTCGCCGTGGGCGGGCCCGCATAGATGACGTCCAGGCCCGCCACGCCGCTCGGGGCAATCACATCCGCATAGTCACACTCGCCGGTCAGGACATCCGTCAGGCCGGGACGCATCCTCTCGGCCTCGGCGCTGTCACGAGGGAAGGCATGATGCAAGCCCGGCTGACGCAGGTTGCCGTCGATGAGCAGGACCTTCTCGTATTTCGCCGCGAACGCCTCGGCCAGGTTACACGCCAGCGAGGTCCTGCCGTCACCGGGCTGGCCGCTGGCGACGAGAAGCGTCTTGAACGCCTCCTCCGACGACAGCTCCAGGTTGGTCCGGCACCGGCGGTAGCACTCCCCAATCAACGAGTATGGGGCCTCCTCGACCACATGCCACAGATCGACGTCATCCACGGCCCGATCCTCGTCCGCGTCGGGGATGATCCCCAGCAGCGGAATACGGAGGAACCGGCGGATGTCGCTCGGCGTTCGCACGAGATCGTTCAGCATCTCGACCAGGAATGCCATCGAGAGCCCGAAGATCAATCCCAACATGGTCCCGCCCGGAATCCACAGGAGCATGCTGCGCGAAATCACCATCTCCAGCGGCTGCGGGGCATCCCCGAGAGACTGAACCTTCGGCGTATCCGGGTCCTTGACCATGATCCGCAGCTTCTCGATCTGCGTCTTGATTTGGTTCAGCGTCTCGGTGCGTTCATCGCGGATCTTCATCTGCCTGCTGTATTCGGCGCGGGCGTCGTCCAGGGCCTTCTGCTGGGCCTGGGCGGCTTCGCGCATGCGGTCCAGCTCCGCCAGACGTCCTTCGAGCACTCGGAGGCTGTCCTGGGCATTCTTCAGATTCGCCCTTCGGGTCTGCTCGGCGATCTCGGTCTTGCGCTGGTCCCGCTTGGACTGGAGTTCCTGGATCTGCTCCTGCGTCTGGCGGACGGTGCGATGGCTTTCGCCGAACTTCGAGAGCCGGCCGGACAATTGCGCCTCCAGCAGGGCGATCTGCTGCGCCAGCCCCAGCATCACCGGGTCCTGCTCGATTAGATGGGCCACCTGCTCGGTGATCGGCCCCTGGGCCAGTCGGGAGAGGTTCTCGATATCGGTCTTGATCTGCCCGACGGCCAGATCGAGCTCGTTCTTCTGCAATTCCAGGTCGTTCAGGCGGATCGTGATCGTGTTCTGGAAATAGCGCCCGGTCGTCGGCATCTCCAGGTCGGTGATCCCCGTCCTCTCGCGCACTTCCCGCAGGGCCTGCTCGCTGGTGAGGATGTCCTTTTCGACGGCGCTCTGACGAGCGGTCAACTCGACGAGCCTGTCTGTGACATCCTGTCTCTCGGTGTCGCCATGCTTCTTGATGAACAGATCGATCATTTCCTTGACGATCGACGCTGCCTCCGCCGGACTGCCGCACGTCATCGAGACGATGATGTGCTCGGCCTCACGGTGAGGATAGGCTCGGAGGTTCTTTTCGAGGTACCGCACGGCGGCGCGGACGTCGCCTCTGCCCTTCGTGACCCGGCGATACCAGCTCGTGGCCTGCACCTTGTCGCTCTTCAGGAGTTCCTGCAGGCTGCCCTGGCTCTTCATCAGGTTGGCGAGGGAGACACGATGACCGTACTGGATGTCCTGCTGCACCTCCGAGGCCACGATCTCCATCGGGTCGGTCTCGACGGGCGGCAGGACCTTGATCATCGCCTCGGCCCTGTAGAGAGGAAGGAACCGCCGGGCAAGGTACCACCCGCCGCCCCCGATACCTCCTCCGAGGATCGTCACGAAGAAGATCAACCAGAGATGCCGACGGATCATGCCGAAGATTTCCCTCGGCGTCAGGGCGGCCTCCGAGGCGCCCCTGCTTCCAGAGGGCCCCTGCGTCCTGCCCCCGACCGTCGGATTCTTCTTCGCCATACGCTATCACCCTTGTCGCGCCAGCCGCTGAATGGCCGCGTCGATCCGTTGTTTCATCCCGTCCGGCGTCCCATCGCCGCCCACCTCCAGCGCGCGGCGATAGGCAGCCCGGGCCTTATCGTGTTGCCCGAGCGCCTCGTTCACCATGCCCAGGTGCTCGTACACCTCCACCGACGCCGTTCCCTCGGCCTCGTACTGTTGGATCGCCGCCGCCAGCATCGGGACCGCCTCGGTATCCTTGCCGTTCTTGTGCAGGATGTAGGCATATGTATCCAGGTACCCGGCGACATCCGGACTCTGCTCCACGGCGGTCTTCGCGTACTCCAAGGCTTCCGCGAGCCGGCGATCATCCTGGGCCAGCATGTAGGCCAGGTTGTTCAAAACACTGCTGTTATTCGGCATTTTCGCCCGTAGACTTTCATAGACCGCGATGGCCTTCGCGAGATAGCCTTTATCGGAGGTTCGCTCGTAGGCCGTGGTGAGCAGGTCGGCCTTGCGGAACGTGTGCTCGATCCCCGCGGGGGTGTCGGCGCCCGCGAGTTGGATGCACTTGTCGATATAATCGACAGCCTCGTCATATCTTCCCCGGATCTTGGCGAGGCTGAACAGGACGAAGTTGCCCGCGTGGGAATCGGGCTCGGCGGCCAAACGCCGGCGACAGTAGGCCGAGACGTCCTGCTCGCCCAGCAGCATGTACACTCGCAGCAGAACCTCGACCGCCAGCCGCTCATCGGACCAGGCCTTGTCCGCCGCGGTGGCGCCGTAATCGCGAGCGGCATCCATGTCGCCGAGCTTTTTCTTGGCCTCGGCCATGCGGAAGAAGGCTACCGGGGCATACGGCGTATCCACGTACTTGCCGGCCTCCTGGAAGACGCGGTCCATCTGCTCGGGCCGTGGGACCGCCCCGGCAGCGCCGGGCTCGCCGGCCCCCAGGATGAGCGCCCGCAGATACCCATCGAGGGCGGCAGAATACTCCGCATCAGGCGAGGTGTGCGTCGCCTGGCGCCCTGCCAACGCCTCTTGCCGCAACTGCAGCGCTTTCCGGAAAAGGCCTTCAGCCTGGTCGTATCGCCCTTGGCCGATGGCGAAGTCGCCCGCTCGATTCAACCAGAAGACACTGTTCGGCGACTCGGCCAGAACGTCCGCATATAGTTGCGTGAGGGCATCGGTGCGTCCGAGTCTGCGATACGTGGCCTCCAGCAGCATGACGGCCTCCGGGGGCGCCTCCGGATCTTCAGCCGCCCGCCGCAATTCGGCAATCGCCTCCTCGTGGCGACCGGCCCAAAGGCAGGCCTTGGCCAAGGCAACCGTCGTGACCGGATCGTCCTGAATCGTGCGACTCTCACGGAAGTCGAGGATGGCTTGGTCCTGGTCCCCCATCAACAGGTAGATCTCACCGCGCAATCGCCAGGCCGGCGCATCCTGTTGATCGGCCTCGACCGCACGGTTGGTCAGGGTCATCGCCCGCTGGAGTTGTCCCCGCCGTTTCGCCACGTGCGCCTCCATCAGCAGCGTGCGGGGCTCCTCCGGATACTTGTCCTTGAGCCGCTGCAATCCCTGCTCGGCCTCCCCGACCAGCCCCACGTTCAGGTACGCCCGCACCTGGGCAAGACGGTTGATCGCGCTGTCTTCGAGTGTGAGGAGTTGCTCGGAGTATTGTTTCACACCCTGTTTGTCTGTGGTCTCCTCGGCGACGAGCAGGAGCCCTTTGAGTGCGTCGATCTTCGTATCGCTATCCGTGTACATCGTCGCGAGGAGCCGCCGGGCCTGAGCGAAGTCGCGAACTCGCAGGTAGTACCGCCACAGGAGCCGGCTGTCGTTCGATTCGAGCAGCAGTTGCCTGGCGCGATCGTTCTGTCCCTGGGCACGGAAGTACGCGGCGTAGCTTTCGAGCATGAACTCATCGCGCGGGTCCAACTGCTTAGCCTGCTCGAAGGCGGTCTCGGCGACCATGCAAAAGGCCTTGCGCTTGTGCTCATCGGTCTCCTTCTGGGCCGCATCGGTCGCCAATCTGCCAAGCAGGACGGCGTTGCGCACATTCGGCGCATTCATTTGGATCGTCTGGCGAAGCGCCATCGCCCGTACCGGATCGCTCTCGCCCAGAAAATCGGCATAGCCATTCAGCAGGCTCGCGTCGCATGGGTTGAGCTGGATGGCCCGCTCCAGGGCCTGGCTGGCTTCAAGCCGCTGCTCGGAAGACACGCGGTCACCCAGCTTGCTGTTACGGGACCGCAGGACCTCCGCTCTCACTTTGGCGACGAGCGGGTCCGTCGGATTCAGACGCGACGCCTCGCGGATATCGTCGACCGATTCTTGCTCCCGGCCCAGGGCCGCCTTCACATTGCTGCGGAGCATGTACCCATAGGAGAAGATCGGCCGCTGCTTGAGACACTCGTCCAGGCAGGTCAATGCGGCCGCGTGCTGCCCGCGGGCGAAAGCCTGTCGAGCCGAGAATAGATAGCCGCCGCAATCGTCCAGATTGTCCTTCTTGGCAAGGGCGACGATCTCCTCTGCGAGCTTCCAGTTCTCCTGGTCCCGGGCCAGGTCGAACAGATATCCGGCCGCCACATGCCGGGGGCTGATGTTCCGGATCTTGAGGTAGACCGGCATGTCCTGCGCTCCCTGCGAGGCCGTGGCGTCCAGCACATTTCGCCACTCGGCGACCGCCCGCTCAGTCTGTCCCACCTGTCGGTGGAACAGGCCCAGCTCCAGAGACCGTCGCAGGGGATCGGAGAGGCTGCGAGTGGTCTGCTCGCGGATCTCCGCGCGACGAACCTCGGAGCAGTTTCGCGGGTCGGGCTCCGCCAGCAGCCGCTTATAGTAGAGAGATCCGAGACTGTCCGGCGATTGCCGCAGCACGGCGTCCGCCAGCGTCCTGATGGTCCCCACGTCTCCCTGCTCAAAGAGCGACTCACAGAGCCTCACGACGTGCTGATCCTCGACGACGGCTGGATCAGTCCGCAGGAGTTGCTGCATGAGATCCGCTTCCCGCTGGTGGTAGCGGAGCAGTTCCGCCGTCATGGCGGTCACGGCTTCGGAGTCCTTCCCCGCCTCCGCACCGATGGGGATAGACCCGGCAATTGCGCGTTCCTGGCGGATCGCACCCATCAACTGCGCGGTTTTTGCCCTGAGCAGGTCCAGATGTAGCGAGATGACCTTCGGATCACCGGGATTCAGACGGGCGACCGCCTCTTCCGCCTCGGTAACATGCCCTTTCGCGATCAATGCCTTGACGCGAAGCACGCGGCTGCGGCCGTCTTCGCCGAACCGCTCCTCGAACGAGTCCACCGCGTTGATCACCGTATCGTACGACCCCGCTCGGAGCAACGCATCGGCGTAATCCAGGAGGGTGTCGGGCTTCGTATGGAGAATACCCGAGTTCAGCGCGGTACCGAGGAAATCGATGACCGCACCGGTCTCCGAGCTGTCCTTGAAGATCATCGCCAGCGTCTGCGAGAGAAACGGGTCTCGCTGTTCGGGCAGGTTCGCCGCCCGGATCTGCTGATAGGCCGCGTAGAGGCTCTGCACCGCCTTGCCCACGTTTCCCTTCGCCAGTTCGAGCATGCCCTGCCACTTCACGGTTTCGGGATTGTCGCTGCCGCCCTGGATTTGCCGAATCTCACGGACCGCCGCCTCGGCGCGGGCCAGCAGGGGTTCCCGGGCCGGGTCCGACTCGCCCAGCGAGAGAATTCGCTCGACGCAGCACCGCGCGAGCAGCGAGCACAACGAGAACCGGTTGACCCGCCGGGCGATTTGCGTAGGCCCCGGCGTGTCCTGCGCATCGGGCAGCTCCAGTGCCTTGGCCGTCAGATCGATTGCCTCCTGAAGCGAGGACGCGTTAGCATAGATGGAGGACTTGCGATACTGATAGCCGGCCGCAAGGATCGCATACTCGGCATTCCCGGGGTCCAGCGAGCCCGCCTGTTCGGCCGCCGCGATGGCCTTGTCGAGCTTGTCCGCCGCCGAGGCACGGTCCAGGTATGCCGCGAAGTACGAGTAGAACTGGGCCTTGGCGGCGAACGCCTGCGGACTCGATGCAAACCGTCGAGTCAGATCCTCGTACTCGGATTCCAGGCTTCTCATCCGCTCGCGTGCGGCGGCAATCGTCCCCTGCTGGACCACAGCCACCTTGCGGGCCAGAACATGGATGTGGGCCTCGGGGGCATCCGGGGCGGCACGGACCGCGTCCGCGAGGATCGCATCCGCCTGCTTCTCGGCTGCGGCCTGCTCCGTCCGGTTGCTTGCAGAGGCCGCGAGTTTGCCCTTCTCCGCGAAGACCTGCGCCAGATAGTGATACACCTGCGCATTGTTCGGGTCGAGTTTCCTGGCCTCCTCCAGATCGCCCCGAGCCTCTTCAAGCAGCTCCGCGGGCGACGTGACCGCCCCCATGCCGGCCAGCTCCAGTGCGGCTCGTCCCCTGACAAAGTGCAGATGCGGGCCCAATGTCGCCGCCCCGCGACTCCAGCCTCCGTCCTTCACGGCCCCGAAGGACGGCTCCCAGTCCGTCCGCCTGGCGCTCGATAGACCGGCGGTCTCGACCACGCTCATCGCCTTTCTCGCGCGGGACAGGATTTCCTCCCAGTATCCGCTCGTGCTCCGACCAGCCGCGCCCAGGCTGTCGGCCAGGATGTAGTAGTACTTGAGCCGGCCGAGATGGGCCTTCACGTTCCCGAGGTCCGTCGTGACGATCGTGTCCCAGCAGGCCAGAACCTTGTCCCACTGATTCGTCTCGCGGTATACGCCGCAGAGCTTGAACAGCAGGTCCACCTTCATCTCCGGCGTGTCGGCGAAGTTGTAGGCCCGGGAGTAGTTCTCTCTCGCGCTCTCGTAGTCTCGGGCGGCCCAGGCTGCATCGCCATCTGCGATGAACGGAGCGGGGTCGCGGTTCAGTCGCAGGATGACGAACACCGCTGCCATCACGAGCAGCAGGGACACCGCCGTGCCCATCAACGCCACTCTCTTGTTCAAACGCCTTCTCGCCATCCTGATTCCCCTTTCCCGGCCGGATCAGCCGAATCGCTCAGCTTCACTCCGAGTCGGGCCAATGTTCCCGTTCCAGCAAAGGCAACAGCGCCGTCAAAAGCCGCTCGCTCGCCGCCACCGCTTCGTCCTTCGTCGGCGCCTCGGCTGCCTGGTTGAACGCCAATTCGATCTTGGAAAAATACGATTGCCTGCGGAAGAGCGCACGGTTCAAGGCCAACCGAGTGTCGTCTCTGCCGCCTCCGTACTGCTCGTTGATTCGAAACAGGTAGATGACCGGGAATTCTCCAGCCTGTGGATCGTGCCCGCCGAGCGGCGGACGGAACAGGAGGAATCGCCCTGGGATGCGCCTGCCCTGGCCGATGCCGTCGATCGCGAAGGCGACCTGTGCGCGGGTCAGACAGTCGTATCCGCCGCCCGTGTAGCATTCCTCCGGAACGTGGGGCACGCGATCCGGGACATCGTAGTACGTGATGAACAGCAGCAGTCTCCGGACTGGCCCGGCCACGGGCTCGCGAGTGTCCTCAAGGACCCACTGGACGTAGTCGGCGGTCCCCAGCGATTCGACGATCTTCTCATTCTGGATCGTGTGCCTGGCGAGGACCTTGTAGGGGGCCAGCTTCTGCTCATCGATCGCATCGAAGGGCTTCTTCAGAGGCAACGGCTCTTTCTTTGCATGGACCCCGAGCATCCGGGTCAGGGCAGACATTCCAACCCCGGCCAACGCCAGCACAGCCGTGCAGATGACGAAGGCCGGCTGCAGAAACGCATTGCGGTTGTCTCTGCTGACGTTCATCCCTGGCCACGCTTTCTGGCGATCACGAGTCCCGAATGGCCGGCGTCATCGGCCTCGACGAATAGACTCGACATGAACCACGCAAGCGATCCGTACAGGCCGAGCGCCAGGGGCAACATAGCCAGCCCGAGCGCATCGTGATAGGCGCCCTGCGTGTACTCGGGCCCTGCCAGGACATAGATGAATCCCGTGCTCGTCACACGAACGATATTGCACACCACGGCAATCGGCACCGTGCTCAACAGGAGAATCGCCCGCTGCCACGCAGGACGGTCGTGCAGATATGCCATGGCCACGCCCAGTGCCAGGAACGCCATCAACAGGCGTATCCCACTGCACGCCGCCTCCACGTCCAGCGCGGGCTCCAGGCGTTGTCCCTTGTATACGATCTCGATGATCGTGCCGCTCGCCGTCGCGTTCAGATCGTGGACCAGATTCAGCAACGCGGTCGCCACCTTGGCAGCCACGTGCCTCATCGGCATCGTCAGGCTGAAGTAGTAACGTCGCGGCAGCGGGACCGCGAACACCAGGAAGGCAATCGGCAGCCACGTGCAGCGGATCAAACGCCAGCCCCCCAGAAACAGGACCACCGCCCCCACAGCGGCGATCATCGAGATCGGCCGAAGGTAGGCGTACCCGGCCGGGCTGACCACGTTGAACGCATACAGAGCCAGCACGGCCAGCAAGAGCGGCAATCCAAGGTAGTTCGGCCGCGTCTGACCCGGGGACAGAGGCGACGGCCGGCGGCCTCGCAGGAGGTCCGCCAAGGGGTCTTGCACAAATTCCAGGCCGAGGATCTCCGCCCGCTTCTGGTGGATGAAATACAGACTGAACAAGGGGATCAGGAAGCCGTGCGACCAGTCGGGGTCCGTCGCCCACAGGCCAATGAGGTCGCGAAGCTCGCCGCGAAAAACGCAGATCAGCAGACTGCCGAGGATGAGGGCTTTCAGGCCGGCATGCGGCCGGAGGTCACGCCACGCGCGGTCCGCTCGATATGGACTTGCATCCTGATTCCGGGTCCGTAATGAGCCAGCCATCTGAGCCATATGCCTGCCTTTTCATTAGAACCAGTGGGGCAAGCTGAGACTCTCGTAATAGTCCACGTCCGCGAAGTTCCGGTCGTACACGAAGCCGAAGCCGTAGGTGGCCCGGAATGCATTCCGCAGCACGGCACGCCATCGCGAGGTGGCATCGGTCCCGACGTTGATCAGATCGTTAGGTCTGATGAAGAAATCGGGTTGCTCGCCGCTGGCAATTTTGTCCAGATCGACCAGGACGATTTCCTCCGTCTTGGCGCCGACCCGCCGGATCACTTCGACGCGCTTCGGCATCGCCAACGGCCCCAGTCCGCCCGCGGCGGCGATGGCCATCTTCAACGTCATCGGCCTGCCCGTGATGGGGATCACGCCGACCCGGTTCACGTTGCCCGTGATGTAGAACTCGCCGATGAGATCGACCGGGACATGGATGGTGTCCCCCGGCTTGATGACCACGTTGTACTTCGGGTCGCCGGCTAGCAGGCGGTCGGTTGGAATCTCGATCACTCGGGTCTGAATCGCCTGATCCCAACCCAAGTCCGTCGGTACCGCGCCGTCTTCGAGCGGCAGGACGGGCCCGGCAGGCTCCACGGCTGTGGGCGGCTTCGCGGGCGAGGGCGGGCCCTGCCCCTTGGGCACTTGAACCCAACTACCTCCTCGCTGGACCCATTCGGTTTCGCCGGCGGGCGGCGTCTGTGCGGCCGGAGGCTGGGCCGTCGCCTTTGTTCCTGCCGGGACCTGTCTCCATTGGCCATTCTCGAAGATCCACTCCATTCGTTCGGCAGTTCTGGATTCGTTGCTACGACCCTGTGGGGAAGTCGGAGAGCCGGAGCCGAATTCCACCGGTGATTGGACGACGCCCTGCGGCAGCGTCCGAGGCGGCGCCGGCCGCGACGGCGCTGCGAGCAGCCGAAATCCGCCCGGCAGGACCGACGCCGATACGTCCTCGCTCTTGCGCCAGGGCTCGCTCGCGGAGCCCGTCCTCTTTTCGCTCAGCGGGCAAGCCTTCTGCGCCTGCGGGGCGATCAGATCGAGCATCTCTCGTTCGGTTTCATATTTCTGGGCCGGTTCGAGCGGCTCGGGGATCTCCCTCTTCTGCGTCGCAGCCGTGGAGTCCGCCGGTCTGGGCATGCCCGGCTGCTGAAGCTGCAACTCCGGCGTGTGTCCGGCCGCACGCGTTGCCGCCGTACCGCCCCCCTCCCGCCGCGAGACGTAGATCCGACTGACGTTGAACTGCATCTGAACCTGGGCGGTCGCCAGCGCGTCCATCAGACGGAAATCGTATCGCGGGATAAAATATCGCCCGGGCGCAGGCACCCCGTTGCCAAGGATGGAGAACGCCCGTTGCTGCGAGGTCACCAGCGTAACCGTGACCGACGGCTCACGCAGGATATGGGGGGACAGGATCTTGCGAATCTCCTCTTCGAGCTGCGTCTCCGTGAGCCCCGCGGCCTGGACCACGCCTACATCCGGGATCGACAGCTTGCCCGTCTCGGTGACCACGTAGTGATTCGTGACGGATACCCCCTCCTGGAACAACTCGTAG
>ENA-UPTA01005945-UPTA01005945.1-activated-sludge-metagenome-genome-assembly--contig:-NODE-5945-length-10974-cov-3.835333_pt1 | contig 10974 bp, 8 predicted proteins | sample MGYA00238184_ERZ773361 | MGnify/ENA primary metagenome ERZ773361 (study PRJEB29100, sample SAMN05720205) | activated sludge metagenome | isolation source: anaerobic digester from wastewater...
AGGAAACCCACTGCCGGAAGGCACCTATTATTATGTGATTGTTGCCGGTGACGGGAAAGTGATGAAAGGACCTTTAAGCATTATCCGATGATGAAGAAACAATTCACCACCATACTTGCTGTACTATTGCTGACATTTGCTACCACTTTTGCGCAGCAGTTTCCTGTTAGCTCGCATTACCTTGTCAATCCAACAGCACTCAACCCGGCTTTTGCAGGAACCTTCAACCGCTCGGAGCTTTTTCTGAATTTCAGGCGCGACTGGTCGGCTATCGAAGGCAGCCCGCGCACTGTGCGCATCAACGGCGATTTTCCTGTGTATAGAAATATGTATGTCGGTGGTGATGTTTATGCTGATTTTGCAGACATCTTTTACAGGTTAAAAGCAGGGTTGAATTATACGCTTAAGCTTGAAGTAGGTGTTGATCAGACACTTAGCTTCGGAATTGCAGGTAATTATTTCCAAAGTGTGGTCAGGCTCGACCAGGCAAATGTTGATTTTGATGACCCCATTCTAAAAGACCTCGACAGGCTCTTTCATGCAGATTTCAACGCTGCTTTCGGTCTTGTTTACTCCAATCGTGATTTTCATGCCGCCTTTGGTATGCCGGTGATGTTTCGCACCAAAGATGCTTATACAGCAGTTGGCAATGGCAATTTTGCCTTTGAAAGAGCCTATGATTTTTATATTACCAACAGCTTTACGATTCACCCAAACTGGCAGCTCCGACCGGGAGTTCTCCTCAGGAAAACCATCAACCAACCTTTGATTTTAGATGTCTCGGCCCTGATGGTTTACAACAGGCAGTTGTGGCTGGGAGCTTTGTATCGCAACACCTCCCTTTTTGGTTTTACTGCAGGCGGCAGACTCATGGATGGTCTTGTTATCAACTACACCTATGAAGTTGGTTTCGGTGGGATCAACCGTTATGCCGGAAACACGCACGAATTCACACTGGGCTTTACGAAGCCTCTGGATGATACACGCATCTACCGCGGAGGCAAAAAAGCAAAAAGCCGTGTTGACATCAGGGAGAAACCAAAAGAAGAAACGAAGAAAAAACAGAAGCGCAACAAGCAAAAAACGCTGAAAACGAAACCGGCAAAACGGACACAGCCATTGCAGCCGTTGAACTATGCCCCCTACGAGAAATTTTAAACTTCAAGGGCCATGAAAAGCACACGTATTCTTCTGAAAAACATGCAGCTGCTGTGTATCACCTTGCTTTTACTAACGGGCTTGCGTGCTGAGGCACAGCCCAAAGCAGCTCCTGGCGTTCAGTATATCATGGTGAATTTTGCCGGCCCGCCTTCCACAGCCACTGTAACAAAAACTGTGTTGCGCTACAACAAGGATTTTGCCATAAGCTTTCACACTGATGATGGATTTCAGGATGTTTATACGGTTGGTTTTCAATTCTTTACAGGTATAAATGAAGGTGGCAACAGCTATCCCGGCCTGTTCTATACCGATGGTTGTGGCAATGATATTTCATTCAAGCTCAGCAATTCGGTTTTTTCTTATAGCGGCTATAACAACGAAGACATGCATCAGCCCGGCAACGGCTATGGGGCTGTGAGCTGGCCACAGCTGGCAACGATGTACCTCAACGGATGCAGCATCAACAACCATGGATTCACCTCCGATGCGTTCACCGAGCCCGACTATATGCATTATACCATCCGTCGTAACGAGAGTTTTATCCGCCGGCGCCTGCTCAGCACTGTTGAAGGAGGTGTAAAAACACGCATTTTTGTTAATCCCAACGGTGCTACTCCCTACACCGATGCTGCTTTTGCTGCAGGCTACAGGGCTGCGCTGCGTATGGGTGCCTGGGGGGTGATTCCTAACGAGGGGCTCGATATCGGCTCTTTTACCAACTGGAGCCAGCCCCTTGAGCTCAACCGCAACCTGGCCGAATCAACCAATGTGAAACAAATGGCAGATAACTATGCCGAAGCTGCAAACAATAACAGTCATTTCTGGATGCCCTTGTTCACCCACCGCATCATCGAAGACTATCCACAAGCAAGTTTTTTCAGCGATTTCAACTACATCGCAAACAGTTATGGCAAAAACGGTACCGACAAGGTGTGGATGACCACCGAAGAAGAAATCATTGATTATCAGATTATAAGACAGTTGACTACTGTCAATCATGTTGTAACCGGCAATACCTTACTGATCACACTCAGTGGCGACCTGCCCACCGATCTGCGGCATTATGCCCTGAGTTTGCTGATAGAGGCAGATGTAAACATCAGTTCGGTGAATATTATCGGAGGGGCAGGACACAGCTACAATGGCACCGGCACCAACAGCTCGCTCATCAACCTAAGCTGGGATGGCGCCGTGACCGACGACCTTGCTGCACTGGCCGAAACCAATGTTTCATGGGCTGAACAGCATCCCACCCAATACAACGGTCTTATTGCAATGGATTACGTGATGATGTTGCCGGCCGGCCCGGCAAGAGATGCCCTGCGCGACAGACTTTGTGCCCTCAGCGGCATCAGCTATGAACAGGGATTTTGTGCCACCTGCAGTATTGACCTCGGCCCCGATCTTGAAGTGTGTAATGGCAGCTGCACCACCATCGCAGCACCCGAAGCCACTGGAAACAGCTATCTGTGGAGTAGCGGCCAAACCACAGCCTCTATCCTTTATTGTCCCTTGGCAGATGGAAGCATCAGCGTTCAGGTGACCGACGTCAACGGATGTGTGGCGAGCGATACCATCCATGTGAGTCTGTTGCCGGCGATGGTATTTGAACTTGGTGATGATGTCGGGAGCTGCCCGGGCGATACAGTAACCATTGCAGGCCCTGAGAATCCCGACTACAGCTACCAGTGGTTTGTTGATGGCGTGGAAGCCGGAAACAACACCAGCCTGCAGATCGTGGCAACCGATACTGTGCTTGTGAAACTACACATTACTAATCCAAACGGCTGTATTTCTGCCGATTCGCTCAGTGTTTTTGTATGGGATCAGCCTTTGGTACAGGTTGTGCCTGATACCGCCAATCTTTGTATTGGACAAAGTGCTGTATTGCAAGCCACTGCGCAATTTGCCGATAGTTTTGTATGGTACGACGGAAGCAACTCTACCCAGCTAACATTTGAAGCCACAACGGCCGGAACGTTTCATTGCTGGTTCAGGGCAGTCAATGGATATGGTTGCAGTTCGGCTGACACAAGTGTGGTGATTGTGCATCCCCTGCCCGACTTCAACCTTTCTGTTGCCGGAAATCAGACTACGGTCTGCGCAGGCAACACAGCCACCATTCAGGTGGATATCCTGCCTGCTGCCAATGTAGAATTTCTTGTTTGGAATGGCACTGAAACACAGGCCGTAAACGGACAAACTACCATTCAAAAGACTTTCACCTTCACTGAGAATACCACCATTACCGTGAAGGCAATCAGCGACGGCAACTGCTCAACCACCAAAAGCATTCAGGTAGTTGTGAGTGCCTTGCCCACAATCACCATGCCTGATGACTTGGGATTTTGCAGCGGCGATACCCTGAGTCTTACAGCATCGGGAGGTGTTTCATGCAGCTGGTATCTGGCCGGACAGCAGATAGGAAATGGTTGGACAATCGAAATAAACCCCACTGAAACAGCATATTACAAAGCCATTGTTACAGGAGCAGCGCCGGCTTCCTGCAGCAATTCCGACTCTGTGCTTGTGACCCACCACCCAAGTCCGCAGATTAACATTCAAGCCAGCCAAACATCCCTTTGTGAAGGCAAATTTGCTATACTGACAGCCGGTGGCGCACAAAGCTATCTTTGGGACAACGGCGCAACCACGCCGGGCATTACCGTTCAGCCACAACAAACCACAACCTATCATGTAACTGGCGTCTCGGCCCAGGGTTGCAGCGGAGAGGCTTCGGAGAGCATCACGGTGTATCCAGTTCCAGCAGTGGTACTAGAGGGATTGCTTCCTGTTTATTGCCAAAACGATGCCCCATCCACACTGACAGGCATCCCCGAAGGTGGGTTTTTCACTGGCGGGTCGCTCACCAACAACGTCTTTGATCCATCCGCTGTGTTGGAAGGAAACCATACGATCTATTACCAGCTCACAACCGCAGATGGATGTGTGGGCATTGATTCGGCCTCTGCCCTGGTGATTGCTTTTGACAAAACCATTGACCTGGGCGAAGACAAAAGTATTTGTCCGCACGAAACACTTCTGCTCGATGCAGGCGAGGGTTTCGATGCTTATTATTGGTCAACAGGTCAAAGTTCGAGACAATTGGAGATTCAGGGCACGATGTTTTTACCCGGGACGCTGCGCACAATCTCTGTTGCAGGCGTGCTCAACGGTTGTGTGGCTGCCGATGCCATTCAGCTCAGCATCCGTAGCGATTGCTATATTGGACAGGAAGAAGTGAATGAAAGACAGCCTTTCACAGTGTATCCCAATCCGGCTAAAGGCAACATCGGTCTGCTGGCCGAGGAGGAGTTGACTGCACTGAAGCTAAGTCTGCTTGAGCTTTCGGGCAGGGAGGTGTGGCAGTCTGGACAAGCAGTTTCAGTGGCGGCTGGTGTGCATATTACATTTGATGTAAAAGATGTAAAGCCGGGCGTTTATGTTCTTCGGCTGGATAGCTCTTCCAGGCAGTTTCAACTCAAAATTGTATTGCAGTAGCGTTTTGGGTCTTCGATGCAGACGAAAAGAATTGAAATTGCAGTAAAGAAAGGCTTTGGCAAATCCGACAGGAATCAATTCAGGTGATAGCGCACAAGGCGTCGCTCCTTGTACCAGGGCTGCGAAACAAAAAACGGAAGCGTTTCCACCACTATTCCAATATTTTCTGAATACCTGATATGTTTTGCCCTTGGATTTCCAGCAAAGGTCCAGTTTGGGTACATAATAAAGCTGGTTTTCGAATTCATGGTGATAAACGTTCCGGCAGGTGTGGCCGCTTCAATATCTTTCTCCGCCATTTGCTTGATCACCTGACATATAGTGTCAGTAGTACTTGCTAAGAAATATTCATTTCCAAAGACTGTTGTAAAATCCTGCGATGAGAACAAGATTTGTCCTGACGAACTCACCACATAATGGAGCGAATCTCTTTGGTAAGAAAAGATTTTCTCATTGGTTGAATATGGTTTGGGTTTAACAACCTTATAATAGGTTTGATTGTTGATGAGCGTGTCTTTCTCCACATAACAACTATCGAAGGTACTGCCCGGACTTGCAATTCCGGCGCTGTCAATGTCAAACAGCTGATAAACCCAATAATTGCCTGTTTTAAGCATTGCATAATCGGGATAAGTCAATTCGACTGTAGGATTTTGCTTGTCCTTTTTGCATGACAACAGAAATAGTGCGCTGATTGCAAATGTGAAAATTAAGGTGGAATGTTTCATTTTATTGTGTTTTTGGTTCATTCTAAAACGTTACAAACAAGGACATTGGTATGTGAAGAGCACTTTTTTTCGATAGAATGAATTGCTAAATAATTCAGGAAAGAAAAGAAGTTCCAACGGGTGGTTTTGTAATATTTGGTTATTCCGGCTATGGAGCAAAAAAGAGAGGCTGTCAGTTTTTTTCTGACAGCCTCTTAGATGTTTTCACCAGCCTTTGATGATCAGTAGCGTTTCCCTTTTTTGCTTGTTTTGTCACCGCTATCTGTTCGCTTGTTCTTGGCCCAGGGTCTTTCCCACTCATTGTCGTCGCCTTTGCGAACGTTTCCGGTTTTTTTCTTTTTTGGCGCAGCACCTCTGTCGCCGGCGAGTTCAACGCGTACATCGGATAGGTTTTTATTGCGGTTTCCGAACGATTCGAGCACCAATTCAGAATGGGTTGAAGCCACATCAACGAATGAGAAATTTTCCATAATGTCAATCCTTCCAACCACCACATCGCGCGAGCGTGTCACCTCGTTGATGAGGCCGATGAGGTTGTGAGGCCCCACTTTGTCTTTTTTGCCGACGCTGAAAAACATTCGCACAAAGCCTTCACGGCGCGGAGGTTTGCCTTCGAAATCTCTTTTCTTATCCCTGAACTTCTTCTCATCAGGAAACTCATCGCGGCGCAAGGTTTTCGACTCTTCAACGTTGAGGTCGGCGGCATCGCGGTAATAATCAAGAAAGCGGTTGAACTCGAGTGCCACAAAACGTTTTATGAGTTCTTCGCGGTCCATCAATTCTAACTTGCGGTAGATGACGGGTAGAAATGAGTCAATTTCTTCGTGTTTCAGTTCCACCTTTTCCATGCGGTCCACATGGTGATACAGTTGTTTTTCGCACACCTGAACACCGGTTGGCACTTTGGCTTTGGCAAATTCACGGCCCACTTTGCGTTCGATGAGCTTCATCTTGCCTTTTTCTTTCATATTGATGATGCTCACGCAGATGCCAGTTTTGTCGGCACGGCCCGTACGTCCGCTGCGGTGGATATATACTTCGGGTTCGTCGGGCAGGTTGTAGTTGATCACATGGGTGAGGTCGTTCACATCGAGGCCTCGCGCAGCCACGTCGGTAGCCACAAGCATTTGCAGACTTCCGGTTCTGAAGCGTTTCATCACATGGTCGCGCTGCGACTGCGAAAGGTCGCCATGGAGCGCATCAGCATTGTAGCCGTCACGGATGAGCATATCAGCAATTTCCTGTGTTTCGACACGGGTACGACAAAAGACTATGGCATAGATACTTGGGTTGAAGTCGGCCACACGTTTGAGGGCAGCATAGCGGTCTTTGGCATGAACGAGGTAGTAAATATGTTTCACGTTGGCGGTGCCGGTGTTTTTTTCACCCACACGTTTCACAACGGGTTTGTTCATGTATTTACTCAGGATACGCTCCACTTGTTCGGGCATGGTGGCCGAAAAGAGCAGTGTTTTTTTATCTTCGGGCATTTGCTGCAGTATGCTGTCCACATCGTCCTGAAAGCCCATATCGAGCATCTCATCGGCTTCGTCGAGCACAGCCCAACGCACGTGTGTGAGATGCGTTTTTCCACGACGTATCATATCGTTCATACGGCCGGGTGTGGCCACGATGATCTGTGGATTGTCGTATAAATGCTTGATTTGCACTTCGATCGACGCACCTCCGTAGATGGGGACAATGCGTATCGAGGGCATATAACGCGCGTAGTTGGACAGGTCGCGGGTGATCTGCATACACAGTTCACGGGTGGGGCAAAGGATCACTGCTTGTGTCTGGCGCAGGGCCGGGTTGATGTAGTTCAACACTGGAAGTCCGAAGGCAGCTGTTTTGCCTGTCCCGGTTTGCGCAAGTCCGACAAGGTCGGTGGGTGATTCGATAAGCGTTGGGATCACAGCGGCCTGAATCGGCATGGGGTCTTTAAATCCAAGTTCTTCAACTGCTTTCTGCAGCTCGGGATTCAGACCTAATTCTTGAAAAGTAGGCATAAAATAAATAAAATTTTGAACCGGCAAAGGTAGTCTTTAAAAGCTAACAAAATCATTTTCAATGAAAAATAATGATTAAACCTGATTTGACAAGGAGCCGGTTCAGAGAAGCTTATTCCTCTTTTCTTGTTATAGCTGTGGGTGAAAATCGGGACTAGGATCAATTCCGGCAGACAAGTATGAATGATATAAGCGTATTCGCTGTCAGAATTATCCCGGAAGTGCGATACAATAAAAAAACATCCATAACAAAACACCACAGAATCAAAACCGCTTGCCAGACCCCGCTACAGCACAAAAGCAAGGTAGTCCGTATCGCACCAATGCCGCAGGCTTCACAAATTGGAATGATTCTAAATATCGGCCCGAACAATTCAACTATCTATATATGTCTTAATTTCGCAGCATCAAACATCAACACATATGCTGTCAGAATTTGGAATCGTCCTGCTGTATTTTATTCTTGGGGCAATTTTTGTAGGCATAGCACTCGTTGCGGCTTATTTTATCCGCCCGAGCAAGCCCAATCCCATCAAAAACTCTACCTATGAATGTGGTGAAATTCCCATTGGAGAACCCTGGATCAGGTTTAATGTACGTTTTTACGTGATTGCCCTGGTCTTTTTACTTTTTGATGTAGAAGTGGTTTTCTTGTTGCCGTGGGCCATCGTATTCAAGCAGTTGGGCTGGTTTGCTTTCATCGAGATGATCATTTTCATTGTGATTCTGGCAGCAGGCTACATCTATGTCTGGGGCAAAGGCGATCTGGACTGGGACAAACCGCGTCCGTATATTGCTAAGCTTGAAGACCTTGTTGTTGGCAAGAAAAAATCCTAAAAAGCATTTATTATTATGGGACTACTAAATAAACTCGACGATCCCTACGAAGGTGGAGGAATCGTGCTGGGTAAGGTGGAAGAGTTACTCAATTGGGGCCGAAGCAAATCGGATTGGTACCTGCACTTTGGTCTTGCATGTTGTGCCATTGAGTTCATGGCCATGAATGCATCACACTTCGACTTCATGCGATTTGGAACCATTCCGCGTACCAGCCCGCGTCAAGCCGACTTTATCATGGTCACCGGCACGGTGACCTTTAAGATGGCCGATCGCATCAAAATACTTTATGAGCAAATGGCCGAGCCAAAATATGTGATCTCAGTCGGATCATGCTCCAACAGCGGAGGCCCCTACTGGGAGCATGGCTACCATGTGCTCAAGGGCATTGACCTGATCATTCCTGTTGATGTGTACATCCCTGGCTGCCCGCCACGACCCGAAGCCTTTGAAGAAGGCATGATCCAGCTGCAGAAAAAGATCAGCCAGCAAGCCATCTTTAACAAAAGAAAAAAATTAGGTATCGAATAATTGCAAAGTGCCTATGACACCACAAGAAATTTACGAACATCTGAAAAAAAGTCACGACACGGCAGTGCTCGAATTTGTTGATCAGCCACAGACCGACCCCTTTATCAGGGTTGAGCCATCAGCAGTTTTCGACATTTGTCACAGCCTGCGCGATGACGAAGGTTTGGAGTTTGATTACATGATGAGCCTCAGTGCCACCGACCTGGGCGAGCAACTCGGTGTGGTATATCACCTCTACGCGATGAAATACCGCCACAAAATCGTGATCAAAACCGAAGTGCCAAAAGACAATCCCCTTGTTCCATCAGTGGAAAGGCTCTGGCGCACGGCCGATTGGCACGAGCGCGAAGCTTTCGACCTGATCGGAGTAGTTTTTGAAGGTCATCACAATATGATCCGTATTTTGCTGCCTTATGACTGGGAAGGTCACCCATTGCGCAAAGACTATCAGGCCCCGGAAACCTATCATGGCATGAAAGTGTCGTAACAACAAGGAGTTATGAGCGAAAAGAAAAGATTGGACCTGGAATACAGCCAGCTTGATTCGGACAGAATGCGTATCAATGTTGGCCCACAACACCCTTCCACACACGGTGTTTTGCGCCTCGAAGTGGAGGTTGACGGAGAAATTGTTACCGAAGTAGTGCCTCATTTGGGTTATTTGCACCGCAGCTTTGAGAAACACTGCGAGCGCATGACCTATCCGCAGATCACACCCTATATTGACAGGATGGACTACATCTCGGCCATGAACAACGAATGGCCTTATGTGATGGCTCTCGAGAAAATGCTCGACATCAAAGTACCGGAAAAAGTGGAATACCTGCGTGTGATTGTAGCCGAGCTCAACCGTATTGCAAACCACCAGATTGCTGTGGCAACCTTTGGCCTCGACGCAGGTGCATTTACACCATTCCTGTTTTATTTCCGCGACCGGGAATACATCATCTGGATTCTTGAAAAACTCTCGGGCGCACGTCTGCTCTACAACTATTTCAGGGTTGGAGGTGTGTCGGGCGACATCTACCCTGAGTTCAAAGAAGAAGTGCTGAACGTGGTGAAACAGGTGCGCAAAACCAATGAAGAGGTGATGAACCTGCTCATTTACAACAGCATCTTTGTGAAGCGCACAGCCAATGTAGGTATCCTCACCCCCGAGGTGGCCATCAACTTCGGTTGCAGCGGCCCGGTATTGCGTGGCAGCGGCATTGCACACGACCTGCGCCGCGACGAAGCCTATTCAGTGTATGACCGCTTCGATTTCGACATTCCGGTAGGAAAAGGCGAAGTGGGTGTGGTTGGCGATTGCTGGAACCGCAACATGGTAAGAGTGCACGAGATGGAGCAATCATGCCGCATCATTGAGCAAGCCCTGGAGCAGATGCCGATGGAAGGCGATGTGAAAGCCATGATACCAAAACGAATCAAACTGCCAAAAGGCGAAGTATATATGCGTGCCGAAAACCCCAAAGGCGACCTCGGTTTCTATATTGTCAGCAATGGCACCGACAAGCCCGAACGCCTCAAGGCCCGCGGACCAAGCTTTGTGAACCTGTCAGTAATACCCGAGATATCGAAAGGCTATATGTTTGCCGATCTCATCCTTATCCTGGGAAGTATTGACATCGTTTTGGGCGAAGTGGACAGATAATCAAGAACGCGAATATAGCATCACATACAATGGAGCAGACAAATTTTATATGGGAACATTTTGGCGTCAACCTCTGGACGGTATTGGCCGTTATCAGCCTGCCACTCATGTTTGTTCTCGTTTACGCCCTTATCGCCATTCTGGCCGAGCTCAAGGTTTCGGCCTGGATTCAGGAGCGTGTCGGACCTATGCGCACCGGGCCTTACGGCATTCTACAGCCTGTGGCAGAGGTTATCAAACTGATTCAAAAAGAGGATATTACGCCTGATCAGAGCAGCAAGCTGCTTTATAACCTGGCGCCTTTCATCATCTTCACAGGCGCTTATGCAGCCTTTGCAGTGATCCCTTTCAGCGAATCATTTGTGCCCGCAGGCATTGATGTAGGATTGTTTTACGTGTTTGCCATCGGCTCAATCAGTGCCATGGGCATCGTGATGGGAGGCTGGGCATCGAGCAACAAATACTCGCTCATGGGAGCCATGCGCTCAGTGTCGCAGCTTATAAGCTACGAGATTCCGGCTGCTATGGCAATCCTTTCGGTGGTTGTGCTGGCATC
>ENA-UPTA01005946-UPTA01005946.1-activated-sludge-metagenome-genome-assembly--contig:-NODE-5946-length-10970-cov-5.172148_pt1 | contig 10970 bp, 9 predicted proteins | sample MGYA00238184_ERZ773361 | MGnify/ENA primary metagenome ERZ773361 (study PRJEB29100, sample SAMN05720205) | activated sludge metagenome | isolation source: anaerobic digester from wastewater...
TTTCCTTTGTAATCTATTTTTTTCAGGCCCTTGTCCCAATAGCACAAAGCCATAATTAGGAAGTCGCGCTGCAGCATCGATAAAAGTATAAAGCGCATTTGCGACACCATGCGCTCCCGCATACCCAATCAAAATATCCTTGCCTTTAACTTTTTCAAGTTTTTCTTCCCAAAATGAAGTTGAAGAACCAACAAAATTATTCCATTCATCGACTGCAATTCCATTTGGGATATAGTGAAATTTATCTTCCCTAAGACCGCGGGTCATCATGTAGGCTTTTGCAGCCGGCAACAATGATACAACCGAATCAGCATTTTTATACGCGCGGTCTTCTGCAGCCTGCGTGACGATGATTGCAGGATGCCAACGGGGGTATCCTCCCAATTCAATAGGTGACAGCGGCCACAAATCATGTACTTCATAGACATGGATCGCCCCCCATTTTACCGCCATGCGATGGGCAAAATCATTATCGAAAGGATATGTAGATGAGGCGATAACAGCATCAAATGGATACCCGCCCAGAAAATTCGGAACCGAATAAAGGCCGCGAAGATATTCAATTATATTGACAATTCTTTTCGCGCCATTTTGTTCATATTTGGGTGTCTGTAGCCAGACATACTGAATACCGTCGATCATTTCGACTGTCAGCCTGCTATGCACGGAAGGCTGTCTGCTTCTCATATGAGAATACGAAGCAGCCACGATCGTAACCTCGTGCCCTGCAGCAACCCACTCTTTCGCAAGATAGTATGGCCGATATTCCATACCATATTCTGGCGAACCGGCGTAATGTTCAAGATAAAGAATACGCAATTCAGAGGCCTTTCAAGCAAACAGATCATTCTTTGTATAAGCAAATTTAGATCTTATATGCGAAAATGGCGGTATAACACAACCATGATCTAGAAATACACCAATATCTATAATTGCTCCCTCACCTATAGAACAATTTGCCTCAATAACTACACCAGCCGCGATGTATACACCATTACCGATAGAAGCAGAAGGAGAAATTGAAGAAAAAGAGTGTACTATATAGGGCAAATCCCAGCCTTTGTCTCTTAGTTTGTCCATTAACTTTTGCCTTTTAGTGGCATTCCCTATTGCAACAAAAGCGTTCCCTGGAAAAGACATTTCCATAATACTATTTTCATCATAGCATGGGATTCCATTCAGAATATGGTCAGCGTTATTGGGAAGAATAAGTCCACTTACATTGTAAGCAGATCGTCTCAATGATTCCAGTACTTTTATTGCGTAATCTCCGCCCCCAAAAATATAAAGCCCCTTCATTTCTCTTTCCCTTTAGGACAATTAAGAATTGATTCATATAATTTATTCATTTGAACCACACAATTATTCCAGGAAGCTTTTTCTATTACCATTTTCCTATTACTTTGAGCGATATCTGTATAACCTTCAATTGATGATATCCCTTTTTTTATCATTTCAGCCAGTTCAACAGCGTCACTGCACTTGTATAGCAGACCATTTAGCCCGTGCTGTATCCATTGGCGATTTGCTGCTATATCTGTTGCAATAGGATAACATCCAAGAACCATAGCCTCATTAAGAGATATGTTATTCCCGTCTGATATTGATGTGCTAACAAAAAAATGTGAAGAACCAAGCAATTCTTTTAATTTTGAAAAGCTTACCTTCCCTTCAAAGGACACAATCTGTTTAATTCCAAGATCGACAGCTTTCCTTTCCAATGCATTTTCAAGTGATCCTGTTCCTACAAGAATGATCCTGATATCAACTCCTTGTTTGTATAAGATATACCCTGCTTCGAGCAGAGTAGATACATCATATATTTTCTCAAAACCTCTCGTCGATATTATTCTATAAGGGGGTGGAACGGGTTTTTTATCCATTTCGATAGGATAATCATCTATATCTATCCCCATTGTAATCGAGCGAACTTTCTCTCTTTTGCAACCTAATTCAATAATTGGCTCAATCATGTGGTCTGCAACACAGGTTACTGAATCTGCATGCTTGAATGCATATCTTAATAGTATTCTGCTTAAAAATGACTTCTTGGGACTTATCAAGACATCAGAGCCCCATGCTGTTATTATAAGGGGATGCAGATTTGCGAATGCCGCTATAACTCCATAGCTTGTAGCATAATGTGCATGGACAATATCTGGCTTGATATTTTTATACAATAATTTCAATTCGCCCAAAGAAGATAGATATCCCAATTTGCCTAATACATTCTTCCCAACCACATAAACATTTACTCCCTCTATAGCCTGTTCTCTAAACGTAGCTATATAAATCGAATGCCCTTTGTCTCTGAGAGCTTCAGCCCAACGCCTGGTATGAATGCTTCTGGCATCCGCAAATATAAGGATTTTCATATCACGCCTTTAACAATGAAGAAAGAATAGCTTCTTCTTCTTGTAGGCGTTCATCCCATGTTCTTAGTTTTTCTTTATCAGTTCTTGCAATGCCCGCTAAAAGAGGCTCTCCCTTCTCTGGATTTATGATGATTTCCGCCATATCACGTGCCATTTGAGAAGGCAAATCGTTTGAATAATCGTATATCAACCCATTTCTCCAATGTTTAATCCATTTCCCTGTATCACCGTTATTGATCGTAACAATAATCCTATGCGCTCTTATCGCTTCTAACAAGGGATTTCCGACATTGGAAATATCATATGTTGATATATAAAACATATTTTTTAGCATAATATCCATTGCGTCAGAATGATTCATAGCCCCAGTAAAAACAACATTCTTCTCTAGCCTTTTTTTCAAAACAAGAGCATACAAGCTAGAATGCATAGGTCCGTCGCCCACAATTGTATACACAAAGTTTTTCAGCCCATACTTGTTCACTAAAAGATCAGCACATTCAATACCACGCTCTATATGCTTCGAACGAACCAATCTACATATCGTCGCGGCCCCATTGTATGTCTGTTCAATATTGGATCTATGTATCTTCTCTACGCCATTCACCAAGAAATGCGCGACCTTCAAGTTTTCTTTATTGCAAAATCTTAATGCTCGCAATCCCTGTGAGCCATCATTTGTAATTATGATCCTGTCAGATTTCAATGCAAGGGCAATAACCTCGTCTATACTTAGCATTAATCTAACTTTATTGCCTAGAATTTTTTTTGTTAATGAAAAAGTCCCATAAAACCGAGCAACGATCTTTATGCCTTTTCTATAAAGCTTGAGAAAATGCGAAGCTAGAACAGCTGTAGGCCCGCAGGCATAGATTATATCAATATCATATTTCCATAATAATTTTCTTCCCATGCGAACAAGGTCATAAATTGATATATAGTTTCGAAGCTTATTATAAATTGTCACCAAAAGTTCACCATTTGCATTTTCACCCCATTTCCATTTTCGCATTTCCTTTCTAAGCACATACGAACCCTTTGGGTCTATTGGAGACTGAAAGTAGTAACTTCCGTGTCTGGAATTATCACGTAATACGACACACATTGTTTGCCATCCACAATTTGATAGATACTCGGGCGTTAGCCGTATTACTTGAAATCCACACTCGGTAAAATCCATAGTAGACAGGAAGAGAACACTTTTATTCAACTTTATTCTCCTTTATTTTCACAAGGTTCATTTGTATAGCGATGACTATATACCATAAGACCATAGGAAAGCCGTTTCCCTTATGGACAACATCATCATAAAATAGTGTCGTATAAGCAATTTCCCCAATATTTGAGACAAAAAAGGCTATAGCTATCTCACTCAAACCCGTATTAAGATGCATGGACAAAGCCGTTCTCATTCCAATTATCAACTTAGCAATGACGATAGCCCATAACAAAACCACAAGTATCCCTGCTTCAGCAAATAAGTTGAGAGGATAATTATGTGCCGATTCTAGCTTGAGGATACCCTTTTGTGACGCCGCCGTCTTCGGATACTCCTTCTCAAAATTGCCGAGTCCGACTCCCCACAACGGGTGGCTAAGTCCTATTTCAATTGCTCCTTTCGCACCCAAGATTCTCTCACTCGCAGAATTTCCGGGAGCTGTAAAATCTATTTGCTCAAAACGACGCAACACTGTCCCTAGAATGGATTGACTCCAAAATGCAAAAACTATAATTACACATGCAACGCCAATCATTACTAGCTTTGATACTTTTCGTTTATCGCGTTTCGACCGCCTTCGAAGTATAAGAAGCATAATTAGAGACTGCACTAACGCTATGATTAACGCTGCTCTACTACCAGTCAGGAGTATTGCTATTAAGCATAAGAATATGTATACGATTACTCCTGTTTTTTGCTTATGTGTTCGCATTTTATCACTATAGCTAATTAAAATCATTGGCCATAGCAATATTAGAACGCTAGCATAAATATTAGGATTATAAAAAAATGAAGGTATTCTTAAGAAGATGAAATCTACCCAGTTACCAAATAAGAAAGGCTGCACAAATCCGTACAATATTGCAAGGAAGAGAAGAATGGAAAGCCCTCTCGCAAGTTGTTCTATACGCTTCTTTGTTTTGAAAACTGAACGAAAGAGCAGGTACGCAATGAATTGAGAAATAGGCCCAGCCAATAGAATGGTTAGTAACTCATTTCCAGGATGAACCATTGAAACGATAATTAATACGATGACAAATGTAAATAGATACCCTGTAAAGGCATCACTAGATATGGGGTGTTTTGTATAGTATAGAATAAAAAGGGCAAATAGAATGATAGCTTCTAATGGAATTCTTAAATGTCCTATAGATAGCATGTATTCAGAAGAAAGTCTTGCACCAAATAGAAATACAAACAGAAGGCCCAGAAGACTATATTTAGGTTTGATGATAAATAGCCATGTCAGACTGATTGCACCAAATATAAATATAAAGGCCGTGAACCGGTATAAGGTACTTGAAAAGTTAATCGAATATAGTTTTGCTGCTAATAGAGTTGCACTGACAAGAATTAGCATCTCTATATATGGATGCCATATATATCTATATTGCTTGTCACTTGTCATCATTTTGCACTTTTAGAGATTGCATTAGGTTTCCAATTACACCTGCAGCTGAATGATTGTTTCTCACATATTCAAAACCACTGTAATTTGGTTCTAGCAAACCGATGCTATACTTCGCATACAGTTGTTCTATATATTCGAATAAATCTTCCTTAGTATTAGGCTTAAAGACTCCCGGCAGTTCGTGAATATATGCTACATATCTGCCTATTTCCATAGCTTCAATAATAGTAAAGGGAAAGCCATCATGCTCAGGCAATCTTAAGAACAAAACACATTCTTTCATTTTCTCTTTGAGACTTGGCACAAATCCAAGAAGCCGAATATTTTTAGGTAAATTGTGCTTATATGTCTCTAATGTAGATATTTCAATTGGTATTTGCGGGAAACGTTCTGCAATTGCAATCAATTTTTCAATTCCATAGAAGCTTTCTCTCCCTTTCCCAACATAAGAAAGTATTAAGAACTTAGGCGGCAGTGGCTCAATTTTTGGTTCATTATCTATACAAGACAGATACTTAAGACTTGCTTCTATCCCAATGCTATGCAACTCTTCTTGCAACCAGGGCGCATCACAAAAGTGGCGGGCGTAAGTAATCAATTTTTTATTACTATTTCCTGATTGAATATTCTTCTTAGCCTCTATTACATCTGTCCCAACCCAGTGCATAATAATGTGCTTTCTTAGTAAGAGCGAAAGTCTTAGGGCACCTCCGCATGTAGCTGATCCTCCTATCATATAAACAATATCCGCATTCCAGATATTTACTGCAAATTTTAATGCTCCCCATATATTAGCTGATGAATCAATAGGGATGTATTTGCACGTACTATCAAAAACACTAAGCCTTTTTGCTGTAATCTCTGCAAAATATGGCAATCCTATTACCAGTATCTTCCTTATTTTCTTATCATGAAGTCTACTCATCCAAGAACACTTTGCTGATCTTCTCAAAATCATCATTAGCTACCGAGTAATCATCTGGTCTGCCTATGTCCAGCCAATAACCGTTAAATTCCTTTACCCAAACCTTTTTGCCTTCTTGTATAAGACGTAGCATGAGATTGTCAAATCCATATGGTCTATCCTCTGGTATATAATCCAACACGTCTCTATTTACCATATAGATTCCCATACTCACCAAGAAATCGATCCCAGGTTTTTCCCTAAAACCAATAAGATTCTGCTCTTCATTTATATCAAGAACACCATACTCGCTCATAATTGTCCGCCTATGGCTAGCAATTGAAAATAGTCGCTTATTTTTTATATGTTCATCAAAGAAGGAGCCTAGATCCAGATCTGTTAAAACATCGCCGTTCATAACCAAAAAATTTTCCGGAAGATCTTTTATCAATTTGAGTGGCCCCATAGTAGACAGTTGCTTATTTTCCAAAGAATAATCTATATGAATTCCCCATTTTTCCCCATTGCCAAAATATGCCATAATAAGCTCTGCCATGTGGTTTACAGCAAGAGTAATATGGGTAAAGTCGTTTCGTTTTAGCTGCCTAATTATTAGCTCAAGAACCGGATACTCATGAATTGGAACCAATGGCTTTGGCAAGACCATAGTATAGGGCTTTAGTCTTGTTCCTTTCCCGCCAGCCAGTATTACCGCTCGCTTCTCCATTCTCATATGCTCTTTTTATTGTTTTCTTGTAAGATTGCTTAGCGATAAAAAATCGCTTATGCGCAAATTATATAAAAGCTTACAAATAACAACATAATATATAATTGGCAATAACAATAATACAGGGTTCCATTTTAAGAAACCAGGTATTAAGAAAAATATCAATAGTAATATGATTGTTATTTTGTCTTTATTGTCATAGATAACTATATGATATTTCTTTTTTAATATTGCATAGTCCAAAAACAGGCTCGAAGCAAGGGCAATAGACGCCCCAACAGCCAAGGCCTTTATTCCCATTTTTTGCATTAATAGCCACTGTAAAACTCCTGTTATTAGGGCTATAAAGACATTCACTATCTGCTGCAATCTTGTCTCAAACATCGAATAATAGACAAAAGAGTTAATATTTCCAGTTCCTGAATAAATAACTGTAAAAGAAAGAAGGCAAAATTGCTGAGCAAGTAGTGCAACAGATTCTCTATCAAATTTTCCATGCCCATAGATTAAATAGAAAGCAGGATATGAAATACTACATAGGAATAAAAGAAAAAAACCCATTATCCCAAAGACAAGTTTCTTTAATTTTGCTTGTAAAGTATAGAATTCATCATATTGCCTTTTTACAAGCAGCTCCGAAATATAGGGATAATACACGCCTATCATCGATCCGACTAAAACTGTCCGTAATATACCTATTATGGAAATTCCCATTCCATGTATTGTTAGACTCCCTGGCAACATAAATGAACATAAAAATCGCTCAAAGTAGAGACTTGCAATTGACAATACCCCACCAATCATAACAGGTAGAGATTTAAAGAATATTTTGAAACCCAGCCGAATATCTATATCATAGGGTCCTCTAAATCTTATGAAAAAGAATAATGCAAGTATGCCAACTTCAGTTACAGTGCCAGCTATAGCAGCCCACATCATCCCCATGGCACCATATTGACTAAAAATAAACAGCAAGATTAATGCAACAAGAGCATTTGATAATCGACCAATATTGCCATAAAACTGAATTTTATCTGCTTTTGCTATATTATCAAAAAAAGCGCCTATAGGTAAAATTACTATAACTGGAATTGAATAATATATAAGTTTTACTAACAGTTCTTTATTGCTCTTTGAAAATCCACTATAAATCAATGCCGAGATCGGATTGGCAAATATACTCGCTATTACTGCAATAATGAGCAATATGATTGTAATTGCTGCCAAATAGGAATAAGAATATTTTTTTTTATCACTTGAGGCTTGATAACTGGGAATAGCAATAGCATTAAGACAATTTGAAAAGAGGCTTATTGGGGTATATAGAAAGGCTTGCGCGGCATAAAAAACATCCGTTTGAATGCCAGCACCGTAAAAGAAAGCAATAATGACACTTTTTAGAAAGCCTAACCCTGAGTTTGCAAGCGAAAAAAGAAGAGTCTCTATACTTGCTTTTGTTGCTGATATTCTTTGGAATTTCGATCTTTTTGGCTCTTCCATAGTATTCCTAATATTTCTTTAGCAGTCACAATTCCACTGCGCTTATACTGATTTAGGCTTAGTCTGCCAATGCAATTTCATAAGACGGGCCTTCATTTTAGAAAGTGATGAGAATATGATCGGTCGAACGTCAATTTGGGCTACTGATAAGGTTTCCGCGGCAAATCCCTTTTTGAATTTCTCGACTCCTGCGTGATTTCCTGAAGAAAGCATATCGTACCAGTAAATGTGATTATCTGCTGCGTTTTCTGCAATACGATACTGAAGAACGTGTGGAGCTTTGATATCGAAGTGACTTTCCATCGATGCACCGTGCCAATAAGCTATATGGCGCAAACCATAAAAGCACAAGGAACCTGCAACAACATCCTCTCCAAATATAGCTATCCAGAGAACAATTCTATCATCATGCAACTCAAATATGGAATTAAAAAGCTCCCAGGGATATCGGCTGCTGGCAGTATCACCCCAACGCCGAAGTGAATCCAAATAAACATCATAATATTGGTGCCATTCTTCCAGTGTCTTGGCACGTTTTACAATGACACCGTCCCTAATTCCTTTCTTAGCCGCTGATCTATGTCCCTTGCTCCATTTTTTGAATTGCACATCGAAGCCGTTGCGAAGATCCAAGTACTGTATGTTGACGATGCTTCTAGCGCGTATAGAGGGAATAACTCCAATTGATTCATTGAATAATGCAAAGGGATTATCCAAAAGATAAAAAGTTTTCAGAGTATTGCTTATGGCTTCGTTTATTCTTTCACGTTGATGCAATGCAACTCCTTGTGCATCAAGAATACCCCCATATCCACGGATACCGGATATATATTGGCTCTCATACCATCGCTTATAGACTAACATCGGTAAGATACCGACAAAGGCATCATCAGCATATACCCGCTTTGGTGCGAGCTCATAACCCTGAAACGCGGCCCAAAGAGAGTTCCAATTCACACTTTGGGAATATGTCGAATTCTTATCATCGGCGTAGGCCTTATTCCACTCTTCTTGTGAAGCATCTCTTAAAGCAATCCGCATTCCAATAATTCCTTATATATAGACAGTTGGCCAGAATCATTGGCTAAAATAAGATTATAGTTTGAACACCTTTCCATTTTCTATGTTCACTCTTTTTACCATATTCTTGAGATCTACCACGAGCTTCGCTTTCTCAACAATATGGTCGACATCGAAGCACGAATGGGCTGTTGTAAACACCACACAATCAGCACTCTCTAGAAGTTCATCGGTGAGCGCGACGCTTGTCCACTTTTTGCCATGTTCGTCCACCACTTCTGGAATATAGGGGTCGTGGTACAGAACGTTGGCGCGCTTTTTTGCACATTCTTGCATAACAAGAAGGGCGGGGCTTTCCCGGGCATCGTCGATATTCGCTTTATACGCCACGCCCAAAAAGAGAATCGTAGAACCATTCATAGGCTTACGTTGACGGTTGAGGGCATAAGAAATTTTGTTCATCATATGATGTGGCTGCAAATTATTGATTCGACCTGCCGCATCGATCATTGTAAGGTCAAAATTGAATCCTTTTGCGATATATTCGAGATAAAATGGGTCAAGCGGAATGCAGTGGCCGCCAATACCAGGACCGGGATAGAAGGCCTGAAAGCCATAGGGCTTAGACTTGGCCGCTTCGATCACTTCCCAGATATTGATGTTCATCTTTCCCGCTAGCAGCGCGAGCTCATTGATGAGGCTTATGTTCACAAGCCGATAGGTGTTCTCTAAGATTTTTGCCATTTCAGCGGCGCGTGGAGAACTCACGGGATAGAGCTTTTGGATCGTTTTCCCGTACAGCGCGAGCGCGATCTTTTGTGCTTCTTCTCCAAGACCACCCACAATCTTGGGGGTATTCTCTGTTTTATAGTCCTTATTGCCTGGGTCGACGCGCTCCGGGCTAAAGCAAAGCCAGAAGTCTTCGCCTTCTTTAAAGCCTGATTCACGCTCCACAATGGGCTTTACGAAATCTTCGGTTGTGGTAGGGTACGTGGTGCTTTCGAGGCTGATGAACACGCCCTTTTTCATATTCCGACCAATATCGATACAGGCTGACTCGATAAAGCTCATATCAGGCTTTTTGAAATGATCGAGCGGCGTCGGTACGCAGATGATGAGGGCATCGCACTCGCGAATACGCGAGGCATCGGTGGTTGCTGAAAGTGTTCCTTTGCGTACACATGCGTTGACTACTGCATTGTCCGCATCTTGGATATAATTTTGCCCTGCATTGACAAGCGAAACCTTCTTTTGGCTTTTTTCAATTCCGAGAACGCGAATCCCTTTTTTTGCAAAACTCACGGCGAGCGGAAGGCCAACATAGCCAAGGCCGATAATCCCCACAATCGCTTCGTTCTTTTCAATTTTGCTCAATAATTCTTGACTACTCATTCGCTCTCTCGATTCCTTTCTCAGCTTGCCGATACTTCTTGCCGCATTCTGGACAAGTCAATTCTTGATTAAGTTTTACGCCACAGGCGCATACCCAACCATGCTGGCGCGCAGGATTGCCATAGACAAGCGCATAGTCTGGCACATCTTTATTGACCACACTCCCTGCACCAACAAAGCAATACGCGCCTAACGTAACGCCACAGATGATCGTTGCATTGGCGCCTATAGAAGCGCCATGCCGTACAATCGTCTTTTTATATTCGTGCTTCCGCTCGATAAAAGCGCGGGGATTGATGACATTCGTAAAGACCATAGAAGGGCCGCAGAATACGTCATCCTCGATGACAACACAATAGATGGAGACGTTATTCTGTACCTTACGCCATTGCCAAGCACTGCATTGCTGGCACATTGACATT